>ORJL010086198.1_pt1 | contig 33013 bp, 18 predicted proteins | sample 1779941 | NCBI WGS metagenome assembly ORJL01 (sample SAMEA104232317, study PRJEB22302) | groundwater metagenome | biome: forest; feature: aquifer; material: groundwater | place: USA | collected 2011-08-07 | depth 5.8 m | reverse complement strand
GGCAGGCGCTTTCGCGGGAATGACAGGCTGTTCATATTGATTGTTTTCCTAATCGGCCTTCTCTTCTTCGGCGAGGTTGTCCTGTTGAGATGCCTAAAGAACGTCATCGGATTTCCCGGAGAGGTCCCGAACCTCTTATATGGCACGCTGGTCGCCTTTCTTTCGCCCGCCCCGATTTGCCTCCTCCTTGGCGCGTGGTGGACAAGTGGCAACAAGACCCTTTTCCGGACAAAGGAAGCACAGAATGTAAACCGCTCATATCTTGTGGAGACGGTCGGGTTCGTGACGGGGGGAATTGCCTTTGGCTTTCTGCTCGTCAGGTTCAATGAACTGCTGGTCGCCAACATCGTCATCTTATTGTGCATGGCGTTTTTGTTGCTGTTAAAAGTAGGCCCGATAAACCCCTCGACCAGTCGTAGTTGCCTTATTTATGGGGCCAAAAATTTTGTAGCGCAGGTCTTTAGACCCGCCAGTATTAGCAGGACTGAAGTCCTGCGCTACGTAACTGGCCCGATAAATCCCTGCCCGCCGGCCTTTTGGCGGGGGGCAACTACAGTTATCCTCGCAATGCTGCTGGGTTCGGTCTATCTGCTGCACAGCCCGATCCTTGGCAAGCTGGACCGCGACACCTCTGCCCTAAGATTTAAAGGGCAGGCCCTCTTGGAGTCGGTCAACTCGAACTATGGGAACATTGTGGTGACAAAGCTGAACGAGCAGTTCAACTTTTATGAGAATGGCGCCCTCATGGGGACGACAGAGCACGTCCAGTTCACCGAAGAGCTTGTGCACCTGTCGCTGCTCCAGCATAAAGATCCCAAAAAGGTCCTCCTGATCGGCGGCGGCCTCTTTGGCGCCATTGAAGAGATCAGAAAACATCCTGTTCAGGATATCTACTATGTCGAACTGGACCCCGAGCTGATAAGGGTCGGCCGGAAATATATCCCCGCAACGGCGAACGGTAGCACCTCAACGCTCCACACGATCGTTCAGGACGCCTATCACTACCTAAAGAACACACGTGAAAGGTTCGATGTCATCATTGTGAACCTTCCACCGCCCTCGACCCAGCTCGTCAACAGATTCTATACAGAGGATTTCTTCGCGATCGCAAAGGGACATCTGAACAGCGGAGGCATCTTTTGCAACCATCTCCCCTCCTCTCCCAGCTCGCTGAACAGGAACCTTGAGGAGTTGGACACGTCCATCTACAGGTCCCTTGCCAAGGTCTTTAAACGGGTGATATATCTTCCGGAGGATTCCCTGATCTTCCTCTCTTCACCGGACGATGTCCTGACCTATGATCCGGAGCCAATCGTTGCGCGGTTAAAGGCGCGCGGCATAAGAACTGATTTTTTACCCCCCGATTATTTCACCTTCAGACTCACGACAGACAGGATAGGCCAGATGCGGGAGATATTCGAGAGGAACGCCAACGCACCTATTAACCGGCAGTTCAGGCCTGCCGCATATTTCCTACAAAACCTCTTCTGGCTCGATCTCTTCTATCCAAGCCTTGAGGCCGTCTATAAAACGGTCGCGTCCTCAAGGGTCACGGTCGCGGTGTTGTTCGCACTCTTCGTGGCCGCGCTCTTTATCTCGGCCACGAAGAGGCCTGCCTTTATGCCGCTCATCTCTGTCGGAACGGCCGGTGCCTCTCTCATGGCGTTGGAACTCGTTGTGATATTCGCCTATCAGGCGATAGTCGGGTATCTATATTACAGGCTGGCGATCCTCATCGCCGCCCTCATGCTTGGAATGGCCGTGGCGGTGGTTTTTGGGATGTTTATCCTGCCGAAAGATTCTGAGAAGAGAAACCTTGTCGTTAGTCATTATCTCATCTGCTGGTTCTCTATCGTATTTCTTGCCTCCCTCCCATTCATTTCAAGGTGGAACTCGGCCGTTCATGCCGAGGTCATTCTGGCGATCTTTGCGATCGCCGCAGGTTTCTTCGGCGCGATAATATTTCCGATATCCAATAGGTTATATTTCAATTTTAAGAAGGACCCATCTGCGGTCTATAGCGCTGACTTGGCTGGTTCCTGCCTTGGGGCGCTTCTGCCGCTGGTATTCATTCCCGTCTTTGGCGTCTATTACACGCTCGCCTTCGTCGCGGCGGCAAATCTTCTGATCGCGCTGTTTTTTATTCGGAGTAGCGGACTTTAGTCCGCGATTTATTTCAACTTATCGCACACTAAAGTGTGCTACTCCTAATGCCGGAGTCAATCGGATAAACGCTAGAGCTGTTCAACACATGCAAGGCGGACCGAGGCAGCACCGCTACAGTTTAATGTCGCTGCTTGTTGAATGGCCGTGCCATCAGTTGCGCTGGTGTTTCCGACCTCTCCAGCACCGATGGCCGAAGTCCAATTGGTGCAGTCCGCGTTATCATTGCCGGTCCAGTTGTTGGTGAGGCCGGTCCAGATGTTGTAACTGGTAGCGGAGAATGAATTGGTCAGCACAGCACCAGCAAAGCTGAAAATGGCTTCGTTATTGGTTGCTTTTATCACTGTGGTCCCATCCGAACGAACATATGTCGTGGTTGCGGCCAAGACCCAGCCAATATGTTCGGACGGGCCTCCGCCGCAATTGGCCGTCGTGCAGGCTCTCCGAACCGTGCCGTCAACGATGAACGCCTTGTATGTCCCCGCCCCCGGATAATTGGCGTCGCTCATGCATGAAGCGTCTGCATCCGAAACGGAGACAAGATTACCCGTAAAGGTCGATGAGGTTATGAATATCCTTGGATTGGTATCAACGCATGCCACGCTGACGTTCGTGACATTCGCGGCGCCCACGGTCCCTGAACCGCTGGAGGCGGTGCAGGTCTGATTTGTGGGATTGGTAAGGACGGTCACGGCATAGGCCGCGCCGTAAGCAATTTTTGTAGCGAATGTGAAGGTGCTGTTCGCGGTCACCGACAGGTTGTCTCCCGCGTTATTTTGCAGAACGACCGTTCCAATAAGCCCGCTGGCGGTACCTCCGATGCTATAGGTATCGGTCGCGCAGGTCACGGTCACGTTCGTCACATTGGCGCCGCTCACCGTCCCCGAGCCGTCGGCAACGGTGCAGGTTTGACCGGTCGGATTGGTAAGAACGGTCACGGCATAGGCTGCGGCATCTGCCAGCGCCGTGACAAATGCGAATGCGCCGTCCGCAGTCAGCGACAGGTCGTCGGCGGTGTTATTTTGCAGGACAAGGGTTCCGGAAAGCCCGCTGAGCGTCCCTCCGACCGTATAGGTCGTGCCGCTGCTGCTATCGCTGCTGCCGCATGCGCCAAAGGCGGTTAAAGATAAGATCGTTAGTGCCAAGATAGCTATATGTTTCATGTTATTCTCCCTTGTTTGCCGGATGTAATACTAGCATATCTAAAAAAATATTCAAAATAAAATGTTCGAGCGTTTCATCTGGCGCAGGCTGAAGCCTGCTACTCCGAATCACCAAAGACCTGCGCGGTGAAGGTGAAGAGTTTTGCTGTGGGATCCTTGTAACACTCTTTCGGAAGGCCGGCCTTTTGGGAGCAGAGCTGGCTTAAGAATTCATCCATATCCCATCCTGTTTCGGTCGCGACCTGCGGCAGAAAAACACCGCCCATGCCGTCTTTGACGAACCTCACGCCGTCCTTGCCAAGACGGATCTTTTGCCAGTCGGCGATCGGTTTAAGCTGGCTCAGGACCGAGACCTCGTATTGGAGGCGGCCCAGCTCCTCTCTTGTGACAGGGGTGAACCTCATGTCCTCGGTCGCTGCGGCGGCGGCCATGCCGGTAACGACCTGATAGAGCGGGATATCGGTCGGCGTGAAGCGGCCGATACATCCGCGAAGCTCTCCGTTCTCTCTTAGCGTAACAAAGGCCCCCAGGTTCTCGTTCAGCATCTTCGATGTCTCTTTGAAGGCGGGGACCTTGCCGCTTTTAACTATCCCCTCCACCGAGGCCTTTGCTATCTGCAGCAATCTCTTCTGCTCCGCCTTGTTTAAAAGTTCGCCGCGCCTCTCGCCAAAAAACCCGATCGAGGCGTAGCCCACCACACGGGACCTATCGTTGTTCACATCGCCCGAATTCGCCGCATTCAAGAGCTTGATCTCGTTCGCGCCAAGCCCCTTCATCACCTCCATGACGACCTTGACCGAATCCATCCCGCAGGCGGCGGTGCCAAGGTTCTTTATGCCGAATTTCTCTATCTCCGCGGCGACAGTGTCCAGATTTTCAACGTTCCCTGTCAAAACGGCCGCGATCAGCTTGCCATCGGAGAACTTGGCATCTTGATATGATGGATAGTGCGAAAGGTCGGAGCTTGCGACAAGGACAACGTTCTTCCCCTTGATGTGTTTTAAAATGGCGTCTGCCAGATATTTACATTCATTATCGTCGTCGTTCCCAAGCAGGATAGGGACGATCCTGAATCCCTTTAACACCCTTTGCAGGAACGGGACCTCGACCTCAAGCGAATGCTCCTGTGTGTCCGCCACGGGCTGATACATAAAATTCCTATTTTCTGCCGCGATCGCCTTTGCAAGCTCTGAATCGACCTCCACGCGGCCAAGTGGAGTCTCATAGAACCCCTCCTGCATGATAGACGCCCCCTTGAAACGCGCATGGTGGCTGTTGCCTATCAAGATTACAGTATCAATATCCTCTCCTTGCAGCTCCTTGAAGCCGAAACTCGCAACCCTGCCAGAGAAGACATAACCGGCGTGCGGAACGATCAAACCTTGGACCATTCCCTTGGCCTGCGGCGGCCTTGCCTCTTTCAAAAAACCGTCTATCATGCCTGTGAGCTCCGCCGCGTTAGACGGATAGAACTGGCCTGCCATCACCACCGGACGGACGAGGTCTTTTTTCTGTGCGGGTCCTTGCGAATCGATACCTTTAGCGCAGGATACATTGGTAAAAAGCAGGATTGTCATTGCGAGCGACCATCGGGAGCGAAGCAATCTCCCGCAAAATATTGATTTCAGGAGATTGCTTCGGTCGCTCACGCTCCCTCGCAATGACATGCTATATCTTCTATATCCACCCATATCACCCCCCCCTATTTCCACACCCCCGGTATCACCTCACCGTCCGCACACTTTCCGTCCTTTAAATTGTTCTCGACCACAAAAAAGCCCTGCCGCTCGATGGCCTTTTCGCGCGAGATAGGACAATACGTTGTGTCGCCCTCGGGATAATAGACGTTCCCCGTATAAACATATTTCAGGCCCATGTCGAGCGCGACCTGCCTTGCCTTTTTCAGCGTATCGACCGGCGTCGGCGGAAGGTTCTGTATCTTATATTCCGGATGAAAACGCGTGAAGTGGACCGGCACGTCGGTCCCAAGATTATCCTTCACCCACCTTGCAATCCCGGCAAGCTCCTCATCGCTGTCGTTCTCGCTTGGGATGACAAGGTTCACGATCTCGAGCCAGACGCCGCTCTCTTTTATCACCTTCATCGCGTCCAGGACCGGCTGAAGGTGGCCCTTTGTCATCTTTACATAGAACTTGTCGTCATAACCCTTGAAGTCGATCTTTATGGCGTCGATATATTTCAACAGTTCCTTCAGCGGCTCGGGGTTGATATATCCGGCGCTGACCACCACGGTCTTTAGGCCCCGTTGCCTCGCGAGCGTTGCGATATCCATTATATATTCAATAAAGATGGTCGGCTCGCTGTATGTGAATGCGATGGACGCCGCACCGCTTTGAACCGCCGCGTCGACCACCTCTTCGGGCGACATGTTCATTGTCGCGACCTCCCAAGGATAGACCTGCGCTATCTGCCAGTTCTGACAGAACTTGCACTGCAGGTTGCAACCGGTCGTGGCGATCGAGAAGGCCTTGCTGCCGGGGAGGACGTGGTAGAACGGCTTTTTCTCTATCGGGTCCAGATGGGCGGCCGCGATCTTTCCATAGACCATTGAATACAACCTTCCGCCGATGTTCTTTCTTGCGCGGCAGGTGCCTATCTGGCCGTCGGAGAGGACGCACTTGTTGGGGCAGAGCCCGCACTTCACGCGGTTATTTGGGAGCTGCTCCGAAAATTTAGCGAGGTGGAACGAAGAGCTGTCCTGCGACTCGATTGCGCTGTGCTCCCTGTTGTAAATGACAAGGACGGTCAGCGCAACGATGGCCGCTAGAAAAAGTATGGCTCCGATTTTCGCCTTCATGGTAGTTGCAGAGCTTGCTCTGCCAAGTATGTAACGGCACCCTTTAGGGTGCCATCAGTTGGTGGAGGGCTAAAGCCCTCCGCTACACGGATTTGGCAAAGCAAGCTTTGCCACGACAATCATCTAAAGAACATGTAAAAGAATAAAATGAAAAGCGTTATCCCCGTGAGCCCAAGACAGAGGTTCAAGAACAGCCCGTCCTTTGCCCCGCGGCGCAGGAGATAGAATTTTATATTTATCAACCCGTGCAGCACAAAACAGATAAAAACCGGGAGCGGAAGGATGTCCTCGTGGATCTCTTTTGCGATCCGGCGGTCAATGAGCCCCTTCACGTTGCCGAACCCCGTGATGAAATACGCAAGGATGAAGACGAAGAACATGTGTCCCGTCAGCCGCCCAAGTTTGCGTAATATTCGGTTCATATACACGGAGTAGCGGACTTTAGTCCGCGATCAACGCGCACTGAAGTGCGCTACTCCACTGCCTTTTAGCATATTATACACACTATAAATAAAAAATAAAGCCCCAACAACAATGGCGCTGATACGGCCCACCAACTGAAACTCTTTGAGCCTGTTCAGAAAAGTCAGAAAGAAGAGCGGCAGGAAATAGAGGCTCGTCCCGATAAAGAAGAATATGAAATAGACGACTCCCTTCAAGACACTGTGGAGCGTCGCGACATAAAAGACGGACATGAGGAACGGCGGGCAGAGATTAAAGCCCATCAAGAAGCCCATGAGCAGCGGAAAACCGCCTGCCTGCTTGGAGATCGCGGCGCAGAACTTGAAACGCCCGGCGTTCAAGAGGCCAAGGCCATATATAATGATGGTGAGTGAGAGAACCATCATTGCGGCCGACATGGCGAAATTCATCATGTCCCCCTGGAATCTTTCGCCAACGAACCCGACCACCGCGCCAAAGAGGACATAACCCAGGAATCGGCCGAAGATGAACTTCAAGATCACGCTAACGTCTTTTTTGCCGCTCCTCCCCTCTGCCACCATGAACGGGGCAACGAACGGGACGCAATAGCCAAGGCAGAAGAGGCCAACTGAGAGGCCGGCGAGAAATGGTGATATAATATATTCGTCCATTGATGGCATGTCATCCTGACCCCGCGCTGGTCGAGGGGGAAGGATCCAGTGCGTTCACGGGATCCTTCGTCCGCCGGAGTCTGCCCTCGAGCGAAGCGAAAGGGTGGACTCAGAATAACAACATCGTTATATTAGAAATCTGGATTTTTAGCAAGGTTCGTTCCGTGACCGTTCGTTCCGTGACCGGTGGTTTACTTCGGAAGGTTGATCTCAATATGTTCCGTATCAGATATTTCTAGTTCATATTTACTTCCGGGCTCAAGCTCCATAGGGCCGCTGGTGCGCGTCAGTGTGCGGAGAATAAATAAATGTCCTTGCCATGTCTTGAGTTCCACCGCATTCTGCCCCTTATGTTCCAGTTCATATATCCCGTCGGCGCGCCTTCGCAATATCGTGTGTTCCCTTGATACATTTTGGGCCAGCACCTTTATGTCTGCCCCCTCGCCCCGGCCAATCACGAGCTCATTTTTCCCCCGCGACCAACGGACCGCCTCTCCGTTAAATATGAGCTCGATATTGTCTGGTGGCGTCGTTGGGATCGGTTTTATAATTTCATTTGCCTCAACCGGCCGCTCATAAATATGCCTGGCAATGTACTCGAAATTTTCGCTTCCGCCCACATTAAAGACCGGCATATCGGGATCGATCCCGTATCTAACAAGAGCCTTTCTGATCAACATTGCCACAGCCTGCCAATTCAACCTTACACCCCCTTTTATCATCTTTCTGGCTTCGGCCAGCGCATCATTTAGGGCATTTTTTCTCACACTGTTAAAGGAGCCTTCGACCTCAAACGGTTCTTCTCCGAACGAGACCCCGGGAACAGGCTGGCCACCACTATCGGCCAAAGGGGCGGCAAATTCAGGTGTGGCGTCCTTGGTGAACTCAGGGTGCTTGCGCGCAAATCGGAGGACCTCATTCAATATGACCTGCTCGTACGCCGAATCGAAATATAGAACGGCGCTATCGGCTCGTTCATGCACCCCTTTAAAATTCAATGCGATCTTAAATCCGGCGATCGCGCGCCGATTGGGCCTTAACACCTCATTGAGCAAATACTTTACAAATTGGGAGGCGCCCGGCATGTTGACGTTGAAATATATCCGCCCGTGCACATTTCTGCTGAACCCGCCGCGCCACTTGTACCAACTGCCTGCATCTTCAAACCCGGGCATTTTGCCCATCTCCGCCTGATATGCGGCCTCCAAGTCGTCTTTTCTTTCAACGGCCATCAGTTCTGTCGCCTTTGGGTCCATCACAACATCGTCATATCTTAGTTGAGGAAGGTCGCCTTTTGGTTCCTCTGAAATTGACCGAGAGACAACTTCTAATTCACGAGCGCTGCCGACATAATCCTCCGGCCTCGGCTCGCCGATCCAGTTCCGCAAGAGGCCCAACAGTCGCTTTGCCTCGTCGGCCTTCAGCGGGCTGGCAGCAACGTCCCTTTTCTTAAGGTGGGCTTTCAGCCGCTCATCGATCCTTTTCCGCGTGGCGGCTTCTGATGCCTCTCGCTCCCGCCTTGCTTCATCAGACGGTTCCAAACCGAACTGTTCCGGAGTGAGCCCGAGATTCATCAATGCCAGAGATACATCATCGATATCCCTCTGCCCCGCTTTTCTGGAGGTTTGCTCCATCTTAAGTTTAGTTACCATCTCTGTCGCCTTCTCTCTGAACTCGGAAGTTTCGTAATAGTGCATATCTTTCCGACCTTCGTTGACCGTAAGACCTGCTATCTTGAACAGCTTAGCGAAGTCGTCGAGGATCACGGTCGTTGACCCCTTTGCGCCGGTGCTCTTTTTCCCGTCCGTTCCTCCCTGCGCCGGCCGGCTCGGTGGGCCACCCCTGATACCCGCCGCGCGTCCGCCGGGGTCGCCTGGCAGGCACGCCGCATCTATACGCTCTGCCACAGGGCTTTTTTTCGGCGCATCCGGACCTGGTCGGGCTTCAAAACCTTCTGCCCCCGCCATCGGCGCGCCTGGTGCCTTTGGGTGTGATGATGCATCAACATCACTAATAACGGTTTGAAGGCGCTCCTCCGTTAATGCGCCGCCTTCTCTAAGAAGGGGTTCAAACAATTTGTATGGATCGCTCCCTTCCCGCTTCGCACGGTCTCGAATTTCAACCGTGACCGCATCGGCCATGACATAGTTCAGGAAATACGTGTCATACAGCTCGCTGGCAAGATGATAGACCCCGAACGCAAAGGTGCCGTCATCATTAATCCCAAGGACATCTCTTTGAAGTTTGGCAATGGCCGCCATCTTGTCGCTGATCGTTGGATATGACGGATCGGACATGATCCTGCTGGCAGAGGCTAAAACATAACTCCTTCTTGTTTTATACACCTCATACTTCTGCGTGATCTTGGCATACGCACGCATATACTGCGCTGAAAATTGGCCCGGTAGGTAGGCCTCTGCCCAGGAACCATCAAAGACGGCATCTGCCGCGGCACGGGCAAATGCCTCTGCCACCCCATATTGTAGCTGATTCGAACTTAAAAGATAGCCCTCGCCTTTTTGCGTCAAATTTTCCTCTGCAAGGACATTATGGACAAGGTGGCCGACCTCATGGAGGATCGTCCTTAGATCGGAGAGCGTGATCCTTTCTGGATTCAACTCCGCGAGGACGACCTTGGCCCCATTCACGGCAGAAAAGCTAAGGCCGGTGCTCCGATAATGGTCATTGGATGCCGCGAGTTCAAATACAACGCCAAGTGCAGGATCAAATATATCTATGCCGAATTTATCCATGTAAAATCTCTGCGCAACGAGGATCGCATCGTGAAGTTTCATCGTTGGTTCGACCCCGCCGACTTCGTCTTGCACCATCTTTCGGACCGCATATTCAACATCCCATGGCCGGACATCGCTTCGTTCAGTGCCGACGGCCTCTGCAACCATATCTACAAATTCCCTGTTCGTCTCTTCCGTTGCCTCCAGATACCGCTTTGCAAGCCGCTCTGCGTCTCCCCACTTCATGCCGTTGCGCCTTTCAAAGAGCCAGTCGTGAACGGGCTCGCCAAACCCGGCCTTTCGCAATCTTGCATTCTGCCCTTCGCGGAGTCTTAAAATATCAGTTTCATACGCCTCGATGAACGGAGCCATTGCTTCACGATATGCCCGTTCGCGCTCCGCCCTGTCTTCGATCCCCTCAAAAGCCCTTGGATAAGGCATGCCGCCTATTCCCCTCCCCGCCTCCGTATTTTTCTTGCACGCCGACGAATATACTTCGTCCACCTTCTTGGCCAGTGCCATCACATCTTGATACAGCTCCGGAGCTTCAACGCCACCCCTTTCATTTGCCTTTCTAAGGATGACCGATATCTTTGCGAGCGTATATGCAGGAAGCTCATTTCTGTATCTAGTATCTGCCTTCGCCAGTTCGCTGATCTTTTCAAACGCAGCTTTATATCTTCCGGCCACATCCACATAGATCTGCCGACAGCCCTTCTCCGCCTCTTCATAAGCCGCCCAGTTCTCGTGGGTTTTATTTACATACGCCCTTGTCTGCACAGCCTCATGGCGTTCAATGAACGGTTCCAATAGCCGCCCGACCGCCGATACAAGTTCTCCTGCCGCAGCGGGGTCGTTCACATCCGGCGTCTCGACCCATTGAATCTCTTCAGACGTTGCTACCCTTTTTGCCATAACCGCTTCGATCCTTTGCATCCCGATGGCGACCACTCCCATCGTTGCCGCCGGAACGGCTTGATAGCGTTCTGTTGAAGGCGGCCGCGATGATGGAACCCCGATCTCAAATATGGCCAGTGGAAAGATGCCCTCAGGGACTATCATCTTGCCGTCAACAAACAGGACGGGCCAGCGGCTGAATATGCTTATCGTATATCTTTTGCCGTGCTCAAGGATGCGATCTCCCCGCCCATCTATTCCAGAGGCAGTGCCAGAATCGCGGTCTTCTATTCTTACTGCCGTTGTCTCATCATAATGACGGATGACGGTGCCTTCGGGTGTATCATGAAGACTCAGCTCATTTCGAGGATCATCCACTTCGCTTCCGAAGACAAGCACCGGTCCGGGACTTATTCCCCGCACGAGAGCCACACCGACAACCCCTCCGCTTGGGACATCAACGGCAGAACTAACGCGCGGCTGGACAGGCACTTCTACAGGAGGTGGTAATGTTTGAAATTTGATATTGGATGATGCTGCCGTGTCAGTTACAACAAGTGTTATGGATGCGTCTCCAATGCGAATTATATCCCCATCACACAATTCAAATGGGCCTGTAACATGCTCCTCACCTTCCCTTCCCACAACGCTTATTGAAACAACGCCCTCTTCAGGGACAAGCCTGAAACCCTGCGGATTATTCATAACCTTCGCAATATGCGCCACCGGAACGCCATCAACCGATATTCTAGAAACGGAACCATCCCACATTGCCTGCACATTAGAAGTATTTAGCGTAAGCGATGCAGTATATGTTCGCTTGTCACCAACCGAAGGGCCCTCGGTATCTGCCGCTGGCGGCGTTGCGGGCGCGCCGGGCAACAGCAACCGTTGCCCGCTCAAGTGCCATTCCATTGGAATGCTTCGGTCGAGCCCTTTTAGCCTCTTTAGTGTTTCGGTGATGGCGGGGCCGCCGACATCTCCGACCGTGACATTGGTAATGGTTCGCGATGAAACATTATAATGGATCGTTATTTCCGGCAGACCTCTTATCTGAGGCGGCAGATATTGCGGATTGTCAAAGAAGATTATCCTGCCGGTCGCGGAATCATACACGCCATTTATAGCCACATGGTCGCTCCCCGCATTGCCACCCATCGACTCGCTGCGTTGGATATCAGAGAAATTTCTTGAATAGATCATCCTGATGTTATGGCCCCAAGCATCCCCTGAAGCGGCGGGCGCAAATGTATCCGAGTGGAACGTCTCCCTTCCGACGGTCACTCTATAAGCCCTGCCTCTCCCTATTTCCAACACGTCGCCGGGATATACGATCAGATCGCCGCTCGAAGATGGTTCAACCTCTTTCCCGTCCCTTTTAACTGTAAGCTCGGTTTTCAACTCATCGTTTTCCAGATATTTGAGTCCTCCGTCTTCGGTTGCCTCAAGAAATATCCCCATGCCAGCATCTATCATATCTCCCGACGACCTTCTTACAGAAGAGCCGTCATTTAACGTATAGACATGGACCTCGTGTGGCACCTCTTGAGCCGGCCTTATCTGTGGAAGCTTGGGAATGAACGCCTCGACCCCCTGAATCGGCGCATCGGGCGCCTTTGGGGGTGGCAACGATCTTTGCTCAGCCCACTCGCGATACAAGGCAAGCCCCCTTCTGGCCAACTCGTAATCATCCACGAATCCTTGTTTTTGAGATTGCCTTACTTCATCACCTTCTCTGCTAATTTCAACTTTCAATCCTTCGTTAGAATCAACAATCCTGATGAAGGCCTCCAGCCTGTCGGCATCCGTCAAAACTTCATTCCCTTCAAAAAGTTTAGAAAGCGTCTCATTGTCCCCTTTATAATCAACAGCGCCGATAAAACCCTGGGCAATGGCGCCAAAGTATGTGTAGAGTTTGGCATGCACATCCATGCCCACCTTGACGTTTGCCGCAAGCTTATCAGCGGCTCCGGGCAGAGATAAGATCTCTGCCAATGCTCCTTCGGGTCCCCTACCTTCCGATAACGGCGCGCCGGGTATATCTATATAAATCTCTGTCTCGCCAACTCTCGCGCGCCAGTGCTCGCCGGCTCGAAGACATAAGTGGACATCTCCATCTTTTACGCCGGGTCCCAGCCGAACGTTTCTTATCACCGCGCCACCATTATCTAACTGCTCAAGACCTATCACGCTGACCGGATTCTGATCATTTGAAATGCTATAAACTCCCTTTTTATGATCGCCTCTCTCGACCTTTATCTGCTGGCCTCCCAATTTTGGCTCTGATCTTACTTGAATGTCCGAACGGACGTCACTGCCTATTGTGAAAAAGTATTTATCGGCCGGCCAGGTATGGACCTGGCCGCCGACCCTCATCGTAACCGGGGGAGTTCCTGCCCAATCTTGCTGCCACCCTGCATCACCCATTGTAGCTTTGGAATCAATGGTATCCAATATCTCCGGCGTGATGACATAATACCAGCTGTCTTGCCATTCCCGCCCAATGCCGATCCTTTCGACCTTACCGTCTGGCCCACGTTCGACACCTATTCTGAGCCTATTCATCCGGCCTTTTGTCTTTGTAACGGTCCTGTCATCATGGACAGTGGATGCATATGTCGGGACATCAACTGTGGTTTCAGAAGCCCCACTCTCTATCAATTGTTTAACCACCAGTTGCGGCACCCTGACAAATTCTGCCATTACCGCATTATTCTCGGCCCCCACGCCATCCACTGCGTAAAAAATGAATTCGGAAACGGGCTTGCGTCCCGCAACTCCCCCATCTGGCCCTCGATATGCAAAAACCCCGTCACCCACCCTCATAAATGAACTTGATATTATCGTGGTTCCATCCTCACTGAGCGCAAATATCTGTTCACGCCCATAAACAGAAGAACGCATATCAACAAATGACGGCAATAGAAGGGATCCCTTGGGATGTGTATGACCAACAAAAAAACCTTCTTCGTTCTCTGGCGCCCTGATCGATGTTTCGTCACCACGAACGACGAGATATCTGTCGTCCTTGGTAAGAAATACGCCATATTCTCTGTGAGAGTCACCTCTAAACTGCCCCAGCATTGTATGGATCGCCCCTTTTTTATCCACTGCAGTTGCAATAACAACAGAAGGCCGGTCGGCGCTTGTTCTACCCCCCTCCGACGCCATCGGCCTTATCTCAAGCGTCTCCTCCGGGCTTAATTTGATCTTATAAACGCCCCTGTCTTCTGTCATTTTAGCGCCGTGATCTGTGATTAATTTTGCGATGAGCTCTCGAACATCTTCTCTGTTCTCCGGCTTATATTCCCATTCGCCGGCCTTTTTTGGTGTAACGAGTCTTGCCAAGTTCTTTAATAGCTTTAACTTCGGCTCGATATTTTCGGCGTCTTTTCTGGCCGACCTTGTAAAGGCGAGCTGGTCAACCGTTGCCATGCCGCTCTGCACCAGCGCCGTCTGCAACCGCTCGCGTTTTTTGGCAAGCGTCTTCAGCTCGTTGAATATGACCCTCAATTCGCCTATATCTTCTCTGCCGCTATTTTTATACTTCGCCAGCTTGTCAATCGCCGCCGCCTGCTGTTTCGCAAGGCTATCCAGTTGTGGTTTATATTTCTTCAGCATTATTTCAGCGGTCTTTTCATGAAGTGGCTTGCTGATGGGCATTGCAATGACACCGGCAAGTTTCAGGCCGAAGAGGAATATAAAGCGCTCCTTCATTGCCTCCGGCGACATTACAGCCGTTGGGTCGATCGAGCCATCGCCCATGATGTAATCGCCGGTCGCCAGTATCAGATCCCATGCCGAGAAGCTGACATATTCCGCGCCAAACGCGCCGCCGGCGTTCAATATCTTACCTGCGATCCCAAGTTCCGCCCTTTCCAGCACCAGCGCCCTTGCGGCCTCGGATGTATATTTTTCGCCCCATTTTATCGCCCCTTCTTTTACCAACTGCATCTCCGCCCTGCGGAAGAGGGCGCTCTTCACCAATTGGGAATAGGCCTTGTTTCCCATCCCAAGGAATTTGAACATTCCGACTGTTTCCAGATATTCGATCGTCAAATTTGTGACATTTTCCAAGGTACCCGCATCCGGGTTATATGGGAGCTCGTTCAATGCGGCATAGCTCAAGGCCTTTTCCGCGCCCATAAATACGCCAGAACCGATCAAGAGATTTGCTGTGGCAAGCTGGCCCGTGCTTAGGTCAAATGCCGTGGAGAGCCACGGGGAGGCCGCGCGGACTGTTAAAGACATCGCAACGCCTGCCGCCACAATGATCCCTATCCTTGCGCCAAATTTTATGGATTCCGATCGTTCTAGCGACTCACTGAATTCCTTATTTACAGACTGTGCGAACGGCGAATTTGAAACGGTCAAGAACCTTGCTCTTGCATCTTCTGTCTTTCCATCGTCCAAGAGCCTTCTTGCGACTGTGTAGTTATCGCGGAGCGTTTGATATCGTTTATTAAGCCAGCCCTTATCGACATCATTTTTTCCAACCATCGAAGAGATGAGTTTCTCTTGCTCTATGACCGCCTTAGTAGAATCATCGATGCTGTTCGCAAGTGAAACAAGGTCAATGTCGTCCAGTATTTTTTGAACCTTTGAGCCGTCTCCGTTCAGGTCTAAACTTTCTGCCTCCGAGACGGGGTCTATGAGCTTGCCGCCAACCTCTGCGCTTCCGGCCTGCATCGCGAGTCCCAAGATCCTCGCCTTAACTTCAGCCTTTGTGAATGCTGTAGCGAGCTCAAGGATCGACGGATCCAGTTCTTCGTCTTTTGCCAATTTTTCCAGCGCCGCGCGAACAATGGCGCGGTCATTGCGAGCCCCAAAGGGGCGCGGCAATCCCCAGAATTCACTGTATTCAGGAGATCGCTTCGTCGCCCCGCCATCCTTCGACAATCCTTCGACATGGCTCAGGATGTAGCTCAGGATGAGCGGGGCTCCTCCCGCCACTAAACCGTTGGCGGGCAGGCGCAATGACAGGCTCTCGCTTGCCTGTGCTGTGCCAACGAGAATACTCGCAAAATCCTGGGCAGGGCTTGTCACCGCCGCCTCTATCTCTGACTTTGCGGATTCTTGCCCCTTTAAATAATTATCATGCGCGATCAACGCGGATGCAAGGAATGCTTTTACTTGCATCGCCTCTTCAGGGGGGAGAGTTTCCGCTCCTACGCCTTCAAGCTTTTTAAGCATGGCCAACTGCTGGATGGCAGAACCTATCTCAAGCCTCTCTCTGGCCGAATCGTTCAGTAGCAGATCTTTTTGCGCCTCTCTCTCTTCGGTCTTTTGGACCTTTTCTAAGAAGCCCTCCAGTTCGGCCTCTTTGAAATATTCCCGCCTCTGTTCTACCCATCGACTCATCTCTTCATATCTATCAAACGCCAATAGCGGATTTTCCAATAGATTATCGTCTGTAAAGCCCGGGCTCTTCAATGCAAAGAGGATAACATATAGGGCGGCCCTTTTTTCGCTTGGCAGAGCGCGAAATTCCCTGACAAGTGCCGACTTTGAAAGCGCCTCGTAATCATACAGGCCATCCGGTATATTTATGAAAAATTCGAAGTTTATCTTGTCTGCCGGAAAGCCGTTGGGAAAATGCTCCAATATCGCCCTCTGCGCCGCCTGCCTGACATTCACTTCATAATCATAATAGAAAAGCAGTATTTCTACCTCTCTCTTTGCCTCTTCGAACAACTTTTCATCTCCGGTTGTGACGGAGCTTTGGAGTTTCTCCTCCGTTTGTCTGCCAAGCGAGCTTGACCTTATTCCCCACGGCAGGCTGTCCCATGCATCCAGCACCAACTGTTGGTTGGGGAAGACGCCATCTGTGGCAGTCGAATCGCATTTCCAAAGCCCCGAATGCAAAAAACCATCGGCAGATGATCTGGGCGGTTGTTCTTTCTGATATCCGGAAGAGGGCGCACCTTTGCTCAGGTCTTGGGTCGCGACCTTCGGCTCTTCATTGCCGGATAGTTCCAAGAACCAGCTTGGTATCCCAAGGCCGGTCTTAGAACCTTTTATGTCTCCGCTGCCGTCTGACAAATTAATACCCCCTTTATTATGTAGCGCAGGACTTTAGTCCTGCCAATATTTGCAGACCTAAAGGTCTGCGCTACAACCTTTGACAGAGCAAGCTCTGCTACTACAGAATTGGCAGGACTAAAGTCCTGCGCTACGCAGTTGTGTAAGCAATAAACGTGCCAATTGGATATACAACAAACAAGACGGAGTAAAATATAACACAGTGATATTCCTAGCGTTTTATCCAGCCGCATAACACTCCTAACGCAAAAACTAGGTTTTTGGAGAGTATTTACCCCAAGGAATGGGGGAGTTTACTTTATCGCGGACTCCGCCAGAGGCGGACAGGTAAAGTCGCGCTACTCCGAGTGGCATTAATCAATGGACATAATCGGTTCAATACAGTAAAAGATTCTAGTATATTATCAGATGATCCATCAACTTACACAGGCTCTCTTTTCGATCCACCCTAATGAAGCGGAGGTTTCTCTTGAAAATGGACAATGCAACATTGCTCCTGCGCAACTCAAGACGATTAGGAAGAGGGCTGCCAAACTCCTTTGGCAGGCATCGGAAAAAGGGTTCGGCCAGTTCCCGATCGACCGCCAAAAACTGATCCGCAGTATGATCGGCCGGTTCCTAAAGACCGAAACGATCTGCGCCACCTTGACCAACGGATCCGGCGCAACCGAATCCGATCACAACAACCTTCGCGAAGGTTTCAAACAGACAACACTCTCCCCTGAAGATGCCATCATGCGCGGAGTTGCCACGGCGATGCTCCCCCTCACCCCTTCCTGTCCGGCAGATTATGACTGGGCAGGCTCGGAGCTCTATAACGGCATCTCAAGTTGCGATGATGTGGTTGAACTCATTAACAGGGACAGGCAGACACCTGCGGCAATGTTCTCGGCAAATATGAGCGCCGGCGAGGTTGAAAGTAATTTAATGGACCCGATGTTCGCCCCCTTTTATATACGATACGCAAAAGACGGCCTGAAATCATGCAAAGATGGCGAAGGGTTCACAGATTCATTCAACGTCATCAAGGTTTCAAAGATTTTGCCCAACCTTGAATTCGCCATGCGCGTATTTCACGGCGAAAACTGGGGCGCATGGACGCTTCTGAAGGGCTGCGAGGATAGCAGCGGCAGGAGATATGAGGCGGCGGATCTGGCCCTTGATTTCGGCATGCGCGTCTATATGCCCATCAATGTAGAAAGAGATGGCCAAGTGGAGGAACGCACGATCGTGCTGGGGGTGATCGCTGCTGCCTCGTCACATTCGCTCGCAAAACTGCTTCCTGTGTCAATGACAAGCAGGCGTTATTTTGCCGGCGAACTCGCCAAAAAATTATTTCTGGAGGCAAAAGAAAAGGGTTGGAAGATCACGACGTTCGATTGAACCTTTCGCCAAACCCTAAGGGTCAGGCTTAACTTTTTAACTTATTTTGTTTCAACACCGTCAAAAGTTAAAAAGTTAAGCCTGACCCCATGGTTGTTAATTCTTACTCAAGAACCAGTGTAACATGCCCATCGTAAATGTCACCGTCATCGGTTCACCTTCGCCCGTCGGGATCGTTATGCCGGCACTCATGGATAGATTTTCCAGCGGGTAGATGGTCCATCCTATTTCGGGAAGAACAGAGGTCTTCACCAGGTGCTGCCTTGCGGTCAATTGTGGGCTGGTGTATGGCGTATCAATAAAGACCCTTCTCTCCGCCTCAAATATCTCCCATCTTACCCCGATATCAAGAGACGCCCCCTCACCCCACGGAATGAGTCCGGCCTTGAGATACGGGCTGATGACCAAGCCCATATCGAACAGGCTCTGATTCGTCCCGTTGCCATATTCGATCACTTTTGAGAAATATCCGTCATAAACGATATTTGTGCCGACGGTAAAACGCGCCACCTCAGGGATCTGCGCCGTGACAGAAACATCAACGCCGGGGACAAAACGGTCTTCGTTCCTTAGGCCGACGGCAAGCCCAAGCGTCGCACCAAGGATATGACTTTTCCTCCCGGGCAATTCCGGCAATTCATCTGATGTCAGGGAACGCCTCATGAACCTGCGTCTCATTTCTGTGTCGGAGGCTCGTTCGTAAAAGTCCCTGCACTCCCTATCCTGGCACAGGTCAACGCGGTCGTAGATATTTGCATATCGCCACCTGAGCCTGGCCAGGTCTTGCGCGGCATCTGCCGGGCCATTCGCCCGTTTCAAGAGTTCGGCAAGCTCCACGAGTCGATCGACATTTTTGGCGTCCTCCGCACATTTTTGCCGGAGGTGGCCGACCAGCATCCTCTGCACATTGTCCCATCGCGGCGAATCCAAGAGTCCCGCACCGATGAATTCACGAGCCTCGATCGCCGTTTTATAATCTTCAAGCACGTCTTCAACGCTTGCCTTGCTGTCATCAAGGCCGGTTTCGAACGCGACAACAAGCCTTGTGAACGTGGAGGCCGCCTCCATGTTCCCGATCTCCCCCCAACTTTCAACGCCGATCAATGCAAAGAGATCGCGTTCATAGAGATTGTCAACTGAGGATTTTGCGGCAGGGATACAGTGCTGCCGGATGGTAAAATCTTTAGTGTTCGGTGGCCGCTCAACAATACCTTCGACACAGTGCAGAACCCCATCCCCTTCAGAGGTTACCTGCATCGAGATATTGCCGTCCACCCACAAGACTGCTGGCTTAATAGACATAATCTGCCTTTCATTATTATTATCGGCAGGCCGCCGGAAAAGTTGCTTCTAATTTTTTGCTGTAATTTAAACAGTAACGATTTCGGTGAGTTGCGCTGTTAAAATTTTGTTAGCAACTTTGGGTGTGCGCCCAGCCGATAATATATATAGCATATGAGCCTGTTGCATAAGTCATTTTCGTCATCGCGAGGAGGCCGAAGACCGACGTGGCGATTTCCAGAAATCAAGTGGTTACGGGAGATTGCTTCGTCGCCTTGCTCCTCGCAATGACGCGAAATTGGACTTGTGCAACAGACTCATATACGTGACCATTTTTTAAGGGGGCTTTATGCCGCTACCGAAGGTCGGTCCTCAAGACGACCCTAACATCCAAATAGACGCCCGATCAATTGAACAGATAGCAATTGCCGGTGAAGTTGCGCTTAATGAACGGCTTAAAACCATCTTTACCGATTCGCCGTGGGTAGTGACCGCCGAGCTCGATGGGAATGGAAGCTATACATATTACTTTAGGAGCAAGACCGGCGACACGAGGCCGGTCATTCTTCTCACAAATGACAAGCCCCCGCTACTCCTTAGATCCGGCACGGCTGACCAAGATGTCCTGCTGATCCCCCTTCCGGACAACTCTTGGACAACGGCGGATTATGACGAAAATAACAGGTTGATATATTTCGAGGATCATCCGGATGTGGAGGGATCTAACTGCGAACTTCCAGGTTACCTTGCAATTGGCCTCAAAGATACCGTTGGAGATCAAACGATCAAGATGACGCCATATTCCGCATACGGAGTTGGACTTCATGTTCAGCATGGCGGTCACCGATATTTACCGGTTTCCCTTCTCATCGATGTGCGCTGTAACGAGGTTGCAAAGGGATCTCGAAAAAAGATTGATATAAAGATCGATCCGGAGACCTCCGCGTTTATGCTTAATGGCCGTCTCGTCTTCGACTTGAGCGGCTCAACGAACCCATCTTTATATTTTACATTATTTAAGAAGGAGCTCCCCGAGTATATTCACATATTCACGAGGGTTGCCGAAGATCATTACATGGACCAAATGTGCGGCAGATGGCAAACGCGATCGCGTGACTGCGAGAGGAAAATCTATAAAGAGCTTCGGGAGAAAAACCCGCAGGCGAAGCTTGGCCTCACCTTTTATCTTGGAGATGAAAAGATAGACTTCGACATGCCATTTGACCTATGCAAAGTGACCAGTTGCGACACGATCGATGATTATCATGATAATGTGAAGGCCGCCCAATCTGTTCTCGCCCCACTTATCCGTGAGATTGAAAAGAAGATCGATACGCTCACCACGGGAACTGGGAAAGAGGCGCCGGCCGGCCCTGATTTTCCGGTCGAAATGCCGGTGGACCTTTTAGAGCTCGGACTCTTCCAGTCGCCCTACGGACAAAATGTCGCAGGACGAATGTTTCAGGACGTCTGTCTTTCCATTGAGTCTGATGAGTCTGATCCTAAATGCCTGTCGGCCACGGATCGAAAAAAGGTCATCGATGGGTCATTAGAAAAAGGACTGCCGCTGTTCCTTTCTATCAGCCTTGCGCCCGATGAAGAAAGGTCAATAGATCCAAGCCCGATAAATCGGGCAACTACAATTCAGGGGCTGCTTAACGAAGGGTCAACCGACCGCGAGGTCGAGGATTCGATCAGGGCAATGTTCACCATCCATCTTTCAGACAGAACCGATAATATCTATGAAAGGCTTGTCTCCCTCTGCAAGGACAAGGAGCGGGACCGAAGCGCGTCCGGCGCGTCCGCGAGCCTGCTCGGCGCATGGGCGCTTAAAGGAGACGCCAAGGCAAGGCATATCCTGCTCGATCTTCTTAATGATTCTTTGAACATCTCCTCCGAAGAGGCAAAGACGGTCGTCGCAAGGACGCTTGCATTGATAATAGATGACGAAGAGGCCAGCGCGATATTAAATAGGATCAAGTCAAAGCCGGACGCACAGATAAATTCGATGCTTCTCTCGGCTCTTGCCGGCCACGAGGAGTTTTTCGAGGGATTCAAGATATTACTAGATAGTTATCACCCCAGATCCTACGAAACAGGCCAAGCCCCGTCCATTGTTGAGGCTATGGGGCGCGTATTCATTGATCCGATACTTCAGGCAGGAGACCTGAAACTAGAACTTACGCCGGACCAGCAAAAGGTGCTATCCGGCAACAACTGGCCAAACGACCTCCTGCAACGGGTTCACGAGGAGCTCGTCTTGAGCCAGAAAATATCCACAGATGAAACGGCCTATGCCTTGTTCCCGCTGATCGAGCTCATGCAAGGTTACGCGGCATATTCCATCCCGCGCGAGATGGTTGAAAAGAATGAGCTGGACGTCAATACAGACCTTACAAAGAGGCATATATACCCCGGCCTTAAGCAAAGGGATATCATACGCTGCGGGGTTCAACTTGCCAGGACAGCCGGCCATGAGGAGGCCTATCTTTCGATCGAACCGAAAGACGATGATAAGGCAAAACCCGTCGCAATTGAGATCGGCGTCTTTGAAACAGATGGAAGTACAAGCGTCCCAAGGTTATCACAGGCCGAAATCGATAAATTTCTACAGACCGCCAAGGTCGCGCCCAACAATGAATTTACGATCACCCACTGGCACATACACCCGATCGGCAGGACCAACAGGCACAGGCTTACCGATAATATCCCTTCGGATGCCGATCTCCGTTCTTATCTCTATTTTACAAAAGAGTGGCAAAAAAAGGCCCCCAACGCGAACGTCGAATTCAGGATACTGACCCCATACGGCGTTCTCTTTCTTAAACCCAAAGAGGCCTTCACGGTCGCCGCTGACCGCAATGCCAGCATTTACATCAAATTTGTTGGGCGTTACCAATCCGCCATACAGGATTCCGGGGGGCAGATATCAACGCCGAGGCTTAAAATATTATTAAAGGATTATTTTGAGGTCGAGTTTGAAACCATTAAATTATGAGTGATATTAAGATCAACAGAGAGCAACGAGTATATGATTTTCCCGAAATGGCCATCGAAGGCTTTGGGGCAAATATAATGCTCGTTGTTCCTATTTCTGCGCTCCCCGAGCATGTGCCATCCATCTTGATGTCCCTTTATGAAGCCGCAAGGACGATAGAACAAGATGGCCGAATGCTGTCGTTTACGTTAAGAATCATAGACGACAGCGGCAATATCATTAAAGAGACCAAAAAGATCACCATCCCTCGCATCGAATATAAAGGTTCCAATCAAATAATACCCGACCATTACGGCTTTGGGAAGGAATGCAGGACCAGCGAATCCAAGATATGCTACGATGTCCATGGCATCCAAAAGATCGTTTTTGATGTATTGGAAGGCGCAAGAGAGGCCAAGGCAGGGGATTCCCGCTGGAGTTTACCCCCGAATGATTTAATCGGGGGCGGGAATGACAGGCTTTACACAACAGTCCCATCCTCGCCGCTGGAATTCCCCCAAGAGATAATGGCCGACTTCAATAGCCTGCCGGCAGACGAACAGTCCGCGGCAAAAGAGAGCTACGGGCTTCTCACAGTCCTCTTCAAACCCGCTGATCTGAAAGATATTGATATGGAAAGAACGCCGCCGGGAGGCCTCTTGATCGTTGAGCTCCCTGCCGGAAAGGCGAAATATCCCTCCCAAGTCCGCGGTGTCGGCCTCGGCGCCCTTGGAACTAAATTACTTAATACGTTTTCTGCCCCGACACCGTGCGAGGAGATCCAAAGATTGAACAGGTTGTTGGCGACGGTGCAGGATAATAACGGCGGCACAAAACTCTTGAACGACGCCAGACGGTTCATCGAGGATTCGCTCGTTTTTCAGATGGCATCAAAATCTGGTGAGTGTTCACTAAATGGTGCTAACGATGGCCTTGACGCCTTGCGTGGAAACTGCGGCAATAGCGTTCCGTGCCGGGACTCTATAAAAGACGGCCTCGCTCTTTATGACTGGGAGACCGTCACAATGCCCGCTCCAGAGGACATGATAGGGAACGTTGCCGCCTACTATGAGATAATGTCGGAGCTCTCAAGGAAAGATAGAAACGCCGCTATTGAAAGCGTCAGAGTTGCTTTGGAACATGCCGAAAAAGAGACCTATCTTGCCTATCATCATTATTTGACCCAGATGGACGTCACGGTTCCGGAGGCGTTCAAGGCGATCCTGAAGGATCAAGGGACTTCACCCCCTGATGTTATAAAATTTTTCGAACCTGTCTTGGAAAACTTTAAAAACCTTGAGCCGGGGGAAAAGATCAAGGCCTTGACATTGCTCCGCGAAGATATGATCCGCTTCGTGAGGCAGGATAATTCTAGCGAGAAATGGCGTATGATCGAGCAGTTCATCTGTGGGTTGTTTGTGGCCCTCAACGGCGATGCCCCCGCAAGAAGTTACCTGGCAGAGGCCGTTATTGACAGCCTCTGTATGATAAACAAGGACAAATATGACAGCGGAAAAGGCCCCGATAAAATAACGTTGGTGTTGTTTTTTGCGGCCCTTTTTGGGTCGGAATCCGGAGAGCATCTAAAAAACAACCCTCAACAGACCGCAAGGCTGTTCAAATGGGTGGCAGGGTTGACAAGTGTTTATGCCATAAAAAAGGCCAATGATAAGCCGGAGCTTATGCTCATTCTCTGGGGCGCTCTAAGGCAAGATGATAAAGACGCCTTGGTTGAGGTCGCGGCAAAATCCGTCGCTGAACAGATACTTACCGTCTATCTGAACATGGAATCGTTCTACTTTTATGACAGACAGGAAAAACTTGGGATAGGTGCGCCCGACGGCTCTTTCCCTGATTGGGAAAAGATGCTTGGCGTGGAAGGCCTGGCCGCCGTTGCGGTGGCGATTGCCAATAACGAAAAGACAGGGGACGCATTGAGCATTACATTACTGCCGGTGATAGAGGCCGCCTTGAGGGGCAGTGACGGTCAGGAAGACCGGCTCTATTTTGTCGAAAGATTAATGAAGGAGTCCAACCAACCGCACATCACTGCAGCGCTGGTTCTGAACTGTTTCAGGAACCTTGATGACAGGACATGGCGTTGGACAGAGAAAGAGCGCCTTCAACTCGTTCGATTGATCTCCAAGGTCATTGACGAACGTGCGTCATTTCTTGAAGATGTGCCCATTATTGGGCCGCTTGCCAACGCGGAGGCTTCAAAGCATGTTCGACAAATATTCAAGGCGCTGGCCTCCGATGACGTCGAAAGATTGTTGCGGCGAACGCTTCGTCAAAAGGATGGCCTGGTCGGAAATTCTTCATTCCTTACGCGAATACCGATGGGCGTGATACCGATGGTTGCTGTTGATAAGGATAGTAAAATAAAGAGGCCGATAGATCTAGAATATGACAATAATCCTTCCGCCTTAACTCGCGTTAGTTATTCGTTCGGCACAAAGACCTGGTCCGAATATCCGAATATGTGGGATTTTTGGCTGGATATCCCTCCTACGAAGAATTTTTTTGCGGGCACTGTTAAGGCATCGCATCGGCTGGCAGAGAGGTCAGATGTCGATCTGTTGGGGATTATGTTCTTGCTGGACTTTATCAGCAAGCCTTCAAACAATGTCTTTTATGACGACGCTATGCTCGGCGATTTTCTTGAAGAAAAGATCGTTGGATCGCTGAGTGAGCTCGACGAAGATGAAAAGATCGCCGTTTGGACGATAAACGCGGCCTCCTTGGTTAAATTAATGCCGCTTGAGCGGCGGCTCAGGGTGTTTAAGGCGATCTCGGCGGATTACGTCACCGCGGCCAAAAAGGCCTCGAACGGGCTTTCCCTTGGCCCAATAAGCAATGTCATGGGACAGGCGGCGCTGGGGATGAACTCTCTTGAGGAACTGGAGCTCGTCCTGCCGATAATAAAGTTGGTTGGCAATAAACTAAATACGGACATACCAAGCGATGACGCCGGATTTATCGGCATAATAACCGGCATGGCAAACGTCATCGGCATGCTGGACGAAGAGAAGCAGCTCGAAATAATCGGCAAGGTCTTTGATGAGTGCATGATAGCTCTGCAAGAGGACGCCCTTAAGCTCTTCGACAGACTTTTCGAACCGAAAGACGGCGAGACCAAGCACACAGACGATTTTCCAAGGCGCGTGGGAAAGAGGCTGGCAAGGTCGAAGGCCACCAATTATGCCCATTTATTCCTTGGGAGATATGCGGGGCCTAAGGTAATGCCCTGCGAAGAAAGGTTCGATCACGCTCAGGAGATGGCATTGGGAGCCGTTGAGGCCTATATGGGCAAAGACGCGACGATCACGGCACGCGACTTGCAGAAGGTCATATTCACAATCTCAAATAATATTATCTTCGAGGGCACGCTCAACACGAAATTTATAATCGACAGATATTCGTCATGGTGCGCTAGCCTTGGAGAGATCGGATCAAGTAACCTCCTCTTTGTCGGGATAAGGCCGCTGGTTCAGCTTATTCAATCCGCCGGCCTGCCAAGCCTGCGGAAGAATAAAATACAGGGCATTATCAAGATAGTGGTGCCTGATCTTGGAAAGATTGTAGAAGCGCTCGTAAAAAGCGATAAGCTCACACCTTCGAGTCGGATGGCTCTCGCCAATAGATTCATGCAGTTTGCGACCTCATGTATTGACGAGGGGTGGAATCCTGATCTTCTTGCACAGTGCAAACAGATACAAGCTATGTGCCAGTCAACACTAACCACCGGTCACGCATTTGAAAATTGATAGGAACTGCTCACCCAAATTCAAGTAGATATTGTAACTGTTTGAAATTATTATTCTTCGAGCGAGCCCTTCGACTTTGCTCAGGACAGTCTCCGCGAGTCGAGGAGCAAAATTGACCAATATTCAACGAATAATTGCATAAAATTGGACAATAATCTACAGTAGGCTTTTGCCGAAATTGATGCGGACTTCATAGGTGTCGTCTGCGGCGGGGGTGACTTTCATTGTCCAGCCAAGAACGCGAAGATAGGTCTTTAACGCGAAGTCGTTTGGGACATCTTCGGACCAAGAGGTGGCTTCAATACCCATTAGCGAACCATTTATTTTGGAACCTGCGGGGGCTGAAAAGACTATGTCGTCATCATCCCATCTCTTTTCTGCCTTAAAGAATCCTACCGCGGCTAATACACTAAATGCCAATTCTCTGCGCGACCCTGTCACATTATATCCCCTGCCCCCCAAAACAGGGTGCTTTAACGTATCAACTGTTCGACTTGCCCTTTCAAGCCATTTTCTAGCACCGTCACTATCAAATCCATTGAGCCTGATCTTTTCATCTAATAGACTCAATGACTCCATTAAATTGCTTAGTGGCTGGCCTGCCGACGACCGCAAGGCAGACCATATTCGATGCCGTATTGAAGGTTCAATAATTTCCGTAACCGCGTTCCATCTTTGATATGCCTTTTCTAAATCCTGTCTAACCGATATGACAGCCTCTGCATCAACATCCGGTGCGGAGAGCCTTTCTGCGTGGCGCCGGGCGATCTCATCTGCCATGCGCCCAAGCTGTTCAGCAATATCCAACGCCTCATCTTCCGAAAACCCCCGCATCTTTTCAACCGCCGCCGTAAACTTTGCATCATCGGCGTCGATGAGATCTGTTAAATTGGGAATTAAGCGATAGATTTTCACACCAGCAAGTCCATCTAAAGCATCGACCGGAATAAAATTATAAGGATGCTCTGGATCATCGTAATCTGGCCGCGCAACTTGCCTGACGGCATCATAAGGAACCTCGATTATTACCTGATCAGTTCTGTCCGAACCTTGGGCAATATCATTATCAACACCATTTCTTGCATACAAAAATGCGTCTTCGGGGCGCTCTAAAGACGTAAAATCAGCAAACCCATTATGTTTGGCGCCAATTCCAGCATTTGTAATATTAATTTCCCCTGCTGGTGAAAACTGAAATGCCACACGCCTTAGAAGAGTTCCCCTATAAATATGCCAACTTTTAAGTTCAGTTTTACTGATCACCGGCAAGGCACGAACAACTGAATTGCTAACTTCAACTAATCTTGACAGAAGCCCATCTAGTTCACGTTGCAAGGCATTATGTTGTTTCATTTCTGAATCTATCCTATATCTACTAAAAACTTCGCGTCCCCTTTCTGAAACAGGAACCCCATCAGCCTCAACTTTTGCACGTATTCTTTTAAGGACTTCGGATTTGTCGATTTTTGACATTTCCGCCCTAACCCTAGTGATCTTTCCTTGTATTCTAAAATGTTCATCGGAAAGAAACTTCATATCTTTATGGCCACTGGCGTCTGCATCATCAACCGGATCCGCAGGCCCATCCCCGGAGGCCTCAAGTGAATCATCGCGCAATGCCGATGCCGCCGATCGTCCGGCATATAGCGCCGCTCCGAGCGCGGCGACGGAACCGAAAGGCTGTGAAGCTGCCATTATTGGCGGTAGCCCAAGCCATCCTGCAAGAAATTCGGCCTCGATGAGCGCCCGTGATCTTTGTGTAACGATGCGCAGCTTATCAACTGGATTACCATTGCTTCTCAACTCCCCCTCGATAAGCTGAAAGTTTCGAACAAAGTCGAGAGGCGCGGGGTCGTTCGAAGAATAAAAGTCACTAGGCAGATCATCGATCAGAGTTTCAACAACGGTCCCGGACTCTAACATCGAGGAGTCAAACCATGAAGCGGCAGAGGCGGCCTGTTCGGCCCCCATTCCCTGAGCGCTAAAATAATTTGTAAATAGCTGTATAGTTGCAGACATAACTCGTTACCGTTTCCACACCTCCGAGGTGTGAAATGGTTATCGGCAGGCAACAAAAAAAGTTGCTAACAAAATAATGGTGCGTATCTTATAGACATCTTTGGATTTTTTACTGGGAGCCGGAGTTACTGTGCCAGCTTGATGGCTCTTTGCGCTTCAAGGAGAAGACCGTCATTGGGGAAACGTTTCAGCCCTTTATTCACATATTCGGCCGTCTTTTTAACATCACCCGCAGCGTTATATATCTTGGCAAGGAAGAGATAATCAAGCGCCACTGCCGACTTTGTCTTTGAGAGCCATTTCGAAAGGGCGGCGGAATATTCCTTTGCAAGTTTTACCTTTGCATCGCTGTCAAGTCCCGGCAACTGAAAGGCAAATAACGCAACGACCGCCTCTGCATATTCTCTATCATCCGGAAAACGCTCAAGGACGTTCTTATATTCACCGAACGCCTCTTTATAACTGTTCTGAAATGTATAGGCAACCGCGAGGTCGCGGCTGGCTTTCGGAAAATGGCCGTCTTTTTTGGCCTCTTTTAAAAGAAAGATCGCCCTGTTAAGCACTGTGGTGTCGGCAACCTGCCCGGATGCGATGAATTGATAATAATTCGGATAGAAAAAATCGTTCACGATACTGGAACCAAGGATGCCTTTCTCTGCCGCTCCATTTGGATCCAGACTATAAAGTATCTCTGCCTTTTCTTTTATCCTGCGCAGTATCGTGGCGGCGTCTTCAATGACATCCGCCCCGCTTCCGGCCCCGGCTTTTTCCGTCTGACCGGCCATGAGGGATGCGAGCTTATCAATATCATTTCTAATTGCCTTCCAGAGCTCGGCTTGTTTGGGGTCGCCGGGGGTTTTTTGCGGGACGTAGTCGGTCTCACCTATTTCGAAACCAAAGAGTGCCGTAACCTGCGGCAATTTGAGCTCTGCGGCGAAGGCCACAGAAAAAAACGAGAAAGAGGAGATGGCCGCAGATATAACGATAAAATTTATCATCTTTTTCATAGGGTTACACAATATCACAAATGCGCCTTTATAGCAAAAATATTTTTTCGTTTGGACGCAACTTTGGGTATATGCCCAGCCGATAATATATATAGAAGGCTCGAAAAAGAGCTGACTAAACCCCCTTTTCAATGGCCGGTTGGCAATGGTGCCCGCCGGCCTGTTTTTTGTTTTCGTAGCGCAGGACTTTAGTCCTGCTAGAATTGGCAGGTCTAAAGACCTGCGCTACAAAACTATTATTGCACGACTGCGACCTTAAGCTCCCTTGCATCTGACCTTCCTAAGTCCAGACCTCCTGACCTGCATGAAATTAGGATGACCCAAGTTTGTAGATGAGTTTAAGATTTGTGCCTGGGAAAATCGTTTCTGTCGCATTGAGTTCATCACAAAGATATTTGATCGCTTCATCGTGCGATTGAGTGGACGAATGATGCACTTGAACCGTGAGCGTCTTGACTTCAGGAATACGATCAAGCCCCAAAAGTTTTCCCCATTCACCAGGGGCAGTATAACGCAAGCCCTCAATGGATTTGATTCTCGCCAAGGCCATCAAGGCGAGTAAAAGAAAAATGGACTCAATTCCATAAAACCCGCCGGGCAGAGAAAAATGTTTTTGTGTGTGTTTGAGCAAACCCGTAACCAAAAGAGCCGGCAGGGCCAAAAGAACACCGCCGCAGGAAATATTGGTAATTGAATTTGCGGCATGTCAGTCCTCCAAGATTAAATGATTAGCATCCTCGGAAAACTGTATCATACCATTTTCACTGTTGGCTAGTTTTTATTGGCCGAGGTCAGGAGGTCTGAACATATCGCCCCCTTTGGTTATCTGTCATTGCGAGGCCCCGAAGGGGCTGTGGCAATCCCCTGAAAACAATGAAAGTGTTTTAGCCTATCATTACGGTTATTTTCACAACCTTGTTCATAACAGGCCAGATTTCACAGGTTCTTCACAATCTAAGCATAATTCCTTCACATCGATATTGTATGATTATGTCAGTTGATGAGATGAAAAGAGAACTTTGAAAAGGGGTGAGCGATATGATAACCAAGATATTCAGAGGGTCAAATAGCGGGGCGCCGAACGGATGTCTCAAGTGCCTTATCAATGTTATCCTGTTGGCTAAGCAGCTGCCATAAGGGACAGCCGTATGGCGGCGTGATCTTATCGCTTTTTTACTTGTTCTCCTTTGTCGCCGCCAAACGGCTTAATTTTCATTAGTTGTTTTTGAAGGTCCTTTTGTTTTTTCAGAAGGTCTTGAGTTGAATTTATTATTTTGCTCACCAGCTTTTTTGGTTCGCTCATATCATCTCCTTTTTTTAGATAACTCCCATTGGCTATCTAATAATAACGTACTAAATTATTCCGACATGGTCAATATGAATTATTTGCTGACCTCAAGGGTAAATCTTTTTTCCGTGCTTTGTCCATTCGGTTAAGTTTCCGGCAAGGATCGATATTTTATCCGCTCTTCTTAAGAATTCTAATTGTTTTTTTGTGATTACTTTTTTGTGTTTAATTTTCCTAAAATGTATAATGATATCCCACAGGTTTTCTTTAGAAGCCAGCCAGCTATTTCCAAAAAACTCTAGATTTACAAGGGCATATTTTCGTAGTGTTTTATTGCCTTTATTTTTTTCATCTGTATATTCATGAAAGTAGCTCATGACCAACTCATGTATATTTGAATAAACTGGATCTCTATATCTTAGAACAGAATGATTGCTTTTGCTTATCGCTCCCCACTTGTTATTAATTTTGAAAACGCAAATGGCATGATCCCAGTCATCTTCCGTTGCAAACATACGAACAAATAATGGTTTTCCTATTTCATTGATCCAGATGCATGCCGCGGCGAAAGCTGCGGCTTCAGCGCAATGGCATTGTTTTTTTTCTAAAACAATTCTTGGAGGCCAGAAAGTATCTATTCCGTCTAATTCGAAATTGATCTTGCATTTGTCAAGATAATCCTGAACTTTAATAGGAGAATTCAGTTTTTTAAAAGATCTGATTTCATTGCTGTTTAAACCTAATTTTTTAAGATTCATGTGATGGATTCATCCTATTCTCGGCAAAAAGGAAACGTTGTTCTCTGTGTTGTGCCCCTTTGTACGTCTTCAGAGACGGTGCGGTTTCTGCGCGTGTAAATCCCAGCCGATCGAGCAATCGAATGGAATGTGTGTTTTCAGGGTCCACCAGAGCGACGATTGGCAGGTTAGGATACTTTCCCAAAAGCCATAGGATCAATGCCTCGGCGGCTTCAAATGCGTAACCCTTTCCCAAATAGGCCTGGTTGAAATGAAACCCGATCTGGACCTCTGGAGGATCTGCGACCTTCCAATACAAGACTCCGATCATTTTGCGCTCCAGAAGCAATTCAACCCCCGCTTCCTGTTCCTCACCAATTCCATACCGGTCGATGATCTTAGTCATGGTCACGGGCAATTCTTCGAGCGTCATGGGTTCGAACTCATCGTACTGGCTCGCGGCTGGATCGCTGAAGATCATATAGTAGTCGGCCCCGTCACGCATGGTCATCTCCCTGATGAGAAGGCGATCTGTGCGGGCAAGGGTGGATGGTTTCATGTCAAAGCCACCTTGACTCTGAATTTTTCAATTCTGAATGCAGGGCGATAACTTTCTTTCGCCCAGGCAATTCCAGGCACTTCCCAGTCATCACCCACGTTACACCATTTTGTCTCCTGCCAACTTTGCCTGCAGAATTCATTGAAAATATATTGGGCACTCCCAGCGAAGTTGTTGTCAGTTTTTTCGACCATGATATTACACATTTCTTTACTAAGACAGTCTCCAAAAGTAAAGCCAACCAATACCTCTCCGGAGAAAAGGAGAGCCCCCTTCACATCAAGCCGGTTTGAGTCGCTGAGGAGTTTTTCAACGGACTTGATTTCCATTTCCATTTTGTCCCGTTCCTTCGAACTTTGATCCGATTTGATACTTCCCCAGTGTTGCAATAATTCAACGCATTGGCTCTGGTACTGCCGTTCATATTCGATAAAACGGATTTCTGTGTTTTTTTTCAAAAAAGATCGTATCGCTCTTCTTTTGGATGAATAGGCTCCCCCGGGCAGAGATATCAAGTTTTTCGTTTCGTAAACATAATCACCACTCCTGGCATGAACCTCTCCATCAGATAAATAGCTTAGATGGGACCGGGTGGCAATTTCTATATAAAACGACGGGTGACCGTTCGAATGGAAGATCTCCTTGCAAGCATGGAGCGCCTTCTGTCTGTTTCCATCGCCCAGTGGAGGAAAGAACAGGGATGGATAACCGCCACCCAGAGAAAATAAACATAAGCAATCCTCCACAACACACCACTTGAATTCGTAAGACTCATTCCAGAGGCAGAGAACAGGAAAACTCATGTCACTGAGTCTTTGCGCTTCGAGTGCAAAGAAGCTTTCAAAGAGGCCTTTATCGTCAATGGCCAAATCCTGCAGGTTGCAACTTTCCACCATTTTCACCTCTGGTTTCGATTAGAGCACTGGGTTTTGAATATTATATTTAGGAATTAACCGGATAATAGAGTCACATATTACCCCTAGAGATGCAACTCAAAATTTTGGGAAAAGGAGATGGAGGCGAGGGTTTGTTGGAGGCGAGCTAACCTTCGGAGGAGTATTTTCTTTTGTTGGTTATTAAGAT
>ORJL011427207.1_pt1 | contig 33037 bp, 29 predicted proteins | sample 1779941 | NCBI WGS metagenome assembly ORJL01 (sample SAMEA104232317, study PRJEB22302) | groundwater metagenome | biome: forest; feature: aquifer; material: groundwater | place: USA | collected 2011-08-07 | depth 5.8 m | reverse complement strand
TTTCCTGGCAAAGGCCATCAATCTGAGCAGGGTTTTCATGCCGCCAGACTTGCGAGGGTCAGTTTCGTACTGGAAGTTCATACGTTCCGGGCCGGAATTTTCGTCATTGCGATTTAGAACGGCCTGCTCCCAATACGGATAGCGGCAGCAGCACCAGGCAGGCGACAGCGATATTGAGGAGGAATATGAGAACCATAGACGCATAGAAGACCGGGGTCGCGGCGACAACCGTTGTAACAATGCGAGCGGTAAGGTCTCCTGCCCAGACTGTGGCCAGGTTAAAGACCAAAACTAATCCCAGGATCACGCTGAACCCAAGCGAGGTGCCCTTCAGATCGGATTGACTGAGGGTGATTGAACTCCCGATGGCGAATGCCAGATAAATAAAGGCATATAGTTGCCAGTTGGATAGGTTTCCCCAGGAAAAGACCTCGACAAAGAAGCTGCCCGATGAACTCAATAGATTCTGGAAGAGCTGCCCAAACGCGTCCCAGGAATTCAGTTGAGAAGCGGCTATGTTGTAGTTACCCGCCATACTAAAGGGGTTAAGGCCCAGAAGCAGATATGAGAGCAGGTATATTATTGCCGTGCCCAGAAGAATCGGGCCGATGCCGATGAAGAAATTGCCCATGAGTTGGTAGATCGAGCGAGGATTATAAGAGTGCGCTACATAGCCCAGAGATCCGGTTTCTGGGTCCGGGTCGAACAGCTTCATGTCGGTGATCTTATGCCCGAAGATGATGCAGAAGACCGCATGACCGAACTCATGCACTATGGTGCCAAGCCAGCCGAATAACCCCAGATACCAACCCCGGCCCATGATTACGACGGCACGCCGCTCGACGAATCCGGCCTCAAAGCTCAGGATGAACGCCAGCACCAGGCCGGGACCGAGGACGACGCCGATTTGAATAAGAGTCGCGGAGGTTGCTTTCCAGAGATACGAAAGTATTGACTCAACCATCTATTTCTCCGCCGTGCGCCGCAAGTACCACTGATTCTCCTCCTTGCACTTGCAGATTATAGCTGGTTCACGCGCAACTGTCATTAGCGCCACCCAACTTGCTTTTTGTTTTTCCTTTGGGGTAGTATTGGCGCTGCTGTTCACCTATATAGCAAGCAGTGAATGAAGGAACTTATGTCAGCAGCAGAAGTAAAGCCAGCCACCGAACCGAAACCCACGGGAAGACGCACCACCCTGGCGCTGGTCTCGGGAGCACACGCCGTCAACCATGCCTACGTTCCCCTCATGCCCCTGATATGGGCCAGGATGATGGTCGCGATCGGAATGACCTTCACCCAGCTCGGCTGGATGGTTGGCATTACCAACATCGTTGGAGGCGTTCTCCAGTTGTGGTTCGGCGGCATGAGCCGCGTCTTCAAGCGGAAGGACCTGCTGGGCATGGGCAGCATCGTGGCCGGGGTCACCACCGGGGCCACCGCGGGTTCGGCGAACTTCGCCCAGGTTCTCTGGCTCAGGATATTCAACAGGGTGGGCGGCGCTCCTCAACACCCCTGCGGCAACTCCATCATCGCCGAACAATTCGAAAAGAAGGACCGGGGCAAGGCCCTTGGTTTCAATAACGCCGCGGCGCAGGTGGGAATGGTCATCGCGCCCATGGCCACCGCCTTCCTGCTCGACCGTTTCGACTGGCGGTGGACCCTCGTCATTTACTCACTGCCGGCGATCATCATCGGCATAATGATGATGACGATGATCCGGGAGAAGCCCAAAGTCCGCACCGGCGGTCTGAAGGTCTCGGATTTCGGCATTCCGATTAAGGACCTCAAGGCCTATTTCCGCGACCGGAACATATTGGGCCTTACCGGGGCCCAGCTTTTCGCCGCCGGAGGCAGAGGAATAGGTGTGATACTCACCTACGTCCCCCTGTACTTAATCAAGGAACTGAACTACGACAACTGGCAGGTCGGAATACTAGTTACCTGCCTGACCGTGGCCAGCGTCATCGGCCCCCTGGGGTTCGGCAGCCTCTCTGACCGCTTCGGCCGCAAGAACGTTCTTCTCTTTACTTACGGCTTCTCAACCATCTCTACCATCTTTCTGGCGTTCCAGACGCAGCAGACGCTGTTGATACCCGTCATCCTTTTCGTCATGGGCCTCGTCATCTATGCCGAGAGCCCCCTCCAGCAGGCGTGGATGTCGGACGTTACCGATGACAAGACCCGCGACATTAACTTCGGTATCTACTTCACCATCGGCTACGGCGCAGGCGCCCTCTGGGGGCCGGTGACAGGCTGGATGGTGGACAACAAGGGTTTTCAGTTCGCGTTCATCGTCATGGCATTATCCTACGTCGCCGGTGCGTTGTGCCTCCTACCCGCCAGGGAGAGAAGCAGCGATCAGAAGAGTTGATGCCGGTCCAGTGCCAATGATGGAATCCGATGACTGGTCAAGACTCAGCCTGAAGGAGACTAGTTGATGCCGCAGGAACCTGTTATGAAGAAGGATGACAACCTCTTCCGGCGGACTTTCAGTTCCCTCATTCTCTTTCCCAGCTACCGCCTTTTGTGGATGACGGCCTGGACGGAGCACATGGGCGAATGGATGGAGCAGACCGCCCTTCTCTGGATGCTGAACCAGATGACCGGTTCACCGGTCTGGGGCACCGGTTATGTCGCCTTGCGGCATGTGCCGACCATTGTGTTTGGGTTCGTCGGAGGGGTCGTCGCCGACAGGATGAACCGGCGCCTGCTGCTGGTGGTGACTTTGCTACTGGCCTCCGGGGTCTCGGCGGCCACTGCCGTCCTCGCGTACACCCACAATCTCCTGCCATGGATGATTCTGGTCAACGGAGGCCTGGCCGGCGTACTGGGCAGCTTCAACCACCCTGCCCGCCACACCCTGGTACCCAACCTGGTCGGCAAAGAGCACCTGCTCAACGCCATAACCCTCGACAGCGGCTCGGTCACCGCTTCCAGAATAATCGGTGCTCCCATTGCCGGCCTGCTCATCGGCGTCTTCGGCAGCACGCCGGTGCTGGGCATCAAAGCCGTGGGAGGCGCGCTGGCAGTGCTCTGGCTGCGCAACATGGAAGCCCCGCCGACGCCAATCGAATCCCGAAAGAAATCGCCCGTGCGCAGCTTCGTGCAGGGTATGCAATACGTGGGCAGCCACCGCGCCGTCCTTACCCAGGTGCTCCTCTATCTCTTGCCCGCTTTCGTTACCAACACCTATACCGGCCTCCTCCCCTACATCGCCACTAATGTGATGCACGTGGGACCCGGACACTACGGGTTCCTCAACGCCGCGCCGGGCGCAGGAGCCCTGGCGGCATCCCTCACCCTGGCATCGCGGAGGAATTTCAAGCGCAAGAGCCTGGTGCTCCTGATAGGCGGAATTTCCCAGGGGGCCGCGCTGATTCTCTTCGCCATATCGCCCGTTTTCGTTCTTTCGCTCATACTGCTGGTTATCATCGGCGCCTCGAACACCACTTTCCAGAACCTGAACAACACCGTCATCCAGGAGATGATCCCGGACGTGGTACGGGGAAGAGTGATGTCCCTGCGGGAAGTGGCTTCCGGAGTCGGACCAGCGGGCAGCGTCGTTTCCGGGCACATAGCAGAAGCCTACGATGCGCCCACCGCGCTGAAACTGGCTGGCGGCTTTGCCATCCTGGTATTGTTGTGCATATTATTGTTCACCTCCAAGGGCAAACAGAGGGCGCCCGAGGGCGGCCTGCCACCCGGCTAGAAGGAGTTCGTCCTATTATGAAACCAACGGATTCAGCATCGAACAAACCTAACCTCTTCAGGCGCACTTTCAGTTCGATAATCCTCTATCGCAACTACCGTCTGCTCTGGATGGGTTCCTGGACGGAACACATGGGCGAATGGATGGAGACCACCGCGTTGCTCTGGCTCCTGAACCAGATGACCGGCTCGCCACTTATGGGCACCCTGATGATGGCGCTGCGCAGTATTCCCACCGTGATCTTTGCCTTCATCGGCGGCATCGTGGCCGACAGGATGAACCGGCGCACTTTGCTGATGATTTCCCTCCTGGCCTCGGCCGCGATATCCTCAGCCACGGCGTTTCTGGTCTACATGGGCCTCATCCAGCCCTGGCACATACTGGTAAACGGGACCCTGGCCGGAATTGTCACCAGCTTCAACCATCCGGCCCGCCATACACTGGTGCCCAATATGGTCAAGAAGGACCACCTGATGAACGCCGTCACCCTGGACAGCGGTTCGGTGACCGCATCACGAATAATCGGGTCCCCGCTGGCCGGCTTTATCATGGCATTTGCCGGCGGCACCACCCCCGTCCTCGGGCTGAAAGCCGTTGGGGCGCTCCTGGCCATCGTCTGGCTGAGCTTTATCAACGCGCCTGACACGCCTTCCGAGTCCAAGAAGAAGTCACCGTTGGCCAACTTCGTCCAGGGGATGCACTACGTTGGAGGCCACCGGGACGTCCTGACCCAGATACTTCTGTATTTGCTGCCGTATTTTGTCACCAACACCTATACCGGCATGCTCCCGTACTTTGCCACCGATGTGCTTCACGTCGGCCCGGAACTGTACGGGTTCCTGAACGCGGCCCCGGGAGTGGGGGCGCTGAGCGCCACCCTCATCCTGGCGTCACGGGTAAACTTGAAAAGAAAAGCGCTGGTCCTCCTGATAGGCGGGATTTGCCAGGGGGCCGCGCTGGTGCTTTTCGCCATCTCCCCGATCTACGTTCTGTCTCTTTGCCTGCTGGTCCTGGTCGGCGCATCCAACACTATTTTCATGAGTCTGAATAACACCGTGATTCAGGAGTTGATTCCCGACCAGATGAGAGGGCGAGTAATGTCGCTACGGGAAGTAGTCGCGGGAATCGGCCCCGGCGGGAGCATCATCTCGGGGAACATCGCCGAGTCGCTGGGCGGCCCCGTCGCCCTGAGTCTGGCAGGGGGCTTTTCCATCCTGGTGCTGCTGAGTATCTTGCTGTTTACCGCCAAAGGAAAACGAGGCCCCTCCGCGAACCCGCAGTCAACCTGAGTCGTTCCCTCAAATTGCCCATATCCCGCCTCTGTGCTAAACTTGGGCTGCAATACTGAACTAAGGGGACTATCTTTTGCGAGCTAAAGCCTGTTCCACCTCCACCAAGATGAGCATCTTTTTCCCCATTATCGCCGTGCTGGTGGTTCTGGCCGATCAGGCCAGCAAGGCCTGGATCACCAACAACCTGTCACCCGGCCAGTCCATTCCGCTGGGAATCATCCTGATAACCTACGTGCGAAACTCTGGCGCCGCTTTCGGGCTCCTGGCCAACCAGAACCTCTTGATTATTTTCGCCGTCCTGGTTGGCGTCGCCGCCATAATACTCTATTACGCCTACCCGCCTTTTCAGACCATCTGGATAAGAATCAGCATGGGACTCTTGCTGGGCGGCGCGGTGGGCAATCTGATCGACCGGCTGCGCTATGGCTTCGTGGTCGATTTCATCGACCTGCGGGTATGGCCCGTGTTCAACGTGGCTGATTCCGCCATCACCACCGGGATATGCCTGCTAGCCTATTATTTGCTCTTCAGGGCCTCTAAGACCAAGACCTGCTCCTAGCCCGAGGGCTCCGAGTCCACCGGCCAGCATCCATCTCATAACCTCGCGCCGGCCGCCCGCTTAATCGCCTACTGATCCGGCCTCACGGTTGAGCCCCTTGGGCATATGCCGCCATCCCGCGCCGGACCTCTCAATCCGAGTCTTCCTTCCGTCACTTCTTTACCGACCGTTTACCGCACTTTTACCTGGCGTTTACCGTCTTTGACCTGCCGGTTTACCTTGGCCCTCTATGATTAATACTGTTCCCGGTCATATCCAGGTTAACAGTCACCGAGCAAAGGAGACCAGCAATGAAGAAAATGATTAGAGCAGCCCTGGCGATAGTTACGTTGATCGCGGGGACGGTCATGACCCGGTCTGAGGACACCGCCCTCGCCGCTTCGCCTAACCTGATTGTCAACGGGAGTTTCGAGCAGGACTATGCCGGATGGACTCTATGGAAGAGCGTGTTGAAGAAAAACCCCGATGGCAGCACTCCCGACAAAATCACCGTTGTTCAAGCCGGGACCTGGGGGATCGCCGCTAACGGAGAAAGGGTTTCCGCCAGGGGGTCCAAGTATGACTATTGTGACAAGACTTATGTCGCCCAGAGCATGAACCTGTCAGGGCTCACTTTCCATTCCACCGAAGGACAACAACTCGCCATCCAGCTTCAGGACGGACTGATCAACCACCGAATGTACCAGGATGTTGTTATCCCTGCCGGGACCGCCACTCTAAGCTGGGACATGTTCTGGAAATCTCTGGGCACCAGCACTCCCGAACAATCGCTGTCCATAAACCTCCGCGACCCCGGCACCGATGCCATTCTTCGCAACGTATACACCACCGTGGGACTGTCCGACCCAACCCCCTCGACCTGGGTCTATCCCCGGCGGGGCGAGAGATCCGGTCCCGTCAACGATGCCCCGATGAACCACTATAGCTACGATATCTCCGCGTATTCCGGCCGCACCGTACGTCTCGACGTATACCTGAGAAATGAGCTCGGCTATTTCCCTTCTGCCTTCGACAATTTCCAGATCACCAGCGTTGCCAGGCAGGTACCCACCATCACCTGGCAAGCCATCCCCGCCGACGTCACTTACGGCACGCCGCTGGGCGCTGCTCAGCTCAACGCCACCTCTACCGTGGCAGGACGTTTTGTCTACACCCCGGCCGCGGGCACAGTACTGAATGCCGGGAATAACCAGAATCTGCACGTGGACTTCATACCGGCAGACACGACCGCCTATACCAGCGCCTCGATGGACATTAGGATCAACGTCCTCAAAGCCACCCCGGTAATCAACTGGTCGAAGAACCTCAACCCGATAACCCATGGCACGCCTCTGACCGCCGACCAACTTAATGCCACCTCTACCGTGGCAGGCAGCTTCGTATACACTCCGGGACCCGGCGCCATTCTCGATGCGGGCAACAACCAGATCATCCACGCCGTGTTCACGCCCACGGATACTGCCAATTACAACACCGCCTCGGCAGACGCCAAACTCAACGTCGTCAAGTCCAAGGTGGCCGCCGTGGCTCCGATAATCACCCGGACACTCCAGACGGCTCCCGCCACGACCGACGCTCCCGGCAAGACCGGTGCTCCCGGCAAGACCGGCGCTCCCGGCAAGACCGGCGCTCCCGGCAAGACCAGCGCTTCCGGCAAGACCAGCGCTTCCGGCAAGACCAGCGTCTCGGCGAAGGCGAAGCCCTAAACGTCCGCTGGCTGACCAGCGAAGCTATTGGGACAAGAAAACCCCATCTCCCTCGCGAGGGAGATGGGGTTTTCTTTTTTTCGCCGTTCTCAAAGAGCCCCACCTTCAAACCCCAACATGGGTGCCAACCCTCAATTGTCGTCCAGGTTCTTCCCAGTGTTTCATGGGTGTTCCCCCCATATCTTATGGGAGTCAGCCTATTTCAATGTAGGTGCAAGCCAAGTTGACTAAGACCAGCTAATACTAGAAAATAGGCAGGTGCACAGCAAACGTTCGAAGAGCGCCTTCAAACTTGCCAGCGCAGACCATCAGGACGGTTCTCGATGCTTGGAAGATTTCCTCAGAGGCTAAGCCCGCTTGTCGTCCTGGCCGCCTTCGCAGCCGGCGTACTTATCTTTTCCCAGACCTGGGGACAGCTAGCCTCTGCGGGCGGCGGCTTATCCATAACCCGGACTTTTCAAAACAACGCCACCACCGGCGCCGACACCTATGTCGACCTTTCCGCGCCGACCGCTAACACCGGCGCCGGGACTGACTTGAACGTTCAGAATATGAACGGGCAGGACCAGTGGTCGCTCCTGTATTTCGATCTTACCTCGATTCCCTCAACTGTCACCGTCACCGGCGCCACCCTGTCGCTATATTCTCACGGTGGAGTCAATCGGGGCGGGCGTACCCACGAAGTCGAACTGGTGACCCGGAGTTGGACCGAAGGAAACGGCGGCGCCGCCAGCGGAGCGACCTGGAACACCTATGACGGCACCAATAACTGGACCTCACCAGGGGGCGACTACGGCGACCTGTCCGCTTCGGCAACAACGCCCGGCAGCGACGGCTGGGTCCAATTCAGCGCCGGCGCCATGGCCACTCATGTCCACGCCTGGGTGACGGGTTCCAGCCCCAACTATGGCTGGGGCGTATGGGATCCCGCCCTTGACACCGACACCAGATACCAGACCCAGTACTACTCGAGGGAATACGCCGGCGACACCACTTTGAGGCCCAAAGTCGCGGTTACCTTTTCCACCACCTCCACCGCCTGGGACTCGCATTCGAGTTCCGGTGGTCCGGTTTCAGATGACTTTGCCAATAGCAGCAACACTGTCTATATGAGCGGTTCCGGATGGAAGGCCGGGTCCTATTTCGTGGCCTATTACGATGGCGGCGGAGTCCAGGTCGGATCCGAGACCCGTTCCGCCAGCGGAGGCGCGCTTACCAGCCAGATCAGCCTGGGTTCCTACCCAAGCGCCACCCCAACAACCAACGAAAACACGATGTGGCACACCCTGGTCCAGCCCAGTTCGGGCTACACCTCATTTGGATCCGCCAGCTACGCTACCATTACGGGTAACCCGGACACCTACGGACTGCTGGCCAACGACTCCTTCACCGTGCAACCATCGGCCTTGCCCGAGTTCCCCACGGCATCGGCCGGGCTGATAGCGGCCGGACTGACCCTCGCGGCATACTGGCAGCTTCGCAAAAGAAGAGCGGAACGTGTCAAAGCTTAGGATCGCCTATTTGGTATCTCTGGCAATGCTGTCAGCCCTAGTGGCCCTGGCCGCGTTCCGGCCGATGTCTACCGAAAGGGAATACAGCGAAGTTCTGCGGCAGGGCGTGCTCAAGGGAAACGGGGAATGGCATGTGCAGATGGAGATGGTCAACCACGAGGGCAGAACCGTTGACTATACCGTTGACGCGTTGGTTGCCGGCAAGCACTACGACGTCCAATTCTCGGTCCGGGACGGCTTCGTTTACCGGTACGTCCACCAGATCCCGTATGACTTGTTAGGTTCCGGCCGGGCGACTTTCACCATCTACAAAGATGGGGAGACCGCCCCGTTTGACACATTCTCTTACTATTTGGACCAGAACTGAAACTGATGAGCGAAAGCAACCGCCCCACGCCCGCGCCGCAAAATAGAGAGATGAGCTCTTGCCTGGAGCAAAGCACCAGGCAAGGACTCTGGTTCAAACTGGGCGTCACATGGCTGGTAATGATTACCATCGCCTGCTTCTGGCTGCCAGGCAGAACGTCGCAGGACCTGGTCAGTATAGCCGTCATGCCCCAGGTGCCGGTCGAGGGCAAACCCATTATCGCCACCTTCAAATTGGTCAACCCATCTTTCCGAAGTACAAGCGTTTCCTACCAGTTTTACGCTAACGGGAAGCTCGTCGAGGATGGTGAGACCAGGCTGGCGCCCGGCTCCAGCAAGGCTTTCGCCTATCTATATGAAAATCAGATCAAGCTGGGAGACCAGGTGAGTTTTCTGGTAAAGACGCGGTCGGAGGAAGTCACCAGCGAGAAAGCCATTTCGGTTCCACAGTACCCGCCCCAGGTGTGGTCCAGTTTCGTTTCCTTCGCATCGTTTTCTACCTCGGTGATGGGTTCCATGGCCTCTACGGCATATTACGAAAGCACCTTTGGCGCCGACGCCGTAAATGTCGGCTCGGTGGTTGCCATGGTCCTGATTGCCTTGTTGGCATTCAGGGAATTGACCCCGCGCGCAAGATCAGGCGATGCCAAGGTCGCAACGCTGGTCAGGCTGGCGACCCGTTTCAATCTCGTGACATGGATTTTGATCGTCATCTTCCTCGGCCTGATTTACACCAGGGTAATGTTAATTCTCTACTTTTAGCCCCTATTCTTCTTTATGGCTTCCGCCAGGGATATCCCTTGTCATAGGCGCTGGCCCGTAGCTGGGCCATTCCTTCAGCCCATCGGACAGCCTGGTCCATAACGCCATTGGGGGACTGTTCAAACTCGAACAACTTGATGTAGTTGGAGTCCACCCATGGATCATCGCCAATCATCCAGGTAGAACCGGTTTTCAGGGGCCGCAACAAAGCCAGGATGGAGCGTTGTTCGCGGACGATAATGTATTCGGCAATGTGACCGGAAGCGCTTCTATCCACCATAACCAAGAACCTGGAACTGGCGGTAAAAAGCCGTACCTTTTCCTCATTGCTGAGCATCTGGATATCCGGGAGGTCTTTGATCAGTTCGGCATCATAACCCCTGGCCCGGAGGGAGTCTCGGACCTCCAGCAACCACGGAAGTTCAGTGTTCGAATAGCTACCCAGAACGATGACACTCGCCTTTTTCGAAGCCTCGAACGTGGCAGCCAGGTTCCGCAATGGCGTCGCGGCGCCCGGGGCGGTAGCTGAGGGAGACGGCGCCGGCGCTGGAACAGGGTACAACTCGATGCAAGCCGGAACAGCCACAGCCAGAACCAGCAATAGCAGGGCAGCGATGCAGAAGGTGGTACGCCGGAACCTTGATAAGCCCATTGAAAGCCTCTTCTCAGTTAATCGTGATCCGAATTTGAGTTAGTTCACCTCGCCGCAATCTTCAAGACATCCCCTGGCGCGGCGGCGAACTCCACGAAGCTGCCCTTCTTGACATAGACCTCACCCTGGTCCACCGCGCTGTCATAGATGGGCGGTCCGTCCGTCGAAAAGACAATTACCCGGCTTTTGGCAGGCTTTTTGAAGCTTAAGATCAGTGCTTCGTCGGCTTTCAGCCACTCGTTATAGCCGCTGTCACCCAGAGTCAACGTGTTTTCGCCTTTCTTCAGGGTCCCGGCAACGCTGGCTGGACTGTAGAGCATATCGTTTACCTGAACCCAGGTCTGTCCCTCTTTTTCCACCAACCAGAGCTCCGCCTGGTCCCGAAGGGCGCCGACAGGTATACCGGCGAAGTCGGGCGATTTGACCGCCACTATGACACCGAAGTCAATGTATCCGGGAAGCGCTTCAATGGTATTGGATTTGCCCAGATGGCCGGAGGCGATAGCTATCGCCTCGAAGGGCTTTACATTGCGCCTCAACCACTGTCTTCCTTTTACGTCCATTCTAAGACTCTGCGGGTCCGCGGGCGTATCAAGTCTTTCCGCCTGGATGTAATCCCCATAAGCAGAAGAGCCCACATAGTACTGCTTGTCTCCCACCACAGCAATGTAGGACCGGTCGCCACTTTCGTCATACAGATAGCCATCGTTATAAATCAATGACCCCTCGGGCGTTTCAAGGCCCCTTTTCAGAGAAGAAAGATTGATCGTGTTTTCCTTGAGGTCCAGAGCAACTTTGACCACGCCCTTACCCGAAAGATAGTAGCCTTCGAAGCCAGCGTATTCCTTTGGAATAGCCTGCGGTTCCGGCGGTCGGGAAACAGACCTGTCCCCGCGCTTGATCAGCCCTTTCTGAATCAGCAGGGCATCCATCGTATCCAGCGCTATCTTCATGGCATTGCCTGACGGTCCGGACTCGATAACAGCTACAGATAGCCTCTGATCTGGCGCGGAGAAAAACATGGAATTATAGTTAAGGGTGCCCCCGCTCTTGCCGATGATCTTAATACCTTGCGCCTTATGTTGTGGAAGGTCCGTGAAGTCCAGGCCCAGCCCGTAGGCAAACTCTGGATTCCTGAGCTTCCCCCTAACCGACGGCGGTTGTGCTCTTTTCATTTCTTCCAGGGCAGGGCGGGAGAAGATGCGATTGCCGCCATAGGAAAAAGTATCGGCAAAGCGCATCAAATCCTCTGCTGTCGAGCTCAGCCCGCCACAGCCGAGGACTGACAAGACCTCGAGGGGTTCCCGCTTCCCCGAGTCAGGCTGGTAGTAGGCTGCTGCAATCCTTCCCCGCTGCTCACCCACACCGCGGCCGGTGTTCTGCATATCCAGCGGTTTGAACACGTTTTCCGCCAGGAAATCCATGAATTTCTTACCGCTGACCCTCTCCACAATCATTTCGGCCAGGGTAAAGCCGTCATTGGTATATGCCGCCATCTCCCCCGGTGCATGGCGTAGATGCGCCCGGGAGAGGCTGCTTATAAGGTGCGGGAAAGCATCGTTGTCATACTCAAAACCGAACTGGTTGGCGAAGGAACTCCCCGCCAGGCCGGAGGTGTGGTTGAGCAGCATCCTCACGGTGATGTCCTTATACCGGGGATCGGCCATGGTAAATTCCGGGAGATACCTGGTTACCGTATCGTCCAAGGCCACGCTTCCCTGAGTCACCAGGAGCATCACAGCAGTGCCGAGGAACGCTTTGCTGATGGAGCCGATGTTGAACAGGGTGTTCCGGTCCACAGGGATGCTTTTCTCCCGGTCGGCCATGCCAAAGCCTTCAGAATAGACGATAATGCCATTGTCCATGATCGCCACGGTAGCGCTGCTAGCTTTGCCGGAATTGATGTCATTCCAGACCCCGGTGCGGACGGTAACGATGGCTTCTTCGTAGCTGCCCTCGGCGTTGGCAACCCTGTTGACGTTGTCCGGCGCCTGAGCCAAGAGAAGGGACAGAACGAGCACAATGGGGATGAGCTTCTTTAGTGTTGACATGGTCTATACCTCCCTGAAATATTAGCACCTCAACCAGCTTTGTCAATGCCTGCTCTGGTGAACGAGTACAGTGAGTTGACGTGCGAGCGCAAACGTGTCCATAATTGCGGGCGCTGTACGTCAATTGGAGAAGGAATAGCTACGCGCGGTAGCTGACTAACGCAGAACGGAGGCTGATATCACCTTGGAGAAGCACAATAACGAAGTCAGGAGGCTAATAACATTTCTCGTGCTGGTCTTTGCACTGAGCGGGGCTGCGACGTATGCGTTGGTGATTGCCCGCCAACCCAACTTCGTCTACCTGGTTATGTGGTGCCCTGCCATAGCCGCGTTCATCACCAATGGATTGTACCAGCATAGCCTTCGTGGCATGGGGTGGGGCTGGGGTCGGACGCGCTGGCAAGTCGCCAGCTACTTCCTGCCGATTGTCTACTGCCTGGTTGCCTATGGGTTCATCTGGTTGACGGGACTGGGCGTTCTGAACACGGAACAGGAACTCAGGGTGGGTATCTTTGCAGGTGTGAGCATACCGGTTAACCTGGTGACCTTTGCGACGCTGGGTGTACTGGTATCGGCAGGTTCTGCCGCCGGCGAAGAGATCGGGTGGCGAGGCTTTCTCATCCCGCGGCTATACGGAATTACGCGGCGCAACTTTACTGTAACTGCTCTCGTCGGTGGCGTTATCTGGGCAGTGTGGCACTACCCTCTGGTGATATTCACCGGCTACAATCAAGGCGGGCCAATGGCCTATAGCCTCCTTATCCTGTCGTTACAGGTGATCAGTGCCGGTTTGATCGTCGCCTGGCTGCGGCTCAAGTCCGGCAGCCTCTGGGTAGGTGTTATCTTCCATGCCTCCCACAACCTGTGGCTTCAGCAGTTCTTCAATCCCATCACAGCGAGTAACGGCCAGACCAATTTGTACATCGGCGAGTTCGGCCTGGTGCCGACGGTGGTACTAATCGGCACGGCTATCATCTTCTGGGGATTGCGCAAGCACCTGGCAACAGGAAATTGAGCCGAGCGTAGAACCTGCCCGAAGGCAATTCCGTAGTACAATCTGAGTGTTATGGCTGAAATCATCAGGCTCACGGTCGAAGAAGAGGGCGACAGGCTTGACCGATACCTGGCCCTGAAGCTTCCCCAATTCTCCCGTTCGCACATTCAACAATTGATCCAGGACGGCCGAGTACTGGTGGGGAACAAGTCTGTCCGGGCCAGCTTCAAACCCACCGCTGGCGACGAAGTGATTATCACTCTGCCGCCTCCGGCGGCTTCATACCTCCAGCCTCTGGCGCTAGCCCTGGATATCGTCTACGAAGACGATGACCTGCTGGTCATCAACAAACCGGCTGGCATCACCGTGCATCCCGGCCCGGGCCACGCCGCCGACACCCTGGTCAACGCCGTCCTCGCCCACGACCCCAACCTGCCCGGCATCAAGGGAACGATGCGACCTGGAGTGGTGCACCGGCTGGACAAGGAAACTTCGGGACTGATCATCTTCGCCCGGAACGACCGGACCATGGCCCACCTTCAACAGCAATTCAAGAGCCGGCAGGTCAAGAAGGAGTATCTAGCGCTGTTGAGGGGAAAGCTAGTCCCGACGAAAGGGACTATCGAAGGCCCCATCGGGCGGGACCCGGCTAACCGGCAGCGAATGGCAGTGGTGGCCGGCGGCAGAGAGGCCCGTACCGGATATGAAGTGGTCCGATACCTTGGAGACTACACTGAAGTCATCGCCCGCCCGGAGACGGGACGGACCCACCAGATAAGGGTCCACTTTGCAGGGACCGGCCATCCGGTAGCCGGCGATTCTGTGTACGGGGGGTCCGACCCGGCCGTACCTAGACTCTTCCTCCACGCCTCCACCCTGCGGTTTCGACTCCCCTCAACCGGGGAACTACGGGAATTCAAAGCCGAACTACCGCCAGACCTCAAGGGCATCCTCGACCGCCTGTCATCAATAACATAAAGGGTGGCACAGGCGAAACGCCTGTGCCACCCACAACGATGTCCTTACCGTCTCCTGGTGACGACCAGGTAGTTCCGGTCTTTCAGGTCCAGCATAATTTCGTCGATCTTCTTGGGATCGCTGCTGTCCAGGTGGATGATCAAATCATTCTTCTTGCCGTCGTCCCTGGCTACCGGGAACATGGTCACGATTCTGGCGCCGCGCCGGTTGCAGAGGCTAACAACTTCTTCGAGCCCTTTGCCTTCGCCGGCTTCAGACACCAGCAGGCGCGTCCCGGGCTTGCCCAAACCAAGGATCGGATTAACAATCTTGTAGAAGAAGTCGTTGGTGGTGGCTATGCCGACCAGGTCGCCATTGCTCACGACCAGAAGAGCGCCAACCTTATGCCCCTGGGCTATGGACAGGGCTTCTTCGACGGTCATGTCGGGAGTAACGGTAACCAGGTTCTTCTCCATGACCTCTTTCAGTGTGGTCTTGGCCAACTGGTAGTTCAACTCCCAGACGGTCTGGGCCGCGCTGGCCGGCGGAGAAATGGCATCAAGCCTTTCCAGGCTGACGATGCCCATTAACTTGCCCTTGTCCACCACCGGCAGACGGCGGATGTTATGATGCGCCGCCATTATCTTCTTGGCCTCATAGATGGACATGTTACTGGGGGCCGACACCACATTTGTCGTCATAACATCGCGTACTAGCATTGTTCCTCCTGCTCAAATAATAATCCCGGAACCTCCGGGTTAATGGGCCAATTGCATTTCTCGGGCAAATCTTCGTACCGCCGCGTCACTCCGGTACTTGGACATGTCGTAGCGGTTCCAGTGGACCATTTCGTTCAGGTCTCTGACCCGGCGGGGCTTGGGGGGTTCAGCGGCATAGCCGACGCAAACCATTTCATTGACGTCCAACGACTGAGGAATACCCAGTTCCTGCTTGATCAGGGCCTGTATCCAGGGCTGGCTGCTGGCTGAAAGCCACTGGGAGCCGAGGCCCAGAGCCGCCGCGGCCATGTGCATCATCAGCACTGCATTGGACATACCCGCGCTGTAGGAATGGGGCCCCATCTGCGCCGCCAGCACCTGCGCCTGCCTGGCCCTCAAGTCCCCCAATACCAGAATCAACACCGGGGCATCCTTGAAGCCGAACTTTCCCGGGTCCCGCCCCGCATTCGGATGCTGCATTTCTTTTTCGCGGGTCAGTTCCATCTTCTGGATCATGCGCAAGCCGTCTATAGTGATCTGGGCCACCCGGTCGCGGACCGCCCTGTCCTTAATCACCAGGAACTCCCACGGCTGGGAGTTGGCACCGGAAGGGGCCCACCGGGCCGCTTCCAGAATCTTGTTGATGAGTTCGTCGGGCACATCATCAGGTTTAAAGCTCCGGATGCTACGCCTCTTTTTCTCCAGTTCCAGCAGGCTATCGTATTCGGTCACTATGCTAGCTCCATTGCCGGTATCTTTACCATCAATTATATATCTTCGCTGTCAGATGGCAATCCCATCGTCACGGATGGTTCGGAGTGGCCGCCCCGCCCCGGTTAATACTCATGACGTATTGCCTGACCTGTTCCCCGGTCTTGAACCGGGAAACGTCGAACTTTTCGCGGTGGACCATCTCGGCCCTTTCCCTGGTCAGTTTGGGACGTGGCTGGCCAGAGGGATATCCGAGGACCATCATGTCATATATTTCCAGCTTGGTTGGGATGTTCAAGAGCACTTTTAACTGGGCCTGAGGCACCGCGCTGGCGGTGGTCGAAACCCACTGTGAGCCCAATCCGAGCGCAGTAGCCGCCAGGTGCATGTACAGGAAGGCGCTGGCCATCCCCGATATCAGGTTCTCCTTGCCCCGGGTGAGCGCGGCGCTGGCCGGGTAACAGGCCCGCAGCCTAGGGTCGCCGCAGGCGATAATGAATACCGGGGCCTCCATATAGCCCGGACGCCGGCCGGGTTCTCCGGTATGGTGCCTGAGTTCCGGCGGGCGGGTCATCTCCACCCGGCGGTTCATTTCACCCTGGGCAGCGATGATTTCGTAAATCTTTTCCCTGGTCTCTTTCTCTTTGATAACCACGAATTCCCACGGCTGGGAATTGGCGCCGGAGGGAGCCCAACGAGCAACTTCTATGATCTTGTCGACCAGGTCGTCGGACACCGGGTCCAGCTTGAAACGCCGGTTGCTTCTTCGTTTCCTTACCAGTTCCAGGAGATCATCATAGGTCAACATGGCAACAGGTCCTTTCCGTGCAGGGCTAGACTATTTCTTCACCTTGAAAAGCCTTAATATATTCACGCCCAGCATCGCCTTCTTGTCCTCCTCGGGAATCGCCAGCCTCTTGATGGCGGCGACATAAGCCTTGTAATCGTTCGGGCGCCGGAACTCGAAGGGGTAGTCCGTGGCAAAGCAAATGCGGGTGGGCTTGATGGACATCAGCGCCGCTTTCGCGGCGGGCATGAACCCGCCCGTGCCGGCCATGTCGAAATACAGGCGGTCGAACAGCTTGTTGAAGGTGGGTATCAATCCCAGTTCCTCGACTTGCTGCAGCGTCCTGGGAATCTCCCGCATGTCTGCCGGGACGTCATCCGGCTTAATGGAGAACCACGACATGATCCTGCCCTTCAGAAACGGCATACCGCCGCCGTAGTGCGCAAAGACGAATTTCAAGTTGGGATATCTCGGCAAAACGCCGCAGAGAACCTCCACCACCGACTTGGCGATCTCGTACTCGCGGGAAACCGAGCTGCTCATATCATACTTCACGCCTCCCCAGATGGGCGCCTTCACCGTCGGATGGACCACCACCGGTATCCCCAGTTCGCTGACTTTCTCCCAGAAGGGGTAAAGTTTTTCCGAATCGAGGGTAATGTCCTTGATGGAAGTGAGCACTGTCACCCCTTTGAGGCCCAGACCCTTTATTGCCCGCTCCAACTCGGCGAGGGCGGGAGCGCCTTCCTGGTAGGCGACATGGGCCAGGGTGATATACTTTCCGGGATAGTCGCGGTCGAGCTTACTATAGGCATCATTGATGACCTTGCAGACCTCGCCCCCGGGGGCAATCCAGGTGGAAAGTCCCAGCAGGCACATACCGATGCCGCATTCTTCCATCTGCCGGAGGTTGGCTTCAATGTCGAAGACTTTCTGATAGGCCAGGTTGGGGTTCACGGCGCGCCCACCGTAGTTTATCCCCTCAGCGACCTTCGCCTTAGCAGCCGCCTCCTTCGGGATATAGTGGTTCTGAGCGTCAACAACCAGGTATCTCTTAGCCATTGGTCACGCCTCCTTAGAAATCAATCCGGGCAACCCTTCCAAACGCCTGATGCGTCTGACCCTGTATTGAACTTATGAACATTACCCTAAAGAATCCCTGTTTGTCAATCTCTGTGCCAGCATCGTCCGCATGCACCGTGCCCCAAAGTACATATTCAAACCCGCCCCGGTGAAACTACGGCTTTTTGGCCTTGAACAGCCAGTTTCTTAGTATGAACGGCGGGAACACCGTTGTGAAAAGGCTCATCAGCACTATGGCGCCATAGGTTTCCTGCGAAATTAGGTTTCCGGTCAACCCTATCAGCGCCACGATCATAGCCACTTCACCGCGAGGCATCATGCCAACCCCTATGATCAAGGAGTCTCTCATTCCTAGACCCTGGAGTTTTGAGGGCACGCCGCAGCCAATTATCTTGGTCAGCCCGGCCACCACCGTCAGGACGACCACGAACAGCAGCAGCCGGAGGGTAAGCATGTGCAGGTCCACCAGCACACCCAAAGAAACGAAGAAGATGGAAGCAAAGATTATCTGGAGATGCTCCGAGCCCTCCTTGAACGAATGGCCGTGTGTCAGCTTGGTGCTGGCCAGGGTCACGCCTGCCAGAAATGAGCCCACGATAGCCGACAGGCCGACCAACTGGGCTGCCATCGCATAGAAGAAGGCGACCATGATGGCGAAAATGAAGATGGATTCGGGGTACTTGTCCGATATTTTGGCGTTGTCCAAACTGGTCATCAATCTCTTGACGAGTAACGTTCCGGTCATAACTCCTACAACCATGAAGCCAACTGCCTTGGCCACGGTGACCAGGATGGGGACCAAAGCCAGTGTGCCTAATACCAATCCTTCCGATACGGTGAGCGCCAAGAGGGCCAGCACATCGTCGATCACCGCGGCCCCGATAATCGCCTGCGCCGCCTTGCTCTGCAACTTACCCATCTCCCGCAGCACGTTCGCTGTGATGGCTATGCTGGTCGCCGTCAGCGCCGTGCCGATGAATACCGACGTCTTGAAGTCGAAGGAAAAGGCCGCTGCCAGGTAGAATCCGGCAACCCAGGGCACCAATACCCCAAAGAGCGCGATAATCAGAAACTTCAGCTTTGCGATCTGCCGGATCTCGAACTCCAGGCCAATGGTGAAAAGGAGTACCACGGCTCCCAGGTGGGCCAGGCTGGCAACAAAATCCGTGTAGGTCACCAGTCCGAGGAGACTGGGCCCCACCACCATCCCTGCCAGGATGATGCCGACCACCGCGGACTGGTTGATCCGGTAGGCCACCAGGTATCCGCCCAGCGCCACGAAGAGCAGAAGGCTCATCTGAAATTCTATGGATGTTAGTATCGCCTGTCCTTCAAACATGCTAGGGTTCTTCCCCTGGAAAAGCAATCAAGATAGGGCTCGGTGCTAGCGGGACTTACAGAAAGGACGGGGAACTGACCACCGCTTCACGCAATATCCTCCACGACGAAAGACACCGTTCCCGCACATTGAAGCGGTATTCATTCAGGGCCCAGATACTCACTGTCCCCTGCAACATCCCAAAAAAGAGCGCCGCCGCGGCGTCAAGATCCAGGTCCGGCCGTATTTGACCGGACTTAACGCCATCCGAAAGAATGTCCCGTATGAGCAGGTTGAACCGGCTGATAACCGAGGATATTCTTGCGTTGAGAGCTTTATCACCGAGGCTGATAATTTCAGCCATTACCAAAAAGGAAACGCCGCGCCTTTGCTCGATCGTGGAAAGCCTGTTCAGGATGGTAGCGTCCAGCACGTCCAGGGGCGTCCTGCCCGGAATCCGGCTCTTCTCGATATCGGCGACCCAGGTGTCTTCGATGTTCCCGACCATCAAGAGAAGAATATCCTTCTTGCTCTTGAAGTGGCGATATATGGCGCCCTCAGAAATTCCTGTCTCCGCGGCGATCCTCCGGACGGTGATGTGTTCGCTGCCATCCTTGATGATAAGCCGGCGCGCGGCGTCAACAATCTCCTGTTGCCGTTCGATGGTCGTGTGACGTTTTCGTTCCACTGTCAACATCTGGGTATGTTTTGGCCCTTGTCTCTTTTCACGGGTATACATGTTACCACAAGCCACCGCAAGCGGCCGCCCTCCGGGGTGCTATAGACGAATGACATCCCCCGCCCGTCCGAGAGACAGGAAAAGGAGAAGATAGTCTCTGATATGCCGGGTTATGAGGTAATTCTGCCTCACGTGTTCGCGCCCATTCTTCCCGAGCCTCTGGGCAAACTCCGGATTGGTCAGCAACTGCTTTATGTCGTAGGCAGTGCCTTCGATGCCATGAGACAGCAGCCCCGTGATCTTGTTCTTAACTTGCAGCGTTATGCCCCCCACCGCCGAGGCCACCACGGGTTTACTCTTCCACAGAGCCTCACTCACCGTCAGCCCAAAGCCTTCTTTTATTGACTTCTGCACAATTACTGTCGAAGCCCTCTGCAGCGCGTTTATTTCAATATCGCTGCCGGGAGGGATAAGCAGCACATGTATGTCCGGATTGCCATCGGCCCGCTCCCTCACCAATTCCAGGACCTTCTCCGACTCGGGGTCGTCGCTAGCCGTCCCGCCCGCCAGTACCAGCCGCGCGTCTATGCTCTTCCTCACCATCTCGAAGGCCTGAATTAAGCCGACAGGGTCTTTCAAATAGTCGAACCTTGAGACCTGGGTAATTATCGGCTTGTCCCTCGGAATATGGAACTTGTTCATTACGGAGTCAACGGCCTCGGCAGAAAGCTCCTTGTTCTTGTCGCTCAAAGGATCTATCGAGGGCGATATGAGGAATTGAGGTATTGGCAGAGGCCGCGAAAAAGCCGGGGCCGAAAAGACCGCGGCGTCGTATTCGCTTATAAACGGTTCGAGGAACTTCCAGACACGTTCATCGGGTCTGGAAACGTCAATGTGGCACCTCCAGGCCCATCTCGCGCCTGATTCCTTCTTTCGTCGTATCAGGGCAATCGGCTGGGGATCATGGATAAACACTACTTGACCCTCAAGCTTCATTTCATCAATGTTCTTTTGACTTGTCTCCATGAAGATAGAGAAATCCTCGTCAGACAGCGAATCCGGCCAACCATGCAGCGCGTTGTGCACCTTTTTAGTTACCCGGAAGAAGTCGTCATTTCCCTTGATCACCGACCACCGGGCATCCACTCCCAGTTGACCGAGCAATGGCACCATCCGGCTCAATATCTCCGCCACGCCTCCACCCGATAACGTGGAGTTGACGTTCTGGACGATAGATCCGGATAGCTTCGACGCCAGCAGTTTCAGATCGTCCACCGTGCTCTTGCCCACGATGGGCTCGTAATCGGCTATTCTTATTTGATTCGTTTTTCGATGAGCTGTATGAGTGTCGATCTCAGTCCCTCCAGGGTATAGGTGTAGGGATCAAGGCGGGCCACATATTCCGCCATATCCTCTTCTTCCAGATCGTTCCGGAGCCAGGTAGAAAAGTCGTTGAGGCCGCGCCCCAGACGCAGCCGGGACTCGAACATATGAAAATACAGGGAACTCAGGCTCAACTTGCGCAGCGCCTCGGCAAACTCCCTCAAGTCGTGGGCCACGTAAGGAGTCTGCAAGATGAAACTGATGGATTTCATGGGATAGAATTCCCTGCCCTCGGTGACCTCCCTCAAAGCTCCCCCTCGGCTGACATGCTCATCCATGATGCTGGTGAGCCTGTCCCTCAGCAAAGCCAAAGTGGCAAACTCGAAGGTGTCCACGCTCGCGAGCCGCTCGGCGAGCGCGTCGTCACCCATGGCATCGGCCACCCAGACAGCCAAATCATTGGCCGGTTCCGGCGTCAGATAATGGTGCTCCTCCAGGAAATGGTGCGTATGATAATAGACCATTGAATCAGGCGCGCTTCTGAAGATATCAGCCAGTTCTCTCAAGTTCCTGGCTTTCAAGCCAGTGAGTTCGGTCAGATGGGTACGTGTGTAGAACCTGAACGGGCCTTTTGCCTTCTTCAAAGGCCGACCGTAGTTCACCACCGTGACCTCAACCAGCTTCCTGTTGGGAACTGTAACCGCGGCATCGTCGAGGCCGGTCAGCACAACATGAGACCAGCCTACTTCTCTAACGTACCCTTCTTCGCCGCTCCCCAGCTTTATGTAGTCGCCGGCTTTAACCTGACCGCCGGCCAAGACCGTAAATCCCGCCGCCCAGTCGGGAATCGCGTTGCGAAGACCCACGATAGCAACCAGAACCACGAGGCCTATCAGCAGCAGAAGGGGACTGGTGGGAGCGCCCCACATATCGAGCAATATCAGGATCGCCAGCAGGAGAATAGTGATCCTCGCGGCGACCCCAGCGGCTCTGACCGCCTTCTGGGGCGCCTTGAGCCTGCCCCCGTACAAGGGAACGAGCTTGGCGGTCAATTGAGTGGCAGAAACCGCCAGCGACAGCACAAAAAGGGACCATAACGCCCGGCCGATGATGCTCTTCCAGCCTTCAGGGACGAGCGAAACTGCCAGACCCAAACACACGCTTAGTATCAAGCACAGGAGTAGCGACGCCCGCCGCAACAGTCGTAGCGCCGTCTGTTTTTCCTCGGATTCGCCCGGTTTCAGCCATTTGGCGAATGCTTCCATGGCCCATTTCCGCAGCCAGAGTGCCGCTATCAGAGCCGCGAAGAAGGTGGCCGCGGGCACTACGATGTCGCGCCAATTATCGTAAAGCCATCCCAGAATCAGTTCCATCATTGGTCCTTCCGGTCAAGAACGGCAAACCGCTCTAGAAATTCCTGCACCTCGGCGGGTGATTTCAAGTAATACCCGGCCGCCGGGGCCTCTGTTTCCTCTCCGACGAAGACCGAAATCCCATTGGCTTTGTCGACGAACCTGAAGGCGTCTTCATCGGTAAGGTCATCGCCCAGATACACCACCATGGTCCCGCTATGATTGCCGCCCCTGGCATATTTCTTCAAGATCAGTTGGACCGCCTTCCCCTTATGCCAGTCGACCGGCGGTCGCACCTCCAACACCTTCTTGCCGGAGGTGGTCTTCACCTTCCCCAGCGCACGAGCCCCCGCGACGATGGCATTGAATGTTCCCCTGACTTTCTCCACTTCTTTGTCACTTTCTACGAGCCGGTAATGTACAGTTAGAGTGAGACCCTTATGCTCGACGAGCACCGCCGGCGAGCCTCCAAACGCTTTGGACAGCATCTGGTAGATCAACCGGAACATTGGTCTGAATTCCTCGGCCAGCGGATGTATGAAACTCAGGTCCGGCCCCTCGATTTCTAATCCGTGGTTACCCGCGTAGATCACGTGAGGCAAACCAACTTTCTGGCGGAGATCGCTGAGCGCCCTGCCGCTGATAATTCCCAGGGTAACTCGCCGCTGCCTCGATATCCGCTGGAGTAGTTCCCGCGTACGTTCCGGAAGCACCGCCAGTTCGGGCCTTTCCACGATGGGAGTGAGAGTGCCATCATAGTCGGTCAGAAGAACGATGTGCCTGGAGCCACTGAATCTGCCGGCAATTTCCGGCCAAGCCGAAAACAAATGCTGCAAACCTATTGCCCGGTTTCGAACTTGACAAGATCGCTTATGATGTCGCCCGCCCAGGTGTAGACATTGTTTTCCCGCACTGCCTGCCTCATCTTCTGCATTCTCCTCTTTCTTTCCTCACCAGGCATCTCCACGGCCTTCCTGATGGCTTCAGCCAGATGATCGGCGGCAAAAGGGTTCACCAGGACCGCGTCCGTTAACTCCCTGGCCGCTCCGGTGAAAGGGCTCAATATCAGCACGCCGTCTTCGTCCCCCCGGCTGGCCACAAACTCCTTGGCCACCAGGTTCATCCCGTCGTGAAGAGAACTGACAATGCAGAATCGGGCCATTCGTCTCAGGGCCATAAGTGAAAGGGGAGATAGATGTTCCTTGAGATAGAGGATGGGCTTCCAGGCGCCCGCGGCGTATTTCGAGTTTATCCTCTCGACCGTCGAGTCGATTTCGTCGTTGAGAGCGCGGTAGGCGTCAATCTGGGTCCGGCTGGGCACTCCGCCCTGGATGAACACGACCTTCCGTTTGTACCGGGGGTACCGGTCGAAGAAGATGTCCAACGCCTTGAGCCGGTCCGGGATGCCCTTCGTGTAATCTATCCGGTCCATCCCGACGCCGATAATCTCATCCTGCAACCCCAGCCTCTGCTTCAAGTTCAGTATCTCCGCCGTCACCGCCGTGCCCTGCGCCTCACGGTCTATCTCCTCGGAGTCCACGCTGATGGGGTACGAGCGTATCACCGTCTTCTTGCCTCTATGCGTGATTTCGTACAGCTCCCGGTCTACCCTGGCCTCCAACCCCCGTTCCACCGTATCCATGAAGTTGTTGCAATGATAGCGGATGTGGAAGCCCATGAGGTCGTTGCCAAGCAATCCGGCCAGTATTTCCTGCTCCCAGGGGCAGATACGAAAGGCTTCAGGATTCGGCCACGGGATATGCCAGAACTGGGCGGTGACAATACTCGGATTTCTTTCCTTGACCAGTCTGGAAACGAGAGCGAGGTGATAGTCCTGGATAAAGACAAAGGCTTTACGGTTTCCTACTTCAGACAGGACATGTGCGGCAAATAGATTATTGACGTTCTTATAAGTCTTCCAGTCGCTTTCCCGGAACACCGGACGGGTGTAGACGATGTGACATAGCGGCCAGAGCGCTTCGTTGGCGAAACCTGAATAGTAGCCTTTTTCTTCTTCTTGAGAAAGCCAGACCCGCCGAAGCGAATACTTCGGGTCTTCAGGGGGAACGGACACTTTCTGTTGCCCATCCATCACCTTCATGTCAGCATCGCCGCTTCCATGAGCAATCCACGTCCCGCCGCAAGCCTTCATCACCGGGTCGAGAGCAGTCGTCAGCCCGCTGGCGGGCACCTGCACCTTTATCTGGTCCCCGTCAAGAGTGTGAACGTAGGGTTCCCGATTTGACACTACCACGAACAGGGATCCGGCGAGTTTGTGCTCGACCAGATCGCGCAGGCTTTCCTTTGTGAACGTCAAGACGCCTCCACCTCCGATAGTCTCTCAACTACAACCCGAAGAAACGTCCCGTATTCGCTCCCGTACCTCATGATGAGCCTCCTGACTGAATGGTCAGTAAGTAATCAATCGTTTACATCATACTACCGTGAATGCGGGCCTGTCAATAGGCTTGCCATCGAGTTGGCGCGTTCGGCACCGCAGGCGGTCGTTTGAGTTGGTGGGCTAAGGCACTTGCGCCCGCGCTCCATGGGTGCAATAATGTACCCCGGCGTTGGAACGATGCAAATCAGAGACCGCGGTATCGAAAAACCCGATAGAACGGTATTCCGTTTGCCTCGAATTCCCTCCCTCAGAATATCGCTTCGGGTACCCAGACCGCGCAACGCCCTTTCCTCCGCCATCTTCCTCGCCTATGCCTTCGCCGGATTGATCCTGCTCGGTACTATACTGCTCGTTCTGCCGGCATCCAGCCGATCGGGGCAGTTCACCTCCCCGCTTGATGCCCTCTTCACGGCTACTTCCGCCGTCTGCATTACCGGGTTGGTCGTGGTGGACACGGCGACCCACTGGAGCGCTTTCGGCCAGGGAGTTCTCCTGATACTCATCCAAATTGGCGGCATCGGCTTCGTCACCGGCGCGACCCTGCTTTTGCTGGCAACCGGACGAGGACTCGGACTCAGGTCCAAACTGCTACTCAGCGAATCAATGGGAATGGACGGCCTGGGGGGAGTGCTGGGTATCGTGTTGAAGGTGGCCATTTTCAGCGTGGTGGTCGAAGGCGCCGGGGCTGCTGTATTCTACCTGCTCTGGCGCTCCGGCGGCGGCCCGGATAACCCCTTGTGGACAGCCGTTTTCCAATCGGTGTCTTCATTCAATAACTCCGGCATGGACATCTTCGGTAACTTCAGAAGCTTGATGGACTACCAAAGCGACGCCGCGGTCCTGCTCGCGACTTCGGCGCTCATTATCGTTGGCGGCCTGGGCTACCTCATCGTTGAGGACGCAATAAGGAGCCGCAGTTTCGCCCGGCTGTCGCTGGAAAGCAAACTGGTGATAATAGCCACCGGTTCCCTGCTGGCGGTGGGAACGCTATTCTTCCTGGCAGCGGAGTTCTCCAATCCGGCCACTCTGGGACCGCTGGGATTCCCCCAGAAGATGCTGGTCTCCTTCTTCCATTCAGTGGCCCCCAGGACTGCCGGCTTCGACGCTATCAATGTTGCCGGCCTCAGACAGGCTTCTCTCTTTTTCACTATGTTCCTCATGTTTGTCGGGGGAGCCGCCGGTTCCACCGCCGGAGGCATAAAGGTCAATACCGTGGGCGTCCTGGTAACCACCGCCCTGAGCTCGCTGAAAGGAAAAGCCCGCGTCGAGGCCTTCGGCAGGCAGGTTGCCGAACAGACCGTCTACCGATCGATGGCGCTGGTACTATGCTACGTCTCCATTGTCGGTTTCGTTGTTCTCGCCCTCTCTTTGACCGAAGTATTTCCTTTTGGCGACCTTCTGTTCGAGAGCGTCTCCGCTTTAGGCACCGTCGGCCTCACCACGGGCATCACGCCCAATTTATCGATTGGTGGACGGCTCATAATCGTCGCCGTCATGTTTATCGGCAGGTTGGGGCCGCTCACCCTGGTAGCGCTCCTGGTCCATCGCCAGCAACCTGCCGATATAAGTTTCCCCCACGAAGGGGTAAGAATTGGATAGGATAGGATAGGATAGGGATATGAACAAGCAAATCGCAGTGATTGGACTGGGAAGATTCGGGGCCAACCTGGCAACCATCCTGAACAGCCGCGGCTACGATGTCCTGGCCGTAGACAAGTCCGAGGAGATCGTCGAAAACATCGCTCCCAGGGTAGCCCGCGCCGTCAGGGCGGACGCCACCAATGAAACTGTCCTCAAGAAGCTGGGAATCGGCGGGATGGACATGGCGGTGGTAACCATGGGCATGGCCATGCAGGACAGCTTGATGGCCACGATTCTGCTCAAGAAGCTCGGAGTCCCGCACGTTGTCGCCAGGGCCAATAACGAACTGCACGGGACCATCCTGGACAAAATAGGGGCCGACAAGGTCATCTATCCGGAACGCGACACGGCGGTCAGGATCGCACCCATCCTGAGCATGAAGGACGTCATTGACTACATTCCTGTCACCAACGGCTCCGGCATTTCCAAAGTCAAAGCGCCGCCCCGCTTTGTCGGAAGGACCCTCTCCGACATCGGATTCGGGCTGGGTGGCACCAACCAGGTGGTGGTCCTGATGATTCAGCGGGGAAACGAGGCAATAATCAACCCGAGCGTACAGGAAGTTGTCAGCCACGTTGACGTCCTCCTGCTGGCCGGAAACGACGATAAGATCGAAGACCTGTTCGCCCGGGCCGACCAGACCGGGGCATAATGGTGTCCGCTTTCGGCTCCCAACAATACCACCCGGTTTGTTCCTGCCGGGTGTCGTCTACCAACAAACCCACGGGAAGGATCTCATTCAAGACCCCATTAGCTCAAAGGCTCTTCCCACTTGCGCCCCACGCTCCGGGGGTGCAATAATAGACAAGGTTCCACCAACCTGAAACTCCAAAGGACAGACAAGCCCCCATGAAATTGACGATACTGGGCACCGCGGGTGCCTATCCCGGCCCGGGTGAGTCCTGCTCCGGCTATCTCCTGGAATCCGGCGACTCCAGGATACTGCTGGACTGCGGCACCGGCGTTCTGGCCAATCTACAGAAGCATATCTCCATTCGCGACCTGACTCACATCGTCATCTCGCACATTCACGCCGATCATTTCCTGGACCTGATTCCTCTGCGCTATGCCCTGATGCTGGGTTTCAAAGGCCATCGAATTACGCTGCATCTGCCTCCCGGCGGCGCGGCAACCCTGCAGAGCGTGGTGTCATTTCTCAATGACCCAGCCTTCTTTTCGTCCATGTTCGATATCGAGGAATACCGCCCCGGGGTGATGACAGTCTCCGGCCTCAAGATCGAGGTTGCCCCTGTCCCCCACTACGTCCCCTCTTTCGCCCTGGCCGTCACCGGGGACCGGAAGTTCGCTTTCTCCGCCGACTGCGGGCCGAATGACACCCTGGTTAAGCTGGCCTCTGGATCGGACCTGCTGCTGACCGAAGCCGCGATCCTCAAGCCGGAGGACGACCCGGGTCCCCGCGGACATCTCACCATGGTCGAAGCCGCGCAAGTGGCTTCCAGGGCCGGAGCCTCGCGACTTCTGTTCAGCCACATCTACTCCGAACGCGATTACTCGTCCCAGCTCGCGGCAGCCCGAAAAGCTTTCGCAGGACCGGTCGAAGTAGCCGAGGTCAACCGGTCGTACGTCTTTTAGGCGCCCGCGGGCGTCTAGATCATACAGCCCCCGCCGTCCACTATCATGGTCTGCCCGGTCATGAAATCGCTGTCTGCAGAAGCGAGAAAAATCGCCGCGCCTACCAGGTCTTGAGGGACCTCGATTCGCTTGAAACATCTCCTCTGAAGACCTTCCGACTTTTCGGCAAAGGCTTGCTTCCCGGGCGTCGGATCGCTTAGCGTCGCCCCGGGGGCGATGGAGTTGATGGCGATGTTGTTCTCACCCAGTTCCCTGGCCAAGCTGCGGGTCATGCCTATGAGCGCCGCCTTGCTGGTCACATAGTGACAAAGAAACGGAGTGCCATGGAAAAAGGTCCCCGAACTGATGTTGATGACCTTCCCCTTTCCTCGCTCCTTCATGTAGGGGTATACCGCCCGGATACATAAGAATGCGCCCCGGACATTCACCGCCATCACCCTGTCCCACTGGTCCATGGGGATAGTCATGAACCCGCTCTGCCCCACGGGAACTGAGTGAAAGACAGCGGCATCGTTGATCAGAATATCGATGCCCCCGAAGCGCTGAGCTGCCTGCGAGGCCATTTGCAGGGCGCTTCTTTCGACGCTTACGTCCACCGGGCAGGCCATGGCCTCCCCACCCTTGTCCTGGACCAGTCTGACGGTTTCCTGGGCGGACTGCGCGTCGATGTCCGCGGCCACTACTTTGGCGCCTTCGTCGGCCAGCCCCAGGGCAAAAGCCCGGCCGATGCCGTGGCCGGCGCCGGTGATGACTGCTACCTTGTCCTTAAGTCGTGAACCCATGAACTATCTTCTCCTGTTCGAACTTCCCGGTTTCCGGATGAGGTTAGATTACCAGAAACACACCGGTAAGAACAAGAGCAGAGAGATAGAGACGGCAGTGATGCTCCGGGTTGAGGAAAGAGGATGGAGGCAACCGGGAGACGCGCCTGTGGCGCGTCTCCCGGTGAATCCGAGGCTAGTTAACAGCTTTGAAGGCGTTTAGCCGGCCGATGGCCGTGGAAAAGCCGCTGGTAGAATCAGTGCCGGCAAGGATTTTCAATCTGATGTCTGTAGCGCTTATCCCGGGATACTTGGCCGCTATCAGGGCAGCGACCCCGGCCACATGAGGGCTAGCCATGGAAGTACCGCTCAGCGTCCCGTAATTGTTTGATCTGAGAGAGTTCTTGTGGTTCGGCATAGTTGAAAAGATGCCTGCACCGGGGGCGGCTATATCAACCCACGAGCCATAATTGGAGAAGCCGGCCTTAGCGTCATTACTGTCGGTGGCAGCGACGGCAATCACGCTGGCGTAGGCCGCCGGATAGAAAAGGGCGCTGCTATTGCTGTTACCGGCCGCGGCCACTACGACCACGCCCTTGCCCGACGCATAGTTAACAGCGTCCGAGAGCGTGGTTGAACCGGACGTGGAGCCGAGGCTCAGGTTGATCACTGCGGCCCCATTGTCGGCGGCCCAGGTTATGCCGCTGGCGACCCAGCTTGTGCTGCCGGACCCGTTGTCTCCAAGGACTTTTCCATTCAACAGGCTGGAATTGTAGCCTACCCCGGCAACACCCGTGGCGTTATTGGTCGCCGCGGCGGCAATCCCGGCCACGTGGGTCCCATGGCCGTAATTGTCATCCACCGTCCGGCTCTTGGTGAAATTCTTGTTGAGGACAATCTTGCCCAGGAGGTCCGGATGGTTCTGGTCGATACCGGTATCCAGAACAGCTATCCTGATGGAAGCCGCGCCCGAGGCGGTGTCCCAGGCCTGGGGGGCCTGAATCTTGGTCATACCCCACTGGCTGGTGAAATACGGGTCATCAGGTGTGCCCACCGCATAGACCTCGTAATTGAGTTCGGCGAACTCTACGGCTTCGTTGCCCCTATAGGCGTTCTTCTTTTCTTCTTCCTTCCCGGCAGCCACTCTCACCACTTGAACCCCGAGCTGAGGAATCGATTCGATCACACGTCCTCCGTGTTTCCTATGGACGTCGTCTTTGTCGTTTTCGGCTACGCCAGCCTTGAATTTCACCAGTATCTCTTCGGCGGCGTAGTCCGACTTGCTCTGGGCCGGTTGGGAACCGGTGAAAATCCCGGAAGCGCCCAGAAACAAGACGGCAACGATAGCCAAAGCCGCCGTTACCTTTAGTGTGAGCTTCTTAAGCCACGAGCAACTCATTGCGTTATCTCCTATGGTGCCACTGTTACTAATTGTTAGTAGAATAGTAATTGATTCCGTCGGGGACTGTCAATAGAGAAGAAGAGCTAGTACTTAGTTGCATAACTCGGAATAGCGCTAGCCAACCTGGAAACGACCCGTCAACCACATAACGAGTATTGCCTCAAGTAAGTACGAGTCACGTACCGCCGCCTGCCCTACGAACCGCGCTGTTAAAGAACTAGGCATGAACAACGGCAACCTCTCGTTGACAGCCGTGTTATAATTCCTGCCTGCTGAGGAATGGCGATGGGCCAACCAAAGCTCCGATTCGCGTATTTGCCGTAAGTAGTCTGGCTATCCCGGTTTTACTGCCAAGGAGACAAAATGAAGAGCCGCCGAATCCGTGCCGTTGTGGCCACAATCATGGTTGTGGCCCTGACTCAGGTATTTTCCATAACGCTGTCTGGCATGCCAGAACCAGTCGCCGCGGCTGGTCCCACACCCACTCCTGCCCTGCCAGCGAACCCTCAACCCACCAAGCTGCTTTCGGATACCACCCTGTCCACGATTCCTGCGGCACCCAACAAGCCGTCAGTCAGTCCGCTCACTGTTAACACGGGCGACGTCCTGGCCTGGGGTCGTAATTACTTTGGCCAACTGGGCAACGGCACCACCACTAGCAGCTCGACAGCCGTTCAGGTATCCAACCTAACGGACGTGACCGCTGTCGCTGGCGGCGGTTCCCATAGTCTGGCACTTAAGGCCGACGGCACCGTCTGGGCCTGGGGTAATAATTACAGCGGCCAACTGGGCAACGGCACGGCTGCTGACAGCTCTACTCCAGTCCAGGCATCCAATGTCAGCGGGATATCGGCCATAGCCGCCGGCTATTACCACAGTTTGGCCCTGAAGCCAGACGGCAGCGTCTGGGCCTGGGGTAGTAATAGCAGTGGCCAACTGGGCAACGGCACTACCGCCAGCAGCCCTTCGCGGGTCATGGTAACCGCTGTCAGCGGGATGACCGCGATAGCTGCCGGCAATTCCCATAGTCTGGCGGTAAAGTCCGATGGCACCGTTTGGGCCTGGGGATGGAATTACTACGGCCAACTGGGCAACGGCACCAATACTGACAGCTCTACGCCGGTCCAAGTGACTGGGCTCAGTGGGATAACGGCCGTAGCTGGTGGCGGTGACCACAGTCTGGCCCTGAAATCCGACGGAACCGTCTGGGCCTGGGGTTTGAACGGCAATGGTCAAGTGGGCAACGGCACTACTACCAGTATATCTACACCGGTCCAACTGTCCGATGTCAGCGGGATAACGGCCATCGCCGGCGGCTACGGTCACAGCCTGGCCCTGAAGTCCGACGGAACCGTCTGGGCCTGGGGTGCTAATGACACCGGTCAACTGGGTACCGGCACCACCGTCGACAACGTTACCCCGGTCCAGGTGCTCGGTCTGAGCGGGATGACGGCCGTCGCTGGCGGCCAATACCACAGCCTGGCGCTGAAGTCCGACGGCACCGTACGGGCCTGGGGCCGGAATATGTTTGGCCAACTGGGCAATGACACCACGACCGACAGCTCAACGCCGGTTCAGGTGCCAGGTGTCAGCGGAGTGACCGCCATTGACGCCGGGGCTCTCCATAGCATGGCCGTAAGAACCACCGCTCCATTACCAACGCCAACGCCAATTCCGTCCCCGACACCTTCACCCTCACCGTCTCCAACTCCCAGTCCATCGCCGAGCCCCTCGCCCAGTCCCACTTCGACCCCGTCCCCGTCACCCACTGCCACACCTTCGCCGACGCCTGCGCCCATTGCAGGAGATATCTGGGCTTGGGGATATAACTTATATGGTCAACTGGGCAACGGTACTACTGTTAACAGATCAACACCCGGCCAGGTAAACGGTCTAAGCGGGATGACAGCCATAGCTATCGGCGAATACCACAGTCTGGCCCTGAAGTCCGACGGCACCGTCTGGGCCTGGGGTTATGGCAGCTCCGGCCAACTGGGCAACGGGTCTAGTTTTAACAGCTACATTCCGGTCCAGGTGACTGGTCTGAACGGGGCGACGGCCATCGCTACCGGCTATTTCCATAGTCTCGCCTTGAAGTCCGACGGTACCGTCTGGACCTGGGGTTCCAACAACAATGGCGAACTGGGCAACAGCACTACCACCCCCAGTTCCACCCCGGTCCAGGTGACCGGTCTCAGCGGGGTGACAGCCATCGCCGGCGGGTACAGTCACAGTCTGGCTCTAAAATTCGACGGCACCGTGTGGACATGGGGCTCGAACACCAGTGGTCAACTGGGCAATGGCGCCACCACCAACAGCCCTTCCCCGGTCCAGGTGACTGGTCTCAGCGGGGTGACAGCCATAGCCGGCGGCTATTTCTCCAGCATGGCCTTGAAGTCCGACGGCACCGTCCGGGACTGGGGCAATAACGGAGATGGCCAATTAGGTAACGGCACTACCGTTAGCAGCCCCACGCCGGTCCAGGTGGTGGGTCTCACCGATGTGACCGCCATCGCTGGCAGTGGTCGCCACAGCCTGGCATTGAAATCTAACGGAACCGTCCAAACCTGGGGTAGCAACTCCTATGGCCAACTCAAAACCTTACCTCCGATAAGATGGAGGTGAATATGAAACACGGTCTGGCCGGCTTCTTCGTTACAATTAAACACAGCGCGATAACCCTTCTGGTGGATTCCGAATTGCTC
>ORJL011248508.1_pt1 | contig 33177 bp, 30 predicted proteins | sample 1779941 | NCBI WGS metagenome assembly ORJL01 (sample SAMEA104232317, study PRJEB22302) | groundwater metagenome | biome: forest; feature: aquifer; material: groundwater | place: USA | collected 2011-08-07 | depth 5.8 m | reverse complement strand
TAACGGCACGCCCGCGCCCTGTTTGATGACCTCCATCAGGCGCTGGCCGCGTTCCAATTGTTTGCGTGTGACCGCGTCCAAATCCGACGCGAACTGCGAAAATGCTTCCAATTCGCGGTACTGCGCCAGATCCAGCCGTAAAGACCCCGCGGTCTGCTTCATCGCCTTGATCTGCGCGTCACCGCCCACGCGGGAAACCGAAAGCCCGGGGTTGATCGCCGGGCGTTGCCCGGCGTTAAAAAGGTCGCGCTCGAGGAAAATTTGCCCGTCCGTGATGGAAATGACGTTGGTCGGGATGTATGCCGAAATATCCCCCGCCTGCGTTTCGATGATCGGCAAAGCGGTCAAGCTGCCCCCGCCTTTTTCCGCGCTCATCTTGGCGGCGCGTTCCAGTAAGCGGCTGTGCAAGTAAAAAATGTCTCCCGGATACGCTTCGCGTCCCGGCGGCCGGCGCAGCAGTAACGACAACTGTCGATAGGCCTGGGCCTGCTTGGTCAAATCGTCATAAATGATCAAGGCGTGCCGGCCGCTGTCACGGTAATATTCGGCCATGGCGGTGGCGGCGTAAGGTGCCAGAAATTGCATCGGCGCCGGATCTGACGCGGTCGCGGCGACAATGGTGGTATACTCCATCGCGCCATGACGTTTGAGAAGTTCATAGGTTTGGGCCACCGTCGAACGTTTTTGCCCAATGGCCACGTAAAAACAATAAACGCCCTGGCCGCGCTGATTGAGGATCGTATCGATCGCCAGGGTCGTTTTCCCGGTCTTGCGGTCGCCGATAATAAGCTCGCGTTGTCCCCGCCCGATGGGCGTTAAGGCATCGATGACTTTGATCCCGGTCTGCAGTGGTTCATGCACGTTCTGGCGTTCCATAACACCGGGGGCCTTCACCTCGATCTGTCGGAATTCTTTCGCGGCGATCGGCGTATTTTCATCGATGGCGACCCCCAAAGAGTCAACGATCCTGCCGGTCAAACTTTCACCGACCGGCACCGAAGCGATCGCGTTACTCCGGCGGACTTCATCACCTTCCTTGATCCGTGAAACATCCCCGAAGATGGCAACGCCGACATTGTCCTCTTCCAGATTAAGCGCCATCCCGGTTATGCCACCGGCAAAGGTCACCAACTCACCCAGCATAGCGTCAGCCAACCCATGCACGCGGGCGATCCCGTCGCCTACGCTTAAAACAGTCCCGATCTGATAAACTTCGATTTTTTTGTCAAAATCGCCTAATTGCTTTTTTAAAATGGCGGATATCTCTTCCGGCCGGATGTTCATTGTCATAGGATCAGCTCGCGCTCCTTACGGTTTCCTGAAATTTTCTCAATTGTGTTCGCAGGGTGTAATCATAGACGGTGTCACCGACCTGGACCTTGATCCCGCCCAAAGAGCCCGGGTCGACCTCGTGCTCAGCGATAATATCCTTATTAAACTTCTTCGTTAAATAAGCGGTCGTGTCGTGCACATCTTTCGGGGAAAGCTCAACACTGCTCGTCCATTTTGTCCGTAAAATACCCTTGCCCTGTTCATAGAGATCGCCAAAGATCGCGCAGATAGACGGCAAATGCCGCAAACGGACTTTCTCTGCAAGGAACGACAGGAACTTAAAGGTGAGCGCGTCGACCTTGCCGTGGAACATTTCTTCGAGAATGGCCCGTGATATTTCCTTTGCGATAACCGGGTTATCCAGAAAATGTTTCAGGTTCACCGACCGGTTGACCAGATCACGGATCTTCTGTAAATCGTGATAAACGGCTGTCAGTTTCGAGCGTTCTTGCGCCAGATCGAATAAGGCCTGCGCGTAACACTGGGCGATTTTTGTGGACATAGAACGGCTTTATGCTTCAGCGGTTAACTTGTGGACCAATTTGCGGTTACTTTCCGTATCCAGATTCTTCTCAATGAGCTTGCCGGCCAAGTCGATGGCGATCTGCGCGCTTTCTTCCCGCAAAGCGATCTTTGCCTTCGCGACCTCTTCCTTGATATCACGCCGGGTGTTTTCCAGCAGGATATTCGCCTCTTCCCTGGCCTTGTTCTGGATCACCTGCGATAACTGCGTTCCGGAATGCTTCGCTTCACTGACAATATTTCTGGCCTTCTCCTCCGCCTCACGGATGAATTGGTTGCGTGTTTGATGGAGATGGTCTAATTCGGCTTTAATTTTGTCGGCATTTTCAACGGAACGGCGTAACAACTCCTCTCGGTCATCCAGTGCTTTAAGGATGGGATTCCAGGCAAATTTATAAAGCACGACCGATAATGCCAAAAAGGTGAACCAGGTCAAGACAACAATCGTGACATCCGGATTCAACAGCGCGGGTTCCGCTGAAGCGGCAAGATGGGCGTCGGCTGGGATAACGGCGTTACTCATACACGTGTTTATCCTTAACTGTTAAGCGCGATAATGCAAATGACGATCCCGAAAAGAGCGATCCCTTCGATGAGCGCGGCCGCGATCAACATGGCGGTCTGGATTTTATTGGTCGCTTCCGGCTGGCGGGCTATTCCCTCCATGGCCGAGGCGGCCAATTTGCCGATCCCAAGGCCGGCGCCCAACACCACAAGCCCCACACCGATAACTGCTATACTTCCATGGATATTTTCTGTCATAATGTGGTTCCTTTCCCTAGTTTCGATATTTTTGTATTTTAACTTTTAAAGTTGGTCGTATTATAATGTGGCTATTCCACCCTGTAAAGCCCTTCCTGATCGTTTGTTAATGATGCGGATGATACATTTGCCCGATAAAAACCGCTGTGAGCATGGTAAAGATGTAGGCCTGCAAAAATGCGATGAATATTTCCAGGATACCGATGCAGACGGCCAAGATGACTGACGGCAGTGCCACGAACCCCAGCAACAAAACCAATCCCAGCATGGCCAAAATGACCATATGTCCGGCCAGCATATTGGCGAACAACCGGATCATCAACGCGCCAGTTTTGATGAACAGTCCTAAGAATTCGATTGGCACCAAAATGATCAGAATTCCTTTTGGAACACCTGCCGGGACAAGAGCATTTTTGAATCCTTTCACCCCCCCTTTGTACAAAGTGCCAAAAATCATGAAGCACAGGGTAAAAAAAGCAAGCGCGCCCGTTACATTCGGATTCGCGGTGGCGGTCGAAAATACCGGGATCAATCCCATCAAATTCAACGTCAGGATAAAGAAAAACAGGGTACACAAAAACGGCGTCATCCTGCGGCCGTCATCTTCACCTAGATTCTTTTTCGCGATGTCATCACGGATAAAGATCACTAGCAATTCCAGCAAATTCGTAAATCGCCGCGGGACGCGCGCTTTTTTATCGTAAAGAAAACAAAAAACCGCGACAAGTATCGCGGCAGCGAGGACCACCATAAGACCATGAAGACTTAAAAACGACGGTAATTGCAGTGGGGGCAAGAACGGCAGACGCCATTGATGAGAATCCTGCATGTGATGCAGGATGTATTCTCCGAGATCGAACGATGCGCTCATAAAAACACGATCACTTTGAGAATTTCAGAAGAGATCCTATCCCTTCCCTTAATAACGAAATTGTATGCCGAGCGCCTTTGGCCCGCGGGGGGAGCATCGTTTCAACACTGTCCGCCAGGGCCCGGATGAACTCCGGATGGCTTTCAATGGCCCGGGACATGCGGTAGTCCGTGACACCCAGGTCTTCCGCGAGCTTGCGGTATTCGATATCGACCTCGCAGAGCGTTTCGATATGGTCCGTGACGAAGGCGACCGGAACGACCAAAAGTTTTTTATACCCGCGGCGCGTGAGCGCCTCCAACATGTCCTCCACAGACGGTTTCAACCACTGCAAAGGCCCCACCGCGCTCTGATACGCGATGCTCCAGCGGTTCGTCCGCCCTAATTTGGCCAATATTTTCGCCACGGTCTGGGAAACCTGAAACGCGTAAGGGTCCCCTTCCACCAAAGAATATAACGGCAGCCCGTGCGGCGAAAAGATCAAATAAAAATCATCCAGGGACTCACCGGGTTTGATCTGCTCCTGGATCCGGTCAACGAACGCTTGGATGTAGCCGTCGTGCAAATAATACGCCGGCGCCTCAGTGAATTGGATATCAGGATAGATCTCATCGGCCGCTTTTTTCAAATAATGGATATTAGAACCCGTCGTGGCCTGGGAGTAATGCGGGTACAAACTCAAAAGCAGCACGCTAGTCCTCCCCGACTGCAAAATAGCACGGATCGTCTCCTCCGGAAACGGCGCGCTGTAATTAAAGGAAAAAATAACGTCCACCTTCCTGCCCCGTTTGGCCAATTCCTCCTGCAAAGCCTCGGTCTGACGCTCGGTCGATTCAAAGATCGGACTGCCGCCACCTATCAACTGATAACGTTCCATCGCCGCTTTGGTCCGAAACGTGACCAAAAGCCAGGCAAAAAGCCGCTGAAATAAAAACGACATCGGGAACCGGATCAGGATCGGGTCCTGGAATAATCTCTTCTGGAAATCGGGGACATCCGCGTTGGTCTTCGGCCCGCCCATGTTCAGCAGAACAACGGTTGTCTGAGACTCATCCAGCTTTGGAAAATCTAATGAATCGATCGCCGGGATCTGTTTGATTTTTTCGGCTTCCTGCCAGGACGTTCGCTTGCGGCGCCAGCGGCTGCCGATGACCTGGCCCGCGATGGCAAAGAAAATACAGGCTGGAATAAACCATTTTGACGTTCCCAGCGTCACGCGCATAAAAATAATCAGCGGGATCGAAGCGTGGATCCAAAAAAGCCAACGTAACGAAAATTTAGGACAATTTTCCCGAATATACCCCATCGGGATATTGATCAAAAGTGAAGCCAAAGCCAGGATTAAATAGGAGGCCATAGGTTTAAACGTCCGCGAATACTTCCGAATCCTCCCGACCGGTATTCGCCGCTAACTTTTCAAAAAACGCGGCGCTTTTCTCCAGGATCATGGCCTGTACCTGTACGGCCGCCTGCCGGCGTAATTCCATATTAGCATCAACGACTTCCTGCAGATCATCCAGTTGGAACAACTGCGCCTCTGTAACCTCTGAGACCAAAGGGTCGATGTTCCGGGGAACGGAAATGTCGATAAATACCAATCGGCGGCGGGAACGCAAAGGCATGACTTTTTCGACGGTTTCTTTATCCAGGATATAATGCGGCGCGCCAACGGAACAGATGCATACATCGACTTGCGCGAGGACTTCCTTGATGTCGCAGAACGGAACGACCGTACCGTTATACTTTTCCGCCAGGTTCTCCGCATTGCCAATCGTGCGATTCATCAAATAGAGCTGCCGGAACCCTTTATTATGAATATGGCCTACCGCCAGATCGCTCATTTTTCCGGCGCCGATGATCAAAATGGATTTGTCCTGTAACGATCCCAGCTCCTGCTCGGCTTTAACGATCGCCGCCCAACTGACGGAAGATCCTCCCGTGCCCAGATCGGTTTCATTACGGGCTTTTTTACCCGTACGGATTGCCGTATTGGAAAGAAGATGAAAACACTTCGTGAACATTCCCTGTGTTCTGGCCCGCTCGAAAGCCGTTTTGGCTTGGCCGAGGATCTGTTTTTCCCCAAGGACCATCGAATCCAGCCCCGCGGTGACCCTCAAGAGATGCTCGACAGCGACCTTGTCCCGGTGAGAATAAAAATATTTGGTCAATTCTTCCGTGTACTGCAGCTTTTTAACGCTAAAAAGACGCTGCAGGACCGTTTCAAAGGCCTTCACGGGCTCTAGCACGTTCGCATAAATCTCGACACGATTGCAGGTGGAGAATACAAACGCCTCGATGACGGAAGGATCGTTCTTAAGTTCGCTCAAAAGCAGGTCTTGCTGGGTTTCAGTAAGGCTGAATCTTTCCCGGATCTCAAGAGGGGTATTTTTATAACTGATCCCGACTACAACGATGTTCATTCCCGGTCCTTCGTAAAATTCGACGATTGATGAATATTTTTTAGTATAACAAAATCCCTTTACCCAAGCAAGGTTTTACCGGATTTTCCTAACCGCCGGAAACCGGTGGCAAGAAAACCAGCCGGTCGTTGGGTTGCAGCGTGGCCTGCCAATCAGCAAACTGCTCATTGATGGAAACCCGTAACGATTGCTCCGGCAAAGTAAACCGGTAGTCTTCCTTAAGCTGGAAATACAATTCCCGGGGGGTTTGGGCGGCGGTTCGTAGCGTCTCTTGGCTTTCCCCGCGCTGTTCGCGCAAAAGCGCGAAATATTGGATATGGATCGCTTTTTCCTCCCGAAGGGAGCCTACCGGCATCTTATTCCGCCTTTACCTTACGGCTCATCAGGTCGGTCAGAGCAGCGCTTGGTTTTTTATTCCGGACAATAATCTGATAGACCTCTGCCGTGATCGGCATCGGGACCTTATATTTCCGGCTCAATTTATAAACGCCCTTGGCGGTCTCCACTCCTTCGGCGACCATGTCCATGGACCCAACGATCTGCTTGATAGACTTTCCCTTGCCCAACTGCTCGCCAACAGAACGGTTGCGGCTCTGCGGACTAAAACAGGTGGTCACCAGATCACCCAAACCCGTCAAGCCGGAAAAAGTTTTTACCTTGCCGCCTAATGCCGTTCCCAGTCGCGCCATCTCCGCGAGCCCACGAGTGACAATGGCCGCTTTCGCGTTCGTTCCCAACCCCAACCCGTCGCATATCCCGCAAGCGATGGCGATAATATTTTTAATACTTCCTCCCAGCTCAACACCGATGACATCGTTATTTGTGTAGATCCGAAAACTTTCGGAATTAAAAACTTCCTGTACTTTCCTGGCGATCTGCGCATCTCTTGAAGCGACAACCGCCGTCGTGGGTATTCCCCTGGCGACTTCGCTGGAGATCGTCGGCCCGGAGAGGACCGCGAAAGGAATGTTCCCCAATTCCGCGCGCACGATCTCGGAAATGCGCCGCAGGCTGTTTTTTTCAATGCCTTTGGTGACGCTTAAAAAGATCCGTTTTGACAATTTGACGCCGGTCTTGCTGATCTTGTTCAGGATTTTTGAAGCATACTGCGAAGGGATGGCAAAAACGATCAGGTCGCTCTCCTGAAGAACAACATCAAGCTTCTCGACCGCTTCGAGCCCCTGCGGAAAACGAACACCCGGCAAAAATTTTGAATTATAGTGATTCTGGCGCATTTGCCGGACATATTCCGGGAACGGCCCCCAAAGCTTGACCGAATGACCTTTCTTCGTCAGATAAACGGCCAGCGTCGTCCCCCAGCTGCCGTCACCGATCACGCCAATTTTTCGTATCCGCTTTGACATCGGCCGACCCATCTATTTCCAGACAAACACTTCTCTTAATACTTCGAACATATACGCGGCACCCCAGCGCAAAACCTGCAATTTGCGTTCTCCGCCATCCCGGGCCGGCTCATCCCCGGGAATATCCGTATATTTTAATTTTCTTTTAGCGCAGCGCACCGACAGCAACGGCTCCCAACTGACGTTCGTTCCGAACAATTTTTCTTCAAACTCGTAACTGGAATCTTTATCCAGGTCCAATTCCGCGATCAGGTCCTTGCGATACGCCCGGTAGATCACCATCGCGTCCGTGAAATGGCCGCCGTGCAGAAGATTGATCGTGGTCGTAAAAAGCCAATTGCCGAAACCCGTCACCATGTCATCGTCATAACTTTTCGCGCCCTTGGCATAACGCGAAATGATCACCATATCATAACCTTCTTTCATTTTCGCGATGCAGACCGGGATCAACTCGGGGATGGAATTCCCGTCCGGGCTGAAGGTCAGGACAACATCGCCTTTGACATGAGGCCATGCTTCCATATAGGCATAACGCATCCCCTTTTTCTTCTGGATGACCACGTCATACCCTTGAGCGCGGGCGTATTCGGCCGTCCCGTCTTTCGATTGGCCGTCAACGACAAGGATCTGATCGACCCACTCGCGCTTAACGAGGGGCATAACGGTTTTCATGCCGTCGATTTCGTTTAATGTGGGAATTAAAAGTGTAACTTTCATAATTTACCAGTGGAGCGGGAGAAGGGAATCGAACCCTCGTATCCAGCTTGGAAGGCTAGTGTTCTACCACTGAACTACTCCCGCGAAATTTTCAGAGAAAGTGGGAGAAGGCAATGGTGTTCTACCATTGAACTACGCCCGCGAACGTTATCATGGTGTTCTACTACGCTCAATACTTCGTTTGCTTTACTCACTTCGTGTTGAGCTTCGTAGAACATTCTTCGAAGCTCGAACGTGAAGGAGTGGTTCGAAGAACCACGACGAAACATTCGAGCGAAGAAGAATGGGCAGAGAAGGATTCGAACCCTCGAAGCGCATGCGCAACAGATTTACAGTCTGTCCCCGTTGACCACTTGGGTATCTGCCCTTTTTATATTATCTATATACAGGTAAATAAGTTATAGCGCAAATGTCTTCTTCGTTCTTGGAAAATTTATTTTCTGGTGTCCAAATAGTGTCCATCATTTTAGTTAAAACGCTTACTGCCGCCTTCTTGTGATGAGGCGATAGGTGCGCGTAGCGGAGTGTCATTTTTATCGACTTATGTCCCAACAATTCCCTCACAGTATTCAGATCGATCCCGGACATGACTAAATGTGACGCAAATGTATGTCTAAGGTCGTGAAATCGAAATCCTTTTATAGCAGATTTCTCCAAAGCCGTAAAGAACGATTTGCGAAAATCTTTAAACGGACGGCCATTTCCAGTAGAAAAAATCAGCTCGTCTTCAGGATCTCTCGGCACGGACATCAAGGCATTCTTGACGTAAGCATTCATCGGGATCTCTCTTTTCTCCCCATTCTTGGTATTTAAGAGATAAATGATGTCCCGCCGCAAATCGACATTGCTCCATTTTAAACCTAAGATCTCCCCTCTGCGCATTCCGGTGTTCAAAGCCACAACAATGAGTGGTTTTATATGCTTAGGACAGCACGCAAGCAACCGGCCTATTTCTTCTTTTTCAAGGAACCGGAGGCGTTGGTTGTTCTCCCTGAAAAGCTTTACGCCTTTAACAGGATTGGTTCCAGAAAATTTTCTCCAGGCAATAGCCTTGTTAAAAATGCTTTTTAGACAAGCTAATTGGCGGTTAATACTGGCGGGAGAAACCTCACCGGCTCTTACCGCCTTGAATTCTTCGATCTGCTTCGGGGTTATTTCATGCAGACATTTGCCGGCAAAAAATTTCTTCAGCATGTTTATATTATGGAGATCTTCCCTCCCCGATCTCGCATTATTGACCTTGCTATGTAACCTGAAATATTCATCTGAAAAATCCGCAAATCTGATCTTCTCTTCCCGTTTAATATTGAAGAATTTGTTCTCAGCTATCTCGACTTTTCGCTTGCCAAGAGCGGCCCCGGCAAAAGTCCGGCTCGATCCGACCTTCTCCCTTTTTCTCTTGCCGAAGGCGTAATATTCTATGAAATAGTTACCCGCTTTAGGGTTTATTTTGATCAACTGTCCGCAGTGTTTACAATTTATTTCTTTAAGTTTGTCGTTATAAACGTTGTAACCTTTTTTACATTTTTGACAATAAACTCGATTGAAGATCGCCATAAATCACCTCTTTTGGGCATTCGTGATCGGTTAATATTAAAATTAATTATATACCTCGACAGAACTTTCTTCTAACCATTTCTCTATCTTTCAAAAAAGACCCCTTAGGAGAAATTCTTCCAAAGGGGAAAAAATTGGGCAAAATTGACAGAATTTTTCAAGAACAGCAATTACTTTTGGGGGATTTTCTAACTCCGCTGGTAGGGGATCAGCTTTCTAAAACTGATTTTCATCGATCAACGCAGAAAATATAACACATAAAATTGGCTTGTCAAGGGCCTTTCGCCTTTGGCCAGCTTCTCCAAGGCAATCTTCGGGGTGGATTGTCCCGAGCGTAGTCGAGGGGGCAATTTATGGTTCAACGCGTTTCACTTGCTCACCATCCTGAGCGAACGCCGTGAGTCGAAGGATTGCGGATCTCGGATAAAATTTCGTCTGCTATAAAAATTAGTCCCTGTCACCGGGTTTATTCGAAATAAGATTGTGTCCCGCATTACCCCATATACCATGGATCTCTCACTAAATCCCACTAGCCCGGCACCACCAGTAACGATGCTATTGACTAATTTTTGCTTGCAGTGCCATAAGCAATCTTTTCGAATTTTGTTAAAAAATCTTCTGGTAATACAATACTGCGAATTGTTCGTTTATCATCATACGGAACGGTATCTGTATCTCCATTCTCAATCTCAGGAAAAAGTTCCATTTGGGGACTAGAAGAAGTGTTAATTTTCTCAACGTATGCGCCGTAATCAATAGTAAATATGTCATATCGAACTCCTGGTTCTTTTCTATGGGACCAGCCCCTACGAACTAAATGCAACAGTCTCGCGTCATATAACGCAAGAATAATCTCATTTCTGCTTAATTCTTGCTTTATCATAAAAGACCTTGCTTTCTTATCTCCAATAACTTTGGCAATGATTTCTGACAAGCAATCAGACAGTCTAAGATTTCCCGTAATGGCGTTCAATTTATCTCTTTGGTACCAATCTCGGGCTGCCTTGCGAATATCTAACACGCCTATTTTTATTTCCTCTCGATTCAATAAAAAATGGTTAAAATAAGCATAAGTAAATATTTGAAGAAAATCTCGCACCACTCCTTCTCCCGCCCTAACCAGTTCGAGCAAAGCATCTTTTGTAGTGAATAAATTCTTCCTGACAAATTCAGCTTTGTCTCTTCTGGGTAAACTAAGGGCAGCGTTCTTTTCTGGTAAATGAAAAAATATGTGGTTGTACAGAATTTCAGCGAAAATCTCTTCCACATGCTCTTTATTTGCATCATAAACCAGATAGTCGTCTAAATCGATATCATAAAAAATATCGGCCCCCTTTTCAAAGCCAATCATACGTTCATTTTTCTCAATTCGCATTGATGAACGATAATCAATAGACGCAATTTTAAAACAAACCTTCTTTGAGGAAAAAAATAACCGCTTAAGACGCTCTGCAAAAAATGGCTGTACCTCGTCTGCTAGTGCCACCCATTCATCTAAAATAATAACTAACAAATCACTGCCCAACAACTCCAATGCTTTCTCTAAAGTCGTTGTTATATTTGTCGAACCTTCTGGGGATTTGCCTTCAAAATATTTTGAACACGCATTGTCATAATTTGTCAAAATATCTACAACCGCATCTTCTCTTTTAGGATTAGGGCGCTCCAGCTCGGTACCTTTAATTAACAGAAACCCTTTAATCTCTGAGCACAGTCTATTTAACTTAATTTCTGCTTCTTTAGCAGGGTCAATTTCAGATGAACTTCGCCCGCTATCCAATTTATTACAGTCTATATATAATAAAAGAGATTTTCTATCGGATGATATGATCTCTTGTTCTAAAAAAGTTTTTAGTAGATGTGTTTTTCCTGTCCCTCTTCTTCCGGTTATTATCTCATTTTTATTGCCTTTTAATCTGCTCAAAGGACCATAATCTACATAAAAGTTATGTAATGCACTTTCTTCAGCTAGGCGCTCAGCGCGTGCTTGTATTTTGGCTATTGCTGACTGAATACGCTGCTCTCTTAAATCAAAATCGCTCATATCTCACTTCTTTCTATTGTCAGCTATCGATTAGATTAGCGTACCAAGCACTTTTAAAACTCGATAAGGCTAAATTTTCTTAAAAAATCAAGACGGGAATATATGCCCATCCATTAACGCCATGACACACAAATATTTATTCCATGGGCTGCTTCTCAAAAACTTCCTTCTGGTCATGTTCTATCATCTGATCTAAGACAGCCAATATCTCATTTTGCTTATCTTTCGATGTGCCTACTTCATCGAGAAATCCATTTATTTCTTCACGCGCTTGCATCATTCTTTTTAATGCACCACCCTCAGGTTCAAACCTCATTGTCCATACCTGATTTTCAGCAATAAGCCTCGCTATTGATTCAGAAATATTCTTGATTTTCTTTTCGATTGCAACTGTAGCGGCATATTTATAATTAGCCTGGATTAGCGTTCCTAACGCGATAGTGATCGCGATGAAAGGGGTCCAGAAATCTTTCTCTGTTAACACATTGGTCAATCGTCGATAAACTAAGAACGCAGCAATCAATATTAGCAATACGATAATAACATTTACGATGCCCATAGCATTCTCCTGCCGCACAATCGCAAGCGGACTTTGATTCGCCTTACCTCAGCCCATTATCCTATTATGTTCACTTTTATCATTTAACCCCAACTATTTTCATCACCTCATCCCCGTAATGATTGATAACCTTAACCGCGATTTTGCCGGTCTTTGGATTAGGGAAGGGACGGGAACGGGTGGAATAAAGTTCCTCCCACGCGCTTTCGCTGATGTCGGCCTTCAGGGCCTTCTTGAGCTTTTCATAGGGTTTGTCGTCTCCGAGGAAATACGCGTGGGTCACAAAAAATGCTTCACCGTTGTAGTTGGTGTCGATAAACCACGCGGCGATGTCGTGTTCCGGGTCGCCTGATCCGCTGGAACGGATCTCACTTTTGACGGGATCATACACATCCACACCCATGATTTCGACAACAACGCCGTCTTTCGTTTGTTTGACCTTGATCTCCGGATCGCCGAAGGCCAAAAACAAATTCCCGGAACCGGTTTTCTTGAGCAGATCACCCATCGACAGATCGGGGTTGATCTTGACTTTCATTACCTGCAACCCATTCACTTGAGACGGCTCGGCAAAGGCGGAGGCTTCAAACGAAGTCGCGGCAACCACCAAAAGATCGGCAAATCTTTTAGCCACCTTAGCGGCATCACGGATAAAATCATCATCCACACTGCCGAATTCCGGCCCGATGGATACAGCCGCTTTCTTCAATCCGTCTTTCGTCTTATATTCGCCGGAGGCCTGGACCTCCGGGCCGCCGGGCAGAATATCCAGATTGGCAAATTCAACGCGCGCGCCTTTCTCGCCCGTCTGCACCCCGGCCTTAAGCAGGTTGACAACGACGGTCTCCACAAAACGCTCGGATGAAACCATCTCCTGCGCGTCGGAAACGCGGTGGGGGGACAGCGACTCCACCGTAAACGGCCCGGTGACGCGGACTTTGTCCTTGTCTTCAAATGGCTGATCGTAAAGCACTTCGTCTTCCGGCTCCTCGTTATTAGCCAAAGATTTTAATGTGACGTGAGGAACTGTTTTGTATTCAAACCCGGCGCGGACATTGCTTTCTTCTTTAAGAAAGTAGTATGGATACTTGGCCGTCATAAGACGAGTGCGAGCCAAGGCCAGCGCCACACGAGAGGTATCCGTCGTAATCCATCGCCTTCCCCACTGCTCGGCGACATAGGCGGTCGTGCCAGAACCACAGGTCGGATCGAGAACCAAATCTCCCGGATCAGTGGTCATTAAAACACATCTTGTGAGAGTTTTAATGGTAGTTTGGACAACATAATATTTTTCATCACCAAATCCCCCAGTTGCGGTGTCACTCCAATTATTTACTCTCGGCAAATAAGGAAAATCGTCAAAAAACCGTACATACGCTAATTGACTACCGATTTTTTTTATCCGTTTTAAGGATACCAGCCGCTCCATTCCCTCTACTGTAGTTTTCCAATGGAGGCGAGACCCTGGAGAGTACTTTTGTCCCTCAAATTTAAAAATTTGTGATTCCTTGCTTGCCCCATCAGAAGTCAAATTATCATAACGATAAATCTTGCTGCCTTTGGGAATCAAATCCGGATTACTTCTTTCTTCTGCAGCCATTGATCGCGTTTTACCATCGGGTAATAGCAAATGCTTAAAGTTTGCGTCATTTTGCGGTAACGGTTTCTCGGCATACAACTGCCTATATTTCATTTTTGAAATATCTTTCGCATACCAAATGAGATAATCCGATACAGAATCCAAATAGCGCGAAGCAAAACCACTTGTTTTAAAAAAAGATATCAGACTTGTGAAATTCTCATTCCCAAAAACCTCGTCCATCAAGCTACGCACAATATGTACATTTTCGATGTTAATCTGCACAAAACAACTTCCGCTTTCAGTCAAAAGCTCACGGGCAACAATGAGTCGATCACGAAGATAGGAAAGATACGAATGGATCCCCAACTCCCACGTGTCCCGGAACGCCTTGATCTGCTCCGGCTGGCGGACCATGTCCTCGATCTTGTTGTCCTTCACGTCGCGCTTGCGCGTTGAGGTCTGCCAGTTGGAACCGAATTTAATACCGTAAGGCGGATCAATGTAAATGCACTGGACCTTACCGCGCATTCCCTCTTTCTCGAGCAGGCTGTTCATCACCAGCAGGGAATCACCCAAAATCATCCGGTTCTGCCAATTATCTTCATGTTTGTAGAATTCCACGGCCTTGTCAAACTGCTGTTGGGTGGTCTCGCCGAAAAGCGTGTACTGGGCTTCATCAACGGCCCCCTGCTTCAAGCGCGCGATGATCGCTTCGGGAGAGATCTTCTCCTGCACGTAAACCGGCACGGTGGAAACGGCAAATTCGCTTCCCGATTCCTTTTTGCCAGACCATACCAGCTGAGGATCTAGTGAAGGGTCATATTCGTATTTTTTCTTCACTGGCTGCTTCTCGCGATGAGACAATTTGACAGATTCTTCTTGGGTAGGAATACGACTGCGCTTATCTTTGTGTTTATACGAGGTTACTGCAGCAGCCTCAACGGTTCGCGTCTTCTTACTTTTTCTTGGCATAACCTATTTCCCTAAATTGTTAAATCCGTTAGCCATTCCAGCCCGGATAAGGTTTTGTGTTTCATGGATATCCTGCACTTCGAGAAAAGCCCATACACCGAACCGTCCGTCATTATTTACGGCCGGGACCCAGAATTCACGAGCAGTTTTTACCTTCATTATCTTTTTATCATCTTTTTTGCCTGTGACCTCGATCAGAAGACTAAGAAACGTCTTATCTGCCATTTCCATTCTTACCAGAAAATCCGGCATATATTGACGCGCTACACCCTGATGTTCATAGGGAATTGTAAATCCGAGATTTTGATTCTTTACATAGGCGATAACATCATCCATCTGCTCAAGTTTTTTCGCAACGCCTTGTTCCCATTCCTCAGTATCAGCCACCACATAGTTGACATGGCTTTTGACCGTTTCCTGGACTGGTCGCGTGGTAAGAAAATCAACATAACGGGTTGAACCAACCGTATCATAAGGAGCCAAAACCGGTAAAATCTTTTTCTCACTTTGGCTGGCTATATTCTCGGTAACAATAGCCTGTTGGATCTTCGTAAGCGCGCCGGCAAAATACTCCCCAACACTTAAATACCCTACGACCATACGATCTTTCAGGATAACGTATTTCTTTACGTATTCTTCGGCAATGCGCCTTAATTGGGGCCCCAGCCAATACTTTTCCGACCCATCGGCATCCGTATAATACTTTTTAAGAAGTCCTTGCATGAGTCGCATGATAACCTCACCCTCACGACGCTCCTTAATTTTATCCAACGATTCCTTAACTTCTTCACCTATCACACCCTCCGAAACAACTTCAGTCGGTTCATTCTCAATAATAATTTTTGATTCTTCCGTAAAATGCGCTGCGAGTTTTGCTTCATTTAACTCATATCTATAACCCTGAACTCGTGGAAATGTAATTTGATATTGGTCGCGATCCGGTAAAGAGCGAACACGATGAATAACTTTGGGTGGTTGCGGCGGGGCGTTACCTTCTACTCTTAAGAAACTAAACGGAACACCATACACTTCTGCATACTCCGGAGTCATCAATCCGGTTGCTTCATCGACGCTATAGTCAATACGTCGAAGCGCCCTTCCCACTACTTGCTCACACAGAAGCTGAGTTGAAAAAGCACGGACACCGAGAATGTGCGTAACCGTATTCACATCCCAGCCCTCGGTTAACATCGAAACACTCACGACACATTTAATATTTTCTCCCAGCTTGCCGGGCTTACCGACGGTATTCATAACCTCGCGCAGCAGTTCTTCATCTGTCGGATCGTCGCGGCCTTCAAACCTACGCTTATATTCTTTGTGATAATCCTTGATCTCATTTTCAAATATCTTTTTAAAATCATCATCGATTTTTTCGCCGCTTTCGAGTTGGGCGCTATCGATCAAAAGCGTATTAGGACGGTCTAAGAAACGAGCGCCATCTTCATTGCGAAATACCTCAAGATTACCTTTTTCGATCTTAATTTTTCCACTTGGGGTTGGATTCTCATATCCAGCGATCCAACGATACACAATTTTTGAAACGGTCGTATTGTTGCAAACCACAATCATGACCGGTGGCATGACATCGGAGTTATACTTTCTTTCTCGTTCGTAAATTTTGTAATATTTATCATAGCTGCCGTAAAGGGAAAGCAAGGCTTCTTCCAGTTTTGTGGGTAAATTATTAATTGAAAGGTCATAGTCGCCAGTTTTTAAACCCTTCTTGGGCAAGTCGTCGCGGACATATAACCAAAGATTGCGGAATTCCGGCTCATCATCATGTGTAATCGTATCAGATTGTACCGGTAGTCTCGGTATTTTGACAACTCCGCATTCTAGCGCATCGAGCAAAGAAAAATCATAGACGACCCACGGAAAAAGTGTTCCTTCCTGATACCCAGATCCACTCAAGAAATACGGCGTCGCCGACAGGTCAACGATACCGTTAAGTGCGATCTTTTGCGCCAAAGCTTCTAACCCACTTATCCACACGCGAGCCGCTTTGTTGTTTTCATCAGCCTCTTTCCGCTCCTCACCCGACAACTTCTCTTCCGTAGGTTTTTCACGATAACAATGGTGCGCCTCATCATTGATCACCAAAATTCGGGGTTTATTAAGAATGCTTTTAAATGCTCGGCTAACCATCGCATTTGGCGTTTCCTTTGTGGCCTCCTCTTTAATAAGACCAGCCGCCTTTACCACTGAACCAATCTGATAGCGAGAATTTTGCCGCAATTCCAATTGATGATAATTGGTGATAAGTACCGTCGCCTGCTGAAGCTGTTCAAGGTCATGATAAGAAACAATGTCTCGTTCTTTATAGTAATTATTGGGATCATTCGGTCGAAGAACGTTTAATCGATCTCGGATAGTAATACCAGGAGTTACTATTACGAAGGCGTCGGTAAATCGAGTATCCTGCGGATAACGAATTTTATTGAGTGTGTTATAGGCAATAATCATCGCCATAACGACCGTCTTCCCAGAGCCAGTCGCCATTTTAAATGCGATACGATACAAACCAGGATTTGCCTCGCGGCCTGCCTTTTTCAATTCATTGATGACCCAAATCTCGCCGGACTTTTCTGCCACCTCATTGATATACATTAAGGTTTCTAGCGCTTCGATCTGGCTAAAGAAAAGCTTGTTGTCACGATTCTCGTCCTTCCAATAAAAAAGCAAATCACGTGAAGTTTTTGTAAGGCCGGGATAATCCAGCATGCCCCATTCGTTAATTTTACCCCTGATCTTATTGATAAACTCATTGTCTTGCTGAAGTTCGCTGCCAAAAGCACCTTCCGCGACATTCTGCTCGGCGCGTTTTTTCAATGATTTGGCACGTGGTACCGGAATGTAAAAACTGCTTGGACGGCGAAATTCTAAAATTTCTTCAGTTAGTCCGCGTTCATCAGACTTAAAATGTCTGTCTGGCTCTTTGTAGGGGGAATTAAGTATCGGGGAATTCATAAATTACTCCGCATAATATCCAGTCATTTTGTAGGTACTGTGGATCCCGTGAACGGCAAAAAATGATACACAATTCTTACTCTTTCTACTTTCGAGGCGATGTTGGAATCGACTTTAAGCCGTTATTTTACAGGATAATAGGAATTTGTACAAATATTTAAATAACGTATCGGAATCATATAGGTCATCATAATACGATCCCTCTTTAAGATACTTGTACATCCCGACTCTCCCTCCAGTCTGAATAAAAAATCCTAAGTCTCCCGATGCACGCGGGGGTTGGCCAAGACCCCTGTCCCGCGCTTTCAACCTATGGTTGAGGGAGAGGGGTCTTGGGCAATTTGTTCAGCTATGCTGAACAAAACCCCGTGCAATCGGGAGACTTAGGAGAGCATAAAATTACAAACCCGTTACCAGTTTGTAACGGGTTTGTAATGCTTTTGTAATAAATCTTTCGTACCTTACGATCTGTCAATTTAAATTCGGCTGGCCAAAATACCAATTTCTTCGCCACTCATTGGTATTCTGGTGTCTGGAAGATACCGGTCGATCCAAAGGCCGCTTTAAGCCGGACATGTGGGCAGTTACTCCAATAAGGAAAAATGCCAGTCCCAATACACTCGCCCAACCCCAGCCCAAGCTATAGCCAATGGAGAAGGCAATAAAACCCCACAGGGAACTTAAGGCGTAGATCATATAAACCGTGCCCTTAGGCCTGCTCATAAGCCAAAACAGACCCACCAGCATCAAACTGAGCACAAGCCAAGAACGATAGGCTATCCCGAAAACTACAAAAAATAACAACAACTCAAACCCGAGAATTCTAAAATTTTTATTATTCAAGAGCGCCATGAATCCCCCTTGAGAAAAATGCCAAAAAGATAAAAGGACAATCTATACACTTTCGCATAGATTGTCCATCTTGCTCATAAGCAAAGATAATCCCAGGAACAATAAAACAATTTATATGTTCCCCAATTGTTGCCGTGGCCGCAACGTGGCTTAATGTTGGTGGCTCAAAGCTTTAAATATACGATTCTTCGCCTTCACATTTAACGGGATGACTTCAATTTTTACTCTATAGCCGATCCCAAGTAAAACTTTCTCTAATGTGACTACACTGCTAAACTCTCCATTTTCTATCTTGGAAATATGCTGCTGTGTAACGCCGAGACGTTTGGCCAACTGCCCTTGACTTAAATTGTGCTTAATGCGATACGCAATAATTTTTTTAACAACAACCAGCTTTTGCTGATCCAGTTCATAAAGTTCCTTGAAATAAGGATCCTTTAATTCTTCTTTTAGGTGATCTCTAACGCTATATTCTTTCATCAAGAACCTCCTTTAAGAATGTGTCTGAAAATAAATTCGGCGTCTGTTAACAGCCGTTTCTTTTTCGCTTCTCGGTGTTTTGTTGGACTTTTTTACAAAACCATTGGTCAAGACAGCTTTATTTTGGTCAAAAAAGAAATACAAAACCCTGACAGATCCTTCAATGCTTTCAAACCTTAATTCAAATATCTCATCACCAATATACTTTGCATGCGGAAAGGACAACCCTTTCCCAAATTCCTCGAACAGTTCAATGACAGAAAAAAATTTCTTCCGGGAATGGACATTCAAACTTTTTACAAATTCTTCAGCGGGTCTACGTCCTGACTCCGTGACAAAATAAACGACCTTCATCCATCCCCCCTGTCAACATTTCTATCTGATTAAAGTATACAACTAAATGATTGTTAATGCAATGATTAAATTGCCCTTCTACCCCCTAAATCGTCAAGCGTCTGAACCGCCTTGTTTTGGGGTATTCTTGGTGTCCAAATAGTGTCTATGATAGACTGGAATTCGTTAAAATTGATTAAAGCAGATAAAGACAGGCAAACTTGATTTCTCGTCGAGAAATACCCTAAAATGTTACCTTGCAATTACATCCCGAAAATGGCAAATTCCGATTTACAGTCTGTCCCCGTTGACCACTTGGGTATCTGCCCCAAAATATGTATTATGTGTCATGTTGTATGTGTTATTTTCCATGACACATAGCACTTTAAACATGAAACAATCAAAGCTGGCGAGAGGAATTGAACCCCCGACCCGCGGTTTACAAAACCGCTGCTCTACCAACTGAGCTACGCCAGCAAAATTTCAATAAAAAGAATCGCAACCTACTCTCAAATGGCAACAATATAGCAAATATACTAATGGCTGTAAAGGCAGAATTCCATATAATACGTTGATTTTCACAAAGGGATATGATAACTTAATTTTCAACATTTAACAGGAGTGCAACAGATGAAAAAAATCGGAATTTTGACCAGTGGTGGAGATTGCGGCGGGCTTAACGGTGTCATCAAAGGGGCCGCCCTGATGGCACAAAAACTTGGGATAACCTCCTTTGTCATCCCCAACGGCTACGCCGGGCTCTACAACCTCGTTGATTTTGACAACTTGGTCGAGCTGACACCTGACCGGCTGGACGCGATCGACTGCAACTTGGCCGGTTCCGAGACCGGACATTCCCGCGTCAAGATCAAAAAGATCGAAGACCCGCAAAAATACGACCGGATCAAAAAAGGCATGCAAAAATTCAAACTGGACGGCCTGGTCATCAGCGGCGGCGATGATTCGGGAAGCGTCATGGTTGACCTCTCCGGCCAGGGAATCAAATGCATCCACGCCCCAAAGACCATGGACCTGGACCTGCAGACTTATTCCGTTGGGTTCGATTCCACAGTCAACCGTATCGCCACTTTCCTCGAAGACCTTAAAACGACCGCCCGCACCCATAACCGCGTCATGGTCATGGAAGTGTTCGGCCGTTACGCCGGGCATACGGCGTTTCGCGCGGGAATAGCCGCCGATGCCGACGCCATTTTGATCCCCGAGGTCCCCACAGATTTCGATGTGCTCTACGCCCATTGCAAGGAACGCTACTTCCACCGCATTGCCGCCAGCGATGTCAAAACGGGAACCTATCTGGTCCTGGTCGCCGAAGGTCTTAAAGACGCCAGTGGCAAAGAACTGGTTGATGAATCTGCCGGACTCGATTCTTTCGGACACAAACGCCTGGCCGGGGCGGGAAAATACGTGTGCGACCAGTTGACCAAACGCTTCAAAGGGGACCAAGAGGTCAGCAAACTCATGCAGCGCGAAAAAATGTATGTCAAAAGCCTCAACGAGATCCCTGAGGTCCGCGCGGTCACTCCCGGGCATCTGGTGCGTTGCGGGCATTCTTCCGTTTACGACGTCAATTTCGGCAAGGAAGTCGGCGGGGCGGCGGCCATTCTCCTGCAAAAAGATATCAGCGGGGTTACAGTGGTCGGGGTCAACGGTGAAGAGATCCACTACATGAATACGGCGGATGCCATCAAGCAGCGGCATGTGGACCAGGCACAGATCACCTATCACGAACAATTAGGCATTTGCTTCGGCCGCAAACCTGCGCCGTTGAAGACCGCATTAAAAGAAATCAAAGGCCGGATCGAAAGAGCGTTTTAACACTAAGCCGTTCGTCCCCGAAACGGCTTGAAGTGGAACTCATTGGCGATCGATTTAAGCGGCAAGTCTCCCCCAGTGTCCCCATACGCGTAGACATATTCAAAATCTTTGAGGTCATACTTCTCTTTTATCCGCCGGACTTTCTCTTCCCGATGGCAATTAAGCGAAGCGAATCTCCCGGTGAGTTTATGATCTCGAACTTCGACCTTGGTCGCAAGGCAGTCAAAACCTTCCCTTTCGCACCAGACTCCCAGATAATTTTCAAAAGAAGCTGAGACAACCACGATTTTATGTCCCATTTTCTTATGCCACTGAAGTCGCTCTTGCGCCGCGCCCCGGACAAGCGCTGAAAGGCGGTCAAGCGCGTACGCGCGGGCACATTGATCGAATTTAACCTCCGGCCATCCCTTATAAAAAACCGTAAAAACAATTTCCTTGGCTTTCCAGTTCGGCAAGACTTTGATCAAATACAAAAAAAGGACCGGGCTTACCAGGACCAAATTGATCGCGGCCTTGAATGCTCCGTGGGTAAAGAACATGAACGGAATAAACCCGTCCCGGTAAGTGATCGTCCCGTCAAAGTCAAAAATGGCAAGTTTCATAAGCGCTTAAAATCCTTTATTGTCACTTCAAACTGTTCGCAGCTTCTTTGAAGACTGAACTTTTCAGCAAGCCGACGCGCGTTTCGCTTTAATTTGTTCCGCAATTCCCCATCACTCAGAGCCCGGTTGAGATTCTGAGCCAAAGCTTCAGGATCGGAAATAGGGCTGATTAATCCGTCCACTTCATGAGTAAGAATTGTTGAGGCTGCTGTGCTGACGACTACACACTCGCATGCCAAAGCCTGCAACAATAAAATGCTCATACCTTCACTGCGAGACGACACAAGATGAATGTCCGAGGCGCTTAAGATCGAACGTAACTTTTTTTCCTCACTGACAAAACCTAAATTTCTTACCGCAATATTGTCCCAGCGGATTACTTTAGCACCGATGGCCCAGACTTCCCAGTCCTGGAGTTGGCGGATCTGTGCCAACCGGCGCAATGCCTTCTCAGCAATATCCAACCCCTTAGCGACATCACTCCGGGCGAAGACCAGAATAACACTTTTCTTTCTGCCTGCGTCCCGCAACGGAGATCGCAAGTCATGATAAAAATCTTTCAGGTTGACCCCATTGGGGATCGTGGTCAATTTGACCGGCCGATATTGCTGAAGCGTTGCCGTCAAACCCGCTGCAACCGAAATTGTGGGGACCGCCCAACAGTTAAGAACCTTTCGATAGCAGAAACGGACGAATGATTTAACCATCCAGGATCGGTGATACGATACATCATGCCCCTGTGCCAAGTATAAAAGATTGTTCTGGTTGCGCAGGCGCGAGAAAAAAGCAAGGACGACAAGGTCCACAAGCATGATATCTTGCTGACATTTCTTAGAGAGGACAAAGAGAATTGTCCCAACAACTCCAGGAATCGGGATAAATTTGATACTGATTTTAGGATTGATCAAAAAATCGGTTGCCACGGCATTAGTCCAATAGACTATAGCGTGTCCCTGCTCCGAGAGATGGGACAAATAATCCAATATAACCTTATCTCCTCCCCGATTACGGATGGAATGGCGGATGACGGTAAATTTCATGGCGTTATTAACAAGGGGTCGTTCAAAAATTTACCCGCGGTTGCAAATGCGAGAAAACACGAAGAACAAAACGGAACAAAAAATTCGGCATAACCGATTTGACCAATGTGACAAACAACAAGAACCACGTTTTGATGTTCAAAACATCAATTTTCAATGCCTTCAAATAATAACCCCAAGCACTTTTATGATGGTTATTCAATAAAAAAGATGACCCCTGAAAATGGTACGCTTGCACGATGTTCCGATTTTCATTTGAATGATCGCCCTCATTTGATCGAGATCCTGCCCATCTCTTGACATCAAATCCGCCCTTTTGGATCTGGTCCTGCGCCCCGGCCAAGCGCTCCCGATGCAATGCTAACGCCAACTGGACATTGCGATCTTGCACATGTTTGTTCTCAACCGAAACAGAACCAACATTGAGCCGCCATTGATATAGGTACAGCGGAAGATTGGCCAAGTCAAAAAACTGGGATATGCGCAACCACAAGTCATAATCTTCGGCATGCTTGAGTTCTTCTCGGTAAAATCCGGTTTTTTCTATGCATTCCTTGCGGAACATAACCGTGCCATGCGCGAACGGATTCTTGATAAGCAACTTTCTTTTCAGGGCATCGGAATCCGTGGGAGGACGAAAATACTGCAAAAATTCACCGGCCTCATTAATGGCGATAAAATAACTCCCGACAAGTCCAACCCCTCCGTTGCTCTCAAGGAACCGCACTTCTTTATCCAGCCGCAAAGGCAAAGACAGGTCATCGGAATCATGACGGGCGATGTATGTTCCTTGCGCCAATTGCAACCCTTTGTTCAAGGACCGGATCAACGCCAAGTTCTTTTCGTTACGAACGACCCTTATGCGAGGGTCAGCGTAGGACTGGATGATCTCCAAGGACGAATCCGTAGAGCAATCATCAATGATCAAAAATTCAAAATCCCTGAATGTCTGGCCAAGGACACTTTCAATGGAGGCCCTTAAAAATGGCGCGCTATTATAAACGGACATGAGAACCGTCACCAGAGGGGGTTTACTCATCGCATCCTGAAAATTTTCATGATAATTCTTAACACGCTCAAAACCATTTTCTGTAACCCGCTATAGTTCTCGGGATATGTTCGAAAAAAGCGGGGCACTAGCTGTATCTTGTCTTGCGCCATGTCAAGGTTATGCCATAGAAACTTCTTGCAGCCGGTCAAGACTAAAGTCCCATCAAAAAGTTGGAATATCTGGGTTTGCAATGACCTGTCCCGATGAATAACCGCCGGAGTGTTATCCGCTATATGAAACATAGGGAAATACTTCTTCTGAACAAAAATGGCATTGATCAATGTTGTCGCGATGAGCTCGTACCCCTTATCTTTCCCAAGCTTATACAAGGAAAGCAAGGAACATCCCTGGTTGACCTGTAAATTTCGTGGCTGTATGAATTCAACCTCGGGAGGTATGGTGGGGTTGAATTCGATGACTACAACTTTGGGGTTATATGATTTCAAGGAATCCCATATGTGATAATCGTTGCCATCGATGTCAATGGATAACAGATCGAAATCCTGCGGGGTGGGGGTCGCAGCAAGTATCCGGTCCAAACGGTCTTCCCCGTCAAAATTAACCAGCTTATTCACGCATATTACCTTTTTATAATCTTGGTATGTTTTTTGCAAATCTTTATACCGTTTTGGACTTCCTTCGATCATGACCCCGGCCCATTTTTTTTCCGTGATCAATCTCCAACTGTTACTCATGTATTTCCCGTCCCAAGCGCCAAATTCAACACACCAGCGGTCGCCGCTGCCAGGTATGATCTCAAATATTCCCTCAAGGATCCCGTCCTCAAAACACTGGGAGGTGACATTACGCCCCAAAGAAGACGACCAACTATCTTGTTTTTGGAGAGAATTGGATGGGGATTGTCGACTTTCCGGCATTAGAGCTTACTCCAGTTAGCGGGGGTTATCGAATCGTTATACACACGCCGCCAGTACCAAGGCTGGCGTATCCACTGACGCGGCGAAATAACAATTTTATCCCTGGAAGGGTTAAGCCATGCCCCCCACCAGGCAAAGGTGCTATTGGGGATGATGTAATGTTTACAGAGCGCCATCAGCTTTAAATAATCCTGAAACTTTTCTCCAGCATATTCCGGGCTGACGAGCTGGACGGGATAGCGGGACATCAGATGGTCTTGGCACCATTTGATCTCACTGGAAAAAATAAAGAATTTAGGCGACTTTACCATGCCAGCGATCTTATCCATCGCGCGCAAATAGTAATCCTCATCACAGATATAATAAAAGCCCCGATGGGCGCGGCTGGCCAGGTAATCGCCTCTTCGGACATTAAGCGAAACGGCATTCGTAGCGCGGATTTCCTGCGCGAGATCCCTTGCCTTGTTGCCCAACGGGGCCTTAAAAACAAAATCACTTCGGATGACAGACTCAACATCCTTAAAATATTCTTCACTTTGCCAGAACCCATCGATATAGATATCCCCGGAAAAGTTACAATAATCTTTGTAAAATTTTATCAACTGCTCCTTAATATAATATTTTTTCTGGTGATGCAATTTCATGATCTTGGCTAATTGAGAAAGGACATCCCCCCCCAACGAAAAAGAAACCAAATCTGCATCAGTGGCAAAATTTTCCTGAACATTAAATATGCTGAGGTCGTAATCGCGAAAAGTAAGATAGGGTCGTGGCCGGCGATCCAGCAGATAAGTTAGGTCCAACTTTAAAGGCGATCGGGTTTTTGAGGCGAGATGACGGCCAAAGGCGTATTGAAACATCTGGTTCCCTAATCCCCCCATTAATTTTACAATGACCATAAAAAGAACCCCGCTTTAGAGTTTCCGGGCAAAGATGTGATATCCAAAACACAACAATTCCTCCGACCCCTTGTCTTTCGCGCTATATCCCTGGAGCATACGAAGATTTAAGAACAAAACAAACAGCTCAAAAATATTAAGGTTGCGTCCCGCGTATTTCTTCGCGGCCTCCGGTATCCGGATAATTTCTTGCGCGATATATTCAAAGTAGTTTCCATTAGAGGACATCTCTAAAATCTCAAAATTATTCTTCGGCAGGTGATGTGCATAGAAATAACGGCTGAATCCCGTGGAAAAATGATACGGTGAGAAATGTGTCAAACTACAAAAAGGTGCCGTGAGAAGCAAATATCCCCCCGGTCTCAAAAGACGAGAAAATTCACGAATCGCGGCCAATGCGTCCGGAATATGCTCCAAAACTTCAGTACACATGATCGCATCAAAGGAGCAATCCGGTTCCGGGACCTTGGCAATGTCGGAGACAATATCCAGGTTTCCATGGTCCCATTTGCGCATCTGCAGACCCTTATTATCTCCTTTCCCTTCATATTGGCTAAAATCCTGGGAAACATATTTCAGGTGAGAACAAAATTTCTTGAATTGCTGCTCCCCCGCGCCAGCATCCAGGATCCTTAAACCGGCGGGTATTTTTCTTAATGTTTCCGCGATCCACGCAACACGTTTCGACTCGTTGGAACGACCTACCTTAATCAATTTGTCGATTAGTTTCATTGGGCGATATCCTTTCGGAACCAAAAGCAACCGCAGCCATACTGCTCGCGACTAATAAGTTCAGGCTTAGGATTTGGGGTCAATCCCCCCTTCCGATTGGCCTTGCCTCATCCATCTGAACTGACGAAATTTTTCAATTGGATCAGCTATACCCTTTAGTAAAATAAACGCCGTCAGAATGGTTACACAAAGAATGATAAGCGTTTCAAAATTACGGAGTTGAAATCTGGATAAGAATAGATTTGCGATTGATATTACAAACATATGGACTATATAAATAGGGTAAGAAAGCTCCCCTATTCTGACGTCTTTCTTAAAATCTTTAGTCGCAAGAAATAAAAATGGCAGACTGATAAAAGAAAAACAATAGTAAATCACGGTTTTTAAGTTCGACACAACTGGGATGTAGCTATAGCACATAAAAACTAACAAAAACCCAATAGCAACAACCTTGCTGACCAGTAGAAACTTTTGTCTGCCGTTAATAATTTTATATATTCGATAAGACATATTACCTAGCAAGAAAAACAAAAACTCGGTGGGGAAAAATCTATAAGTCCATGGATCGTAATTCCAGCCTAAAATAAATAAAATAAAAAAACGTAGCAGCAAACTCATCCCCATCAAATACAAGACGAACCTAATGGGTTTCTTAAGTATGAACGGCGCAACTAGATAAAAGACTAATTCGAGGCCTAACGTCCATGCCTGAGGAATTAATAAGAAATTATACATCAGAGGGTCCGCAAGTCTGAAATTTTTGGTAAAAACCAAAACCCCATTATGCACATTCAACCCGAGAAACATCACAAGATCCTGCCCAAATATTATTAAATTTGTAATTATTAAGAACGCCAAAGAAGTAATATTTATATGTCTACACCATTCGATGCATGATGATAAGCTGATCCAATCACCTTGCTCAACACCGGAAATAACAGATGAAAGAAAGACGAGAATCAAAACAACCCAATAAATCGGATAAATCCTTAAGAATCTATTTGTAATAAAAAGCTGATAATTATTGTATTTGTGATTAAGTATTAATGACATATAAAATCCTGAAATAATAAAAAAGGTTTCTACAGCCATGTCTCCGTTAATTAATTTTATTTTCCATAAAGGGTAGTTGGAATGATCTAAAACAACGCTTACAGCTAATAAAAATCTCAAAAATCCCATAATCACCAAAATAAAAAAATGACTTCTGTATAAAATTAGATATACTTCAATTGCAATCGAAAGGTTGCAATAATTCTATTGCTTAGGGGTGTCCACTCATGGCAATAAATACGATACCCATTGAACATCAATTTTGGCTGTCCAATGGGGACCACAAACAACAAATCCCCCCCTTGGCCGTGACTCTTTTGAGCTCTGCGATGGCTTTCAAATCCCCCCATCCGGGTCCAGCGGGTCGCCATATCGCCCCAGGCCAATGTGCTCCACAACGTGCATACAGGAAAGAGACGAGATGGAATCATTGGGAAAAGACAAACACAGAAGATCGGCGCGCCCAACCTCTAGGTTCGACAAGGCCAATGCGGCGGGACGATAATCATAAAAACGCATAGGGATAAATGCCGAAACAAGCGCTGAGAAATAAATGTACGAAGAAATATCAACGTCCTCTTGCGGCCTAGTTTTTGCAAGGATGCGGGCAGCCCAGGCCGTGTGATAAACATAGTGCCGGTCAAAATCCGTTGCTTTCGTCCGGTCCTCAAAACATGGATACCGATCATTCCAACGCAGCGCAAAGCGTTTATTGCGGGCTAATAACTTAAAATTCTTAAATTCCCATAAAAAGCCCAACTCTTTAAACAGAAATAGAAATGTTTTATATAGCGGGATAGCAAAAGGATGTTTGCGCGCAAAAGATTTCAAGAAATTCATCTTTTAAAAATTCTGGAAATTTGACAGAGCCAACTCGGCGCCATCTTGATTTCGTCGATATTGTAAGTTAATTCATCTAAAGATTTGGCCTTTTGAACCTGGATTTGGTCGAACCATTCAAAGCCCTGAAAAAAATAGTACCGCATTTTTTTAATGAACGATCCATGCCCCAGCTGCAGGGTGCGGTAAAAAAGACGGGTTACCGGCAAGAAGCCGTCCAGCAGAGTTTCTTTTTTGGGTAAATAGAAAATTGTGTTGTTGCGATAGAACAAAAACATTGTATGTTCCGGAAAATTATAGATATAGTCGTAATAGATCGTTGGGAACTCCAGGTACCCCTTCCGGGCCACCCGTTGCAATTCGCTCAAAAAATATTCAACGTCCTCCACGTGTTCTAACACATGCGAACAGATCACGTAATCGAACTCTTTATCTCGAAAGGGAAACTGCTTCCCGTCATAAAAAATAACTTTTTTATGTGTTTTTAACGGGGGGGCGTATCCTCGCTGTCCCTCAGCCTCTTTTTGCGAGAATTTTTTTTCTAGAAATACGGCGGACTTGGGATGTGGCAAGCCGCCGGGACCGACCTCCAGCACGCGGTCATTGGGTTTAATATTCTTAATTAAACGAGGGAAAAACATTATTTTTGACTTAATAAAAAAAATGATATTTAAAATTAAGTTTAAGCACCGCAGCCATTGACCCCGCGAACATCAATAAAATTGAAAAAATCTGCAAAATGGGCAGATAACCGCTCATCCAAGCGGTCATCAGCACCGCCATGATCAATAAACATAATATAAATAATATACATCGGAATATACGCAAAAAAAAGGATTTTTCTAATATATGGATACCTTTTTTGTAAAGAAAAATAAAAACCAGCGCGCAACTCGCAATATGAGTAATGACCGATGCTAAAGCTATACCGTTAATGCCAAGCACCCGTATGAAAACGATATTGAACACTATCTTAATTACAAAAAGTTTAATGGCGAACCCCAGAAAAAAACGGTTCTCGCGGATGGCCGATATGACTTTCGCACCGATTGTCGCCACAACAACAAAATACATCGCGAAACAGTAGAACTTCAAATTTTGACTGACCAGCATGGTGGCTTCCAGCGTGAATGCTCCTCGTTCAAAAAGCAAAGAAATGATTGGCCGGGCACACAGAAAAAGGAACAGCGACATGGGGATGAGCAAAAGAGTTGAAAACACGATCACTTTTTGGGTCGCCTCAACCAATTCGTGATGCTGTCCCCGGGCATACCATTCCGAAAAATATGAAAAAACCGCGATGCTTAACCCGCCACAGAATATTTCCGTTATGCCGTCCGGCAAGCGCAGACCATACGTCAACGCGGCAAGTTTCCCCTCCCCCAAGGATATGGCCATCTGCTGATCGATCACACCCAGCAATGATGGCAAAATAAATGCAAAAGTGAGCAACATGAGCTGGCTGTAATCCACATCGATCTTTTTCAGAGCCATTGCCGGCCCGGGGCCGCTGATGATTTTAAAACGATGGCACAGAAGATATAAAACGCCAAAACTGGTCACACTGCCCAGAAGCCCTCCATAAAGTGCGGAGATAATACCACAGCTTTTTCCAAATAGCACAATCCCAAAGATACTGACAACCGGGGCCAGCGCCTGAGGTAATAACGAGTCGAGATATCGATGCTCTGCCTGAAGCAAAAAGGCCAAGATCAAGGCGATGATCTGGAACCCGAACAGGGCGCTGGCCAGAAATGAAAACACAAAAAACTGTGTAATTAACTCCGGACGCGTAAATATCCCCGGGTTCATTCTAATAAGAATGTGGGGAACAAACAGCCCCAGCAAAAAAGTGAACAAAAGCATAAAAATAAGCGCCAAGGTAAAAAGTTGATCGACATATTGGCGGGCATGATCGGCCCCCTTTTGCGTTTTCACCGTCACATAGGAGGGAATAAAAAAATAGTTAAAGCTCGCCGTTGTTAACGCGGCCAAGAATGCCGGCACAATAAGCGCGTAAAGGTACAGGTCCATCTGTTTGTCGATGCCAAAATATCCTGCCATAGCAATGTCCCTCAAAACCAGCGGGATCTTGATAAGGCCGGTGGCAAAAATAATGACTAAACTGCTGCGCTGGAGTGGTGAGAGGATTTTGGAAGCCATCTAACAAGATCTCGCGAAATAAAGGTACATCTCTGACCCGTTGAGATCGGTTTTGCGCTCTTGCCACTCTCTCTCCGCCAAGGACACGACATATTGGTCAAAATGCCGTGACAGCATTGCTGGCACCAGGAAAAGAGCGGCGATAAAATTATTTTTTCCACGGAAATATTCATATGCGATGAACGGCAGCCTCAATGCCGACATCAAAATAAATTTTCCAAGTAGAACACTTAGCTGAATCCCAGCGGCAAGATTTCTGCCCTTAAGTGGATTGAACAGATAAAATATAAAGAAAGGATGCGAACGGGTCATCCAGTTTACTGCCCCATAATACTGCCCACTGTAATATTGCTTTCTCAAAATGAAACCAAATTCACTAAAGACCGAGGCACACGATTCCGTCGTCATCCTGCGGACATGACCTTTGTCTTCGAAGAAAAAAAGCCCCTCCTGATCCTTTTTGACTTCATCGACCCTTAAATCACAGAGGTCATGCTCAAAACTGCCCTTGTTCCCGCACGGCAGGATATGGAGCATAGAAGCGGTTTCTTTCGCTCTTTCCTGAATTTGCATAGCTATCCCGTTAATGTCCTGAACATGCTCTAAAACGTGATGCGAAAAAATGAAATCAAATTTTTTATTGATGAGTGGAGCAGCATCGCTGAGAAAAAAACCACAATCGGGGACTTTCTTTTGGGCATTAAGAATCGCCACTTTGCTGATATCACAGCCAACAACATCCCACCGGGGAAGTGCCTTTTTAAGGATCGCTGTAAAGACACCGTTCCCGCAGCCAAAATCCAAAGCTTCTCCACGCGCAGGAAGATCAAGGGCCCTTATCACTTCAAAAACCCTCCCCTTTTTATCATCAGGCCATTCCTCCATATACCCTTTGACATACCGCTCATCATAAAAATCACTTAATTTCTCACTGCTTGGGAGCATGGTTCTTAAACACTCCTGCGGCCAGAATATCCGCTACTTTATTCATATCAAGACTCTTCATGCACTTATAGGATCGATGACATGTGGGGAGGGTATAACTGTACTGCGAACATGGTGAACACTCAAGTTTTAAAGAAAGGATTTTATCATCTGCGCCCTTGGGTCCCCATTTCTGGATATTACTAGGGCCAAAAATAGCAAAAACAGGAATGCCAACAGCGCTGGCCAAGTGTATCAGGCCAGAATCGGGACCGATCAATAACCGACTGCACTTGATGAGCGCAGCGGACTGCTCAAGCGATGTCTTGGCGACAAAATTTAGAATACGAGAGTTATTAAAATGCCGAGAGAGCCTTTCTCCCTCGTCGCGCACGTCGGCACCACCCAAAAGGATAATGGAAGAATTCATTCCTGGAGCCAGCAGAATATTGATCAAACTTATATTTTGATTAAAATCGAGCCGCTTTAATGGAACACTGGCCCCCAGAAAAAGCGCAATGCATCCTGACGGCACCTTCCGTCGAGCCCATTTAAGAGTTTCTTCATCCACATCAAACGAATGACGAACATCCACGACACCCCTGACATCCGGGAAAAAAGGCAAAAACAAATTTTTGAAATTCTCCATTTCATAAGCATTTTGGTCATACGCAACAGGACAATTAAACAACTTACTGCGCAATTGACGGGACGCAAACCCAGCGTTTACCCGTGAAGGCAAAAAATATGAAACAAGAGCACTTAAATAATGCCACTGTTCTGTATCGATAATGACGTCGTACGCGCCACCAAACAATTCCCGCCACCAGAAACCCTGGTCATAGCAATAAATTTGGTTGCAGATGCTGCCCTGGCTCTGAAAAACCTGCGAATTCCGTGCTTCGCACAGGATATCAACTTGCAAATCAGGATTCTGATTTTTTATGGACCGAAGCAAAGGAAGAAGAAAAATGGCATCCCCGATGCCACCAGGACGGATAACTAAAATTTTCTTGATGGGCCCGGCAATCATCCCACTGCCGGACTTGGCTGGAAAAATCCTTGCCAAAAACGATCCGACTATCAAGTCAAAAAGTTTTATGGCTTTAACTTTCCAGCCACCCAGAGAATCCAAAACACCGAATATGCCGATAGACTTATTGTGCATTATCGCAGCGGACTGTAAAGCAAATAACAGATATATAGAATCCATAACAACACATTGATGAGAAGCGACGAATCCGATACCAATGTCTCTCCAGCGTCATCGCCCTGTTTTTTTACATGACTCACGTAAAGATATCGAAAAACCCCGTAAATGACAAAAACAACAGAATAAACCATGTCCTGACTGCCAATCCGGTTAACAATATCCGAAGACATTGCGTAAAGCCCATAAAAAACAATAGCCAGTGTTGAACAAATGATAATGATCTGATCAAGCAAATAAATGGTGTAATGAGAAAGGACATCTCTATGATTCGCAGCGCGTTCGCCCAACGTCTTCATTTCATAACGGCGCTTAGTAAATCCTAGGAACAAAGCAAGAAGAAAAACACACATTTGCAGCCATACGGAAGGAATGACGTCAATGGCCGCGGCCCCGGCCCAGATTCGAATCTGAAAACCAATGGCAATAAAGACGACATCAATGATAACAACCACTTTGGCAAAGAAATTATAAACAAGATGCAAAATGATATACATTAGGGCCGTCCCTAGGACCCAGGGGCCAACTTGCCGGCACACCAGGAGTCCCAGGCCGACAAAACTACTGACGATCAAAAAGATCGTGAACTTTCCAACCTCAAGTTGGGCCAGG
>ORJL010057921.1_pt1 | contig 33260 bp, 26 predicted proteins | sample 1779941 | NCBI WGS metagenome assembly ORJL01 (sample SAMEA104232317, study PRJEB22302) | groundwater metagenome | biome: forest; feature: aquifer; material: groundwater | place: USA | collected 2011-08-07 | depth 5.8 m | reverse complement strand
GGTTTGGCACCTCGATGTCGGCTCATCGCATCCTGGGGCTGGATAAGGTCCCAAGGGTTTGGCTGTTCGCCAATTAAAGCGGTACGTGAGCTGGGTTCAGAACGTCGTGAGACAGTTCGGTCCCTATCTGTTGTGGGCGCAGGATATTTGAGAGGAGCTGTCCCTAGTACGAGAGGACCGGGATGGACGAACCTATGGTGTTCCAGTTGTCGTGCCAACGGCATCGCTGGGTAGCTAAGTTCGGAAGGGATAACCGCTGAAAGCATCTAAGCGGGAAGCCCCCCTCGAGATAAGATATCCCTTTCGATGGAGACATCGAAACTGAAGACCCCTCGTAGACCACGAGGTTGATAGGTCAGGTGTGTAAGTGCAGTAATGCACTCAGCTAACTGATACTAATCGGTCGTGCGGCTTGACCATAATATTTAATTTCCTCAGCATCATTCGCAATATGTGATTGTTACTGTATATTGAGATATTTCGGTGGCTATAGCGGAGAGGTCACACCCGTTCCCATTCCGAACACGGAAGTTAAGCTCTTTTGCGCCGATGGTACTGCACGGGTGACTGTGTGGGAGAGTAGGGAGCCGCCGGAATTTATTAATCAGCCCCTTTCACGGCTTGTGAAAGGGGCTTTTTTATGTGCCCCTGATCCCCAGCTGTAAGTAGGAAGAAATGACGGCGATTATTGGCATTATTTTATTTTACATCGTTTATCCCTTATGCTATTTAAACGGCTGGTAGGGTTTAATTATCAAGAGGAGACTAGGCATTATGTCAGGTCATTCTAAGTGGAGCACAATAAAGAGGAAAAAAGGTGCCATCGATGCCAAGCGTGGTAAAGCCTTTACAAAATTGATTAAGGAGATAACCTTGGCGGCCAGACTCGGTGGGGGAGATATCGAGGGTAATCCTCGTCTGCGGCAGGCGGTACTGGCGGCCAAGGAAGTAAACATGCCGAAAGACAATATCGACCGGGCGATCAAGAAGGGCACCGGTGAATTGGAGGGAGCCGCCAATTGGGAGGAAGTTACCTACGAAGGCTATGGCCCCGGCGGGGTAGCGGTGCTGGTGGAGGTCCTGACGGATAATAAAAACAGGACGGTCGCGGAAATAAGGCACATCTTTTCCAAACACGGGGGTAATCTTGGTGAAAACGGCTGCGTTTCCTGGATGTTTGAAAAAAAGGGCAGCATCGCCATCGATAAGAAGAGTTCCGACGAAGATACTTTAATGGAAATAGCCCTGGAGGCGGGCGCCGATGATGTCCGGTCTGATGAGGGTGAGTTTCAGGTCATCACCGCTCCCGAGGCTTTTGAAGGAGTGAAAAATGCCTTAGGCAGTAAAGGGATAAAGTATCTTGAGGCGCAGATCACCATGATTCCCACGATCACGGTAGCATTGGACGAGCAAAAAGCGGAACAGATGCTGAGACTCATGGAAAAGATGGAAGATAACGATGATGTCCAGGACGTCTATGCCAACTTTGACATAGCCGATGAGATCATGGAGAAATTAAGTTAAGCCATGGGGAAAGAAAGAAATCCCCCCGGCGCTGGTTTAACCTGTCCTGGTCAAGGAAGGATCTGCAGGCGATAAATTGAGAGTGCTCGGCATAGATCCCGGCAGTAGAGTAACCGGTTACGGTGCTGTGGACAAACTGCGCGGCGGTCTCAGAGAGCTTACCCGAGGTGAGATCACCCTGCTCCCGCAGGAGAGTCTCTCATCGCGCCTCGTGACTATCCATGAGCAATTGCTCGCCGTCATCGATGCGATCGCCCCGGATGCCATTGCCATAGAAGACATCTTTTACGGGAAAAACGTCAAGAGTCTGATAAAACAAGGACATGTGCGCGGTGTGGCGATCTTGGCCGGCTCCTGTCGCCGGATACCTGTTTTTGAATACAGCCCTCTGGAGATAAAGCAGGCGGTCGTCGGATATGGCAGAGCGGAAAAAGACCAGGTCCAGAAGATGGTCAAGGCCATTCTGAATCTCTCGGAATTGCCAAAGGCCGATGCCGCCGATGCCTTAGCCGTGGCCATTTGCCATATTAATTTTTTAAAGGTGTTGCCGATCTAAGATGATTGCCCATGTCAACGGCCAGCTTTTGTATAAATCTCCTGCCTACATTATCGTGGATGTCCAGGGTATGGGGTATCGTATCTTTGTTCCCCTGACGACCTTCTATGAACTTCCCGAAGCCGGAAGTGCCGTGGCTTTGAGTATTCATACCCAGGTAAAACAGGATTCCATAAATTTATTCGGCTTCCATTCCCCGGAAGAGAGGGATATCTTCCAGCTAATGCTGGCGGTAAACGGGATCGGCCCGAAGTTAGCCCTTAATATCCTTTCCGGTATAGCTGCCGGGGACCTGCTCGAGGCTGTTTCCCAGGGGGATGTGAAACGGCTGATTACCATTCCCGGTGTAGGAAAAAAAATGGCCGAAAGAATCATTCTCGAACTAAAGGACAAGGCGATAAAATTAATGGCCCAGGGTGGTGCGGAAAAGGGCCGCAGATTTGCGTCAGCCTATGAGGGCTTGAAAGAGGATGCCCTGTCTGCTCTGGTGAATCTGGGGTATAAAAGCCAGGCGGCCAAAGACGCCCTGGACAAGGTCTGTCGCGAAGCGCCCAGGGAATTGACCTTGGATATCCTCTTGAAAAATGCCTTGAAGCTATTGGCAGGCTAGTAGATGGAAGAAAAAAATTCTCTCATTGATCCCCTTGGCAGGGAAGAGGAAAATGGGCTGGAAATTTCTCTGCGGCCGAGGAACCTTACCGAATACATTGGCCAGGAAAAGATCAAGAATAATCTTTCCATCTTCATCGAGGCGGCCCAGGGCAGGGGCGAAGCCTTGGATCACGTTCTCCTCTACGGCCCGCCGGGTCTCGGTAAAACGACGCTGGCCTATATCGTGGCCCGGGAAATGGGGGTGGATATTAAGGTGACCTCCGGGCCGGTCGTGGAACGGCCCGGCGATCTCGCCGCCATCCTGACCAATCTGCATGAACATGATATCCTGTTTATCGACGAGATCCACCGGCTTTCCCATATTGTAGAGGAAATCCTCTATCCGGCCATGGAAGACTATCATATCGATATCCTGATTGGCCAGGGACCATCGGCGCGATCCATGAAACTCGAGATTCCGCACTTCACCCTGGTTGGCGCCACAACGAAGGCCGGGCTATTGACCTCTCCCTTGCGTGATCGTTTCGGTATGAGCTTCCGGTTTGAATTCTATAATCCCCGGGAATTGATCGTGATCATCAGACGGTCGGCCAAGATACTGGCCATCGAACTCGATGATGAAGGCGCCACAGAATTGGCCAGCCGTTCCCGGGGAACGCCCCGGATAGCCAATCGCATCTTGCGGAGAGTCAGGGATTTTGCCCAGGTCAAGGCGGGCGGCGTCATCGACAGGAAGGTCGCCATGGAGGCCCTGGAAATGCTGGAAGTGGATCATAAAGGCTTTGATCACATGGATCGCCGGATCTTGCTGACCCTGATCGACAAATTCGCCGGCGGACCTGCGGGCATAGATAGCCTGGCCACGGCGATCGGGGAAGAGAAATCGACCATCGAGGACGTCTATGAGCCCTATTTGATCCAGGAAGGATACCTGCAAAGAACGACCCGTGGCCGGGTAGCAACAAAAATAGCCTATGAGCATTTTGGCAGAGCATGGCAAGTCAGTGAGCAACGAGGGCTCTTTTAGCAAAAATGAAGATTTTACTGCATATCTGCTGTGCACCTTGCGCGATCTATCCGCTCGATGCTTTGCAGCGGGAAGGCCATGCCGTTTCCGGTCTTTTCTACAATCCCAACATCCATCCTTATCGGGAATATGAAAAAAGGGCCGAGACCCTCTCGACCTATGCCCGTCAGATCGGCTTGGAAGTAAGCTGGACCAGGGAATACGGGATGGAGGATTTTTTTCGGAGGGTGGTGCATCGGGAAAAAGAGCGGTGTCGCACCTGTTATTATGACCGTTTGCAACAAACGGCAAAACTCGCCAAGCAGGGAGGTTATGATGGGTTCACGACGACGCTCCTTTACAGTAAGTTTCAGAATCATGAATTGATCAGGACAATGGCGGAGAAGCTGGCCAGGGTGTATCAGGTGGAGCTTGTCTATCGTGATTTCCGGGAAGGCTGGTCGGAAGGTGTTCGGCGATCCCGAGAGCTCGGGATGTACCGGCAACCCTATTGCGGTTGCCTATATAGCGAAAAAGAACGATTTTATCCACTCCACCCGGACCACTGAATTTCGGGTTCGGTGTCGTGGCGAAGAAAAAATGATGGAAGATTGTGTCAATTTTGCTACATAACTTCGCAAAATATGGTATCAAGGTATTGAATTTGCCTGTTGCCGATGAAAATATGCCATAATTTTAATTGGTTATAATTTCGGCAAGGAAATTTGAAGATGGTATGTAAGTTGCTTTAGCAGAACAATGGAATTTAAACCTCTTGATAAGGATCTTGACTCTTAAATGTATTTACAGAGAACGGTTAAAAAAGAAATAGGCTGTACGAGTATCGGTCTGCACACAGGCCGGAAGATCAACATGAAGATAAAACCCGCCGGCTTGAATGAGGGCATTGTTTTTGTTCGTAAAGACGTGTCTGGCCACAGTGTCATTAAGGCGGATTTCCGGAATGTCTTCGATACCCACCTGGCAACCACCCTCGGTACTAATGGCACCAGGGTCTCCACCGTGGAGCATCTCCTTTCGGCCTTCAGCGGTATGGGTTTGGATAATGCCATTGTAGAAATTGACGCTCCCGAGGTCCCCATCATGGACGGCAGTGCCCTCCCCTTTGTCACGATGCTGAAACAGGCGGGAACTAAGGTCCAAGGCAAGGGAAAGAAATTGCTGGTCATAACCAAGGCGGTTTCCGTGTCCGACGGGGAGGGAGAAGCCAAACTGCTGCCTTTTCCGGAATTTAAAATCACCTATCGCATCGATTTTCAGCACCCCCTGATCAGTGATCAGTCTTTCAACGTAACTTTTTCCGATCTGGCCTACGAAAAGGAGATCTGCGCGGCCCGCACCTTCGGTTTTCTCAAGGATGTGGAATACCTGCAAGCAAAAGGCCTGGCCTTGGGCGGTTCTTTGCAGAATGCCGTGGTGCTTACGGAAAAAAAGATCATCAATAAAGATGGCCTGAGGTTTCCCGACGAATTTGTCAAACACAAAATCCTGGATGCCATTGGCGATCTGTCGCTTCTGGGGATGCCCATCATCGGCCATTTTGTGGCTTATAAATCCGGCCACAAGCTGAACAATCTACTGCTCAGGGAACTTCTGGAACACCAGGAATGCTGGAAGATTGTCGGTTCCTTCAACAAGGATCAGTTGCCCCATGAGTGCCCCTCGTTGAATATCCCCTATTTTGGTACGCTCGATTCCGTCCGGGCTTGCTGATCTCCTTCTTTCTTCTTTTTTTTCACCAAATAGCCCTTGCAGAAGCAAGCGAAATGTTATTATCATGGCCATTCCCTGACTGGCGTCAGGACGACTTTTTCATGGGGCCATGATAGATGTTAATTTATAAAAGCAAGATAAGGCTTTTCATCGGAGCTTGCATACTTATTTTTATGACCTTGCCCGCGCAAGCCGAGGAGGCTAAATTTGCCGATCTTCTGGTAACCAATAATAAGGAACAAATATTGGTTTATGCCCGGGTCACCGATTGTTTTACCAAAAAAATGGAGGAAGCAATCCTCGCCGGGGTGCCGACGACCTTCACGTTTTTGTTTGATTTTTATCTTGAGCGACCTTACTGGTGGGATAAAAAGATGTTCCGCCGTATTGTGCAACATACCATCAAGTACGATAATGTGAAGAAGATTTTTGTCCTATCCTCAACGGATGGTAAAGATCCCGATACCTTTCAAACCTTTGAGAGTGCCAAAAGGGCGATGGCGGACTTAAACGGGGTGGCGGTGGCACCGGTAAAAGCCCTGGCCAGGGATCAGTCTTACTACCTGAAGATGAAGGCCCAACTGGATAAGGTGAGACTGCCTTGGCATATGGAATATCTGTTTTTCTTTGTCTCGCTCTGGGATTTTGAAACAGACTGGTATCGGCAAAAGGTCGTTTATTGAGCATGACGCAAATCCATCCACCTATAGATGATCGGGAAGTGAGGCGGAGGAAACGGGAACGCCTCATCATGATCGCCACCATTATCGTGATCATCGTGCTGTCCTTGGTGGAGGGCTATTTTTACCGCCAAGATGCGGATCTCCCCCTTTCGGGCAATATTCTCATCTTTGGTTTGATCAATGTTAATATCATTCTCATCATCTTTCTGCTCTTTTTAATTATCAGGAATGTTGTAAAATTGATTTTGGAGCGCCGGCACGGCCTCATCGGCTCCAAGCTGCGTACGAAGCTGGTCGCCGCTTTTGTCGGTCTTTCCCTTATTCCCACAGCAGTGCTTTTTGTTGTGGCTATCAATTTCCTTTCCTACAGCATAGATAACTGGTTTAACCTGAAAATCGGAGATGCGCTGCATAAAACTTTAGAAATCGCCCAGGTCTACTATCGGGAGACGACCGACCATGCCAAATACTATGCCAAGCAGATTAGCGATGATATTACGAAAAACCGCCTCTATGTCGAGGAGAGGACCGAATACCTCAAGACGCTGATTGAACAAAGGCAAAAATATTATAACTTGGGCTTGCTGGGCATTTATTTTGATAACAATAAAGAGATATTGACCATAAAAGATCCCGCCCATCAGTCCCTTACCCTCAAGCCTTTTCCTCCCAAAGTACTGGAAGAGGTTTACGGCGGCAAAGAGACCTCGACCGTTCAGCCATTGGGTGGCGGCGATCTTATCAGTGGCCTGGCCCCCATTTATTCTTTCTTGAGCCCCCGGGAGGTCATCGGTGTGGTGGCCGTCAGTTATTATATTCCAAAGGGCGTTGTCGATAATATGGCGGTTATTTCCAGGACCTCCGAGCAGTATCGGCAACTGGATCTCTTGAAAACTCCCATAAAGCTTAGTTATACCATCACCTTGTTCATTATCATGCTGCTGATTATTTTCTCGGCCACGTGGTTCGGAATCTATCTGGCCAAGGGGATTACCGTGCCGATTCATGACCTGGCCGAGGCAACGCATAAAATTGCCGAGGGAGACCTGGACCATCAGATAACCGTCGTCGCTGATGATGAAATAGGCGTGCTCGTGGATTCGTTCAATCAGATGACGAAGGACCTGCAGAAAAGAAATGAGCAACTCAAAGAGGCCAATGTAAGTATCGAGGAACGGCGAAATTACATAGAAACGGTCCTCTGCAACGTCTCGGCAGGAGTCATCTCCCTGGATAAAGACGGCGTGATTACTACCATCAACAGGGCGGCCGAAAATATGTTCGAGATAAAGCCGGAAAGGGTCATAAACAAGAGGTACGATGAGGTCCTGATACCGCAACATCTGGCATTGGTCACTGAATTCATTAAAGAAATGAGAGAAAGCAAGGCGGGTTTTATTGAGAAACATCTCGAAATGGTGCTCCAGGATAAGGCTCTGACGGTCCTCATGACCACCACCGTCATCAAGGATGATGAAGGGAACGAAACCGGGATGGTGGTTGTTTTTGAAAATTTAACGGAGTTGCAAAAAGCCGTGCGGGCCGCAGCCTGGCACGAGGTGGCCAGGAGAATGGCCCATGAGATAAAAAATCCTTTAACGCCCGTACAGCTTTCGGCACAACGCCTGCAAAAAAAATACGGCGACAGGTTAGGTGAGGATGGGGAAGTCTTCCAGGAATGTACGCAGACCATTATCGATCAGGTCGAGGTATTGAAAAATCTCGTCAACGAGTTTTCCCGTTATGCCCGGATGCCTGTGACCAACCCCCGCTTGAATGATCTCAATGAGGTAATCCTGGACTCGCTGGCGCTCTTTCAGGAAGCTCACAAGGAGATCCAATTTGATTTTCAAGGCGAGGCAGACATACCAAAATTGTACATAGATGGAGAGCAGATAAAGCGGGTGATGGTTAACCTGTTGGACAATGCCGTGGCTGCTTTGTCCGGAAAGACCGGCGCGATCGAAGTAAAAACTTCTTATGACCGGCATTACCGCAAGGCCAGGGTCGAAGTTGCCGATAATGGTTGCGGCGTGCCGGCCGGCTATAAGTTGAAGATGTTTGAGCCCTACTTCTCTACAAAAAAATCAGGAACCGGCTTGGGTTTGGCCATTGTCAGTTCCATAATTTCCGACCACCACGGCCACATCAGCGTCAAAGACAACCCCGCGGGCGGGACGATTGTGGCCTTTGAATTGCCGACCCCGGAACATCGGGAAGGGGATGAGGACGTGGCGGTGGCCGGACTGACGGAGCAGGCCTGAGACAGGCGAAGCGATAACATGAATGGTAAGATTATGGACCGTCCGCGGATAATGGCGGCCCATAGCAGGGCGGTGAGAGGGATATGCGCAAGACGATATTAATCATTGATGACGAAGAGAGTATCTGCAAGTCTTTGGGGGGCATTCTTAGCGACGAGGGATATGACGTCCTGACGGCAGCCAGTGGCGAAGAAGCACTGAAGATCGTTGAAGAAGAGCTGCCCAACCTGATTTTGCTTGATATCTGGCTACCGGGTATCGATGGTATCGAGACCTTAAAGATAATCAAATCCGACTATCCGCAAATCAGGGTAATCATGATGTCCGGCCACGGCACGATTGAAACAGCCGTGAAGGCAACAAAATTTGGGGCTTTTGATTTCATTGAAAAACCCCTTTCCCTGGACAAGGTGCTCCTGATCGTCAACCATGCCTTGGATATGACGAGGCTGGAAGAGGAAAACATCCTTTTAAAGCAGAAGGTTGCTCACGAATACGAACTTACCGGCAACAGCGAACCGATTATGGAGTTGAAGGAGACAATCAGCCTGGTTGCTCCTACCAATGCCTGGATATTGATCATGGGTGAAAATGGCACGGGTAAGGAACTCGTGGCCCGCTCCATCCATAAGCAGAGCCGGCGGGTCTATAAACCCTTTATCGAGGTCAATTGCGCAGCTATACCGGAAGAGCTGATCGAAAGCGAGCTTTTTGGCCATGAAAAGGGGGCTTTTACGGGCGCTACGGAAAAAAAGCGGGGAAAATTCGATTTGGCCCATGAAGGGACGCTTTTTCTCGACGAAGTGGCCGACATGAGCCTGAAGGCCCAGGCCAAGATCCTGAGGATCCTTCAGGAGAAAAAGTATGAACGGGTGGGCGGCACAAAGATCATCGCGACTGATGTCCGGGTGCTGGCGGCCACCAATAAGAATCTGGAAACGGAAATGGAGGAGGGGAGGTTCCGCCAAGACCTTTTTTACCGGCTCAATGTCATCCCCCTGACCGTACCGCCGCTCCGGAACAGAAAAGAGGATATTCCCCTATTGGTAAAGCGCTTCTTAAAGGACTTTGCCCTCAAGGAAGGGGAGGTGGAAAAGACCATCACCAACGAGGCGTTGCATGTTCTCGTCCAGCACGATTGGCCGGGAAATGTCCGGGAACTGAAAAACTTTGTGGAACGCCTGATTATCATGAAGGCGAGCAGTGTCATCGATGCCGGCGATATTTCTCCTTTTGTGAAAAGGGAGCATGGCAGTGAACCGGATAACAGCTGGGTGACCATGGATTCCTATCGGTCGGCCAAGGCGGCTTTTGAGAAGCAGTTCATTGCCCGTAAATTGAAAGAGTATGAGGGAAATATTTCCCGGACGGCCGAGGCCATCGGTCTGGAAAGGAGCAATTTGCACAGGAAATTGCGGGCCTATGGCCTTGATGCCAAGGGTGAGGGTGATGACCCGGGTGCGGGTGAAGCCCTATGATGTTAAAGTGCTTTTCGCTTCCTTCCAGAGGTCGGAAAAGGAAAAGTTGAGATAGGGGAACGAAACCACTCCCAGGAAAAGGGTAAAGCTGACGGCCGCGAAGTGGTAGATAAGGGCAAACGTCAGGGCCGGCGTCTTGGCGATGCCGAAAAGACTAAGGCCCAAGACACAGGAAAAGTGCCAGTTGCCGATAAAGCCGGGCGCCGTAGGGATAGCGATGCCAATCAGGAGGATAATCATCAGGACCAGGGCGGCGACCGGCGGCAGGGAGAAAGCAAAGGCCGTGAACAACGTATAGATGGCCAGGGCATTGACAAGCCAGATCAGCAAGGAAAGCGCCAGGATCTGAAGAAGCTGTTTGCCGTTGCCGATAATCCGGAAGCCATCGAGGAAATGTCCGAGTAACTGGGCCAGGAGCTGGGACCACTTTTCCGGCAACCGGCGCAGGAAAAAATTTAAAAAATCCAACAACTGCTGGCGCCGGAAGACGGCGCAATATACCCCGGTGATCAGCAGGCCATTGGCGAGCAGGAAAAAAATACTGGCCCTGATCAGCCAGGCGGGCAGAGGCGTAAAGAAGGGGACAATTAGGGCGATGGTTAAGATCGTCACCCCGTCGAGGATCCTTTCCACGAAGATGGTTCCCAGGGCCGCAGACATTTTTATGGGACTGTTGCGTGATAATAGGTAGGGCCTTCCCAACTCACCCAGCCGCGCCGGCAGAGCGGTGACGGCAAGAAAACCCACGCTGGTGATGGCGAACAGCGGAAGCGGGCCGATCTTTCCCAGGGGGCTGATGATCAACCCCCAACGCCATGACCTGAGGATCTGCATCAAGAGGGAAATCAGCAAAAAAGGCAGGATATATACATAGCCGATCACTTCCAGACCGGTCATGACGCCGCGAAAATCCGTACCTTTGATGGACAGATAGATGAAAAGAGCGCTGACCAGGACCCCGGCGATTATTTTCTTCATCCGTTGAACTTCACGAAGACATCAATTCCTGGCTATCTGGTCGCCGATCTTATCCAGCAGGAGCTGGGAGGCAATTTTGTTGCCAAACATGCCCACCCGGACGGAGACAGCCGTGGTATTTTTCCCTTTGTAGGTAACGGTCAGCCGCACCTTTTCACCGTTGACGAGCGCGGAAATATCACCTTTGCCGATTTCTTTGTAGGGCAGGACATCCAGGGCGCGCAGCTCCGCCAGGGTTTTTTCGCAGGCCGCCCATGCCTTGTCGAAAGGTGCGGCATACTCGGCATGCATTTCACCACTGACGTAATAATAGGTGCCGGCAGTTCCGAGGGCGGCACTGCCGACCACGAGCGGAACGCAACCGGACGTAAGAAAAACAATGATCGCCGCCCCCATGAGCCACACGCTGCTTTTCCGCATAATCATTCCTTTCCGTGACGGGGATAACCGGCAGCCTACACTTCGCCGCTTAGTTTTGCAAATTCTTTAAGAAGTTCTTCCTGCTTCCTGTTCAACTGCGTCGGGACGGCGATGACGGTTTTGATGATCTGCTCTCCCCTGCCGTGTTCCCCGAGGCGGGGAATCCCGAGGCCCTTTAGACGGAAGATGGCGCCGCTTTGCGTGCCCTTCGGTATCTTCAATTTTTCCGTTCCCTGCAAGGTCGGCACTTCAATTTTCGCCCCCAAGGCGGCCTGAACGAAAGAAACGGCGACAGTGCAGTAGATGTCGCTATCCCTTCTTTCAAAGAATTCATGGGGCTGGACTCTAATGAACACGTATAGATCGCCATTGGGACCGCCGTAGTCACCCGCTTCTCCTTCACCGCGCAGCCGCAGGCGTGACCCCGTGTCCACGCCGGCGGGGATCTTCAGATTGATCGTTTTGGCAGCCACGGTCTTGCCTTTCCCCTGGCAGACTTTACAGGGTTCCAGGATGACGCTGCCCCGGCCCTTGCATTGAGGACAGGTGGTCGAGATGCTGAAAAAACCACTGGACTGGGTAACCTGACCCCTTCCCTGACAACGGCTGCACTTGGCGAGACTTGTTCCCGGAGCGGTGCCGAGACCACGGCATTCCTCGCAACGGACCGGCTTTTCTATAGTGATATCAAGGGCCTTTCCCAGAGCGGCATCAAGGAAGGAAACAGTGAGATCGTAGCGCAGGTCGGCGCCGGCATATTCCGACGACCGCTGTTGCCGACCACCGCTGAAACCGAAGACATTTTCAAAGATATCGCTGAAGCTGGAGAAAATATCCTCGAATCCAGAAAAGCCTTTAAAGCCTATGCCGTTTAATCCTTCATGACCATAGCGGTCATAGACATCCCGTTTTTCCTTGTCGCTCAGGACTTCATAGGCCTCGGCCGCTTCTTTAAAGTGTTCTTCCGCTTCCGCGTCTCCCGGATTTCTATCGGGATGATACTGCATCGCCAGCTTGCGGTAACTTTTTTTTATCTCCTCCGCCGCGGCATCTCTGCCCACAGCCAGGACCTCATAATAGCAACGTTTATTCATCTGGATGCTTCATTCCCCTCTGCTTTGATGAGCTCCCGGACCGCTTGCAGCAACTCTTCCTGACCGCTCTTTTGCAGGGCCTCGATGGCGAAACGGTATTTTTTCAATTCCCGGGCGTGCTCACCCGTCAACCGCCAATCCTCTTCCGTGGGGGGCTGGTTCAACGCCCGGCACACCTGGACCAGGAGCATCGTATCGCCCGTTTCCATTGCCTTTTCCTTGAGGGAGGCGAGCCCCGCCTGATGATTTGCCTTTTGAAAAAATTCGACAGCGTCAGAAAGCCTGCCGTTTTCGAGGAAGTCGTCGCCACAGGCGATCAGCTCGTTTGCCGACCTTTTTTCCGTATACAGTAGTTGTTGCTTTTTCCGATAATCAGGGAGGATGCCTTTTTTCAATTTCTTTCCATTTCCAGGATTTCGCTCTTACTAACCCCGCTAAACGGGATAAGTACGTTAAATGAAATTAGCTTCTGCAAAGATAGGCAGAGCATAATTTCTAACTTACTAAACGCCGTAATATAATTACCTTGGCTCGTTGTGTCAAGATAAAGGGACACCCCCTTCGGTAACATTTATTTATGAGTCAACTGGCAATAGACGAAGGGGCTGGCCATGCTGATCTGCATACACCGAAGCAGGCAGTTATGGAGGGAAATTCCTTGATATTTGACTTAAGTCAAGGATGGTAGAAGAAAATTGTGAGATTTAAGCTTAACGGTTTTTTTCCTAACCTTTCCAGAAGCGGATGAAAGCTCTGCCGGTGCAAAATTGAAGAGGGGGCGCAATTTTTCAGTGAAAAAAAAGGAGAGAACCGCAGTGCTGCTGATTTCCCCGGAGACAGGCCGCCTCCCCAAGAAAATGGGCCCCCTGGCCGGATATATTTCCGGCAAAAGCGGCGGCCTGGGGGAAGTCGTCGCCGCTTTGTGCGAAGGTTTGACCCAGAGGGGAATTGAGTGCCATCTTGCCACCCTGAACCTCGAGGAGAGGTTTCGACGGGAATGCAAACTGGACGAGGATTCCTGGTATGCGGTCCGTCATCATGTCGATCCGGAAAAGATTCATCTGGTAAATTCTTCCTTTATTTCCTCTCTGGACAGTGCCTATGCCGGCAATCCCCTCCAAAACGCTGCCGAATTTCAGCGGCAGATCGTCAATTATATGGTCGGCAATGTGCGCGCGCAGTACGGAGGAAGGCTGATCATTCACAGCCACGACTGGATGGCGGGCGGTATCATTACCGCCTATGCGAAGCGCTGGGGATTTCCCGTTCTCCATACCCTTCACAACGTTCATACCGGTGAGATCCCGCGGGAAATGTTCTACGGTGTGGACTTACATCCCTTGACTTCCTATCTCTACAATGCCTATGGCTCCGGTGGAGGGGCCATTGATGCCCATGCCACGGCCATCAAAAATGCCAATTTGGTCAGTTTTGTGGGCCACCGTTTCCTCCGGGAGGTAGTAGCTGGGTTTTTTTCTGATCATTCGCTCTTCTCACCAGGCTTGCGTCAAGAGATTAAAGAAAAATATGACCATGGCGCCACCCTGACGATTCTTAATTCTCCTTCCGCCAGTCTGTACCCGGAGCGCGGTGGGCATCTTGCCGTACCTTTCGGCCCCGATGATGACATCCTGGCTGCCAAGCGGACCAATCTCGTGGAATTTCAAAAGCGAACGGGCTTACAGATCAACCCCGAGGCGGTCCTCCTCTACTGGCCCTCGCGCCTGGACCCCATGCAGAAGGGCATTCACCTCCTCGAGGACCTGGCCCACCGTTTCGTCATCGAGCACGAGGATACGCAGATCGCCATTATCGGCAACGGCGTGGGGGAAGACCGCCGTCATGAAGAAATCTGCGGCCGCATCGCCTGGTCTTCGGGTGGGAAAATTGCCTACCACCGGTTCAGCGAGCCCCTGTCCATGCTGGGTTTCGCCGCGGCAAGCGATGTCTTCGGCGCGTCTCTCTATGAACCCTGTGGACAGATCGACCAGATCGGCAACCTTTACGGGACCACCGCAACGAACCGGGATACGGGAGGTTACCATGATAAGATCCGGGAACTGACGGTCACTCTTGACGGCGGCTCCGAAGGTGCCGGCAATGGTTTCTTATTCCGTGATTATGATGTGGGCGGCCTCTGGTACGGTTTGCATCGCGCTGTCGAATTTCACCGGCTTCCGGCGCAGGTGCGGGAAAGACAGTTACGCCGGATCATGAAAGAGGCCCGGCAAAAACACAGCCCGGACCGGATGGTCGACCAGTACCTGGCCGCCTATGAGCAGCTCAATGGCGGAATTCCTCTCCTGTAGGCCTTGCCGACCAGCGTCAGGGGACTTTCCCAATAAGCCTTCTTAAGAAATTTACTTAAGTCAAGGCCCGGTTTGTCAAGTTAGGCGATAAGGATAAGGAAATGTCATACCATTCAAGAGTAAGGAGCAAAGAATGACTTTGGTAAAGAAAAGCATAGATCCAGCAGCGTTGAAGATGATTGAAAAGGCTAATGCCGACGGCTGCGAAACCATCTTTGACAGGGAGCAGATCATGAAGCCCTGCCCCATCGGCGCGGAAGGCAGTTGTTGCAAGAATTGCGTCATGGGTCCCTGTCGCGTACCGGCGCTGAAGCAGAAGGAAGGCGAAGTGCAGAAAAAAAGGATGGGTTTATGCGGCGCCACCGCCGAGACGATTGCTGCCCGTAACTTCGCCCGCATGGTGGCCGCAGGGACGGCAGCCCATTGCGACCATGCCCGCGGCGTGGCAGAGACTTTTCTGGCCGCCGCAAAGGGGGAACTGTCGGAGTTTCAGATCAAGGACGAGCACAAACTCTATCAGCTGGCCATGGACTTGGATATCCCTGTAGATAACCGTTCGGTGCAGGAAATTGCCGTCGACGTCGGGAATAGTTGTCTGGCGGAATTTGGCCGCCAGCGGGGAGAGCTTGTTTTCCTAAAAAGGGCCCCCCGGAAAAGGCAGGAACTTTGGCGGAAGCTGGGGATTGCTCCGCGCGGTATCGACCGGGAAGTGGTGGAGATGATGCACCGCACCCACATGGGCGTGGACCAGGATTATCGAAGCCTGCTGTTGTCATCGGCCCGTTGCGCCTTGACAGACGGTTGGGGCGGTTCCATGATTGCCACCGAGCTGTCGGACATACTGTTCGGCAACCCCGTACCGATGCTGGGCAAGATCAACCTGGGCGTGCTGAAAAAAGATGAAGTCAATGTGGTTGTGCACGGGCATGACCCGCTCCTGCCCGAGGTAATGGTTGCCGTGGTGAAAGATCCGGAAATCCAAAAGGAAGCCCGGGCCGTGGGCGCTAGAGGGGTTAACCTCGTGGGGATGTGCTGTTCGGCAAATGAAATGTTAATGCGCCACGGCATGCCCGTGGCCGGCAACTTCCTGCAACAGGAATTGGCGATCGTCACGGGCGCCGTCGATGCCATGGTGGTCGACGTGCAGTGTGAAATGCAGTCGCTGGCGCAGGTTGCCAGGTGTTACCACACAAAGTTGATTACCACCTCGCCCAAGGCGAAAATCGAAGGCGCGCTGCATATCGAGTTCGATGATCGCCATGCCGGCGCCGTGGCCAGGCAGATATTAAGGGAGGCGATTGCCAACTTTAGGAATCGCAAGCCCAATGTGGAAATACCCGACGATACGGCGGATCAGGTAGTGGGCTTCAGCCATGAAACGATCAACTATCTCTTAGGCGGTCTTTTCCGCGCCTCCTACCGGCCTTTAAATGACAACATTATTAATGGCCGCATCAGAGGGCTGGCCGGCGTGGTCGGCTGCAACAATGCCCGCGTCACCCACGACGACCCCAACCTGACGCTGATCAAGGAATTGATCAAGAACGACGTCCTTGTCCTGGTGACGGGCTGCGCAGCCATGACCTGCGGCAAGGCAGGTCTCCTGACGCCTGAGGCGGCCGGGCAATACGCGGGCGCCGGACTCGCTTCCGTCTGCGAGGCGGTCGGCATTCCGCCCGTTCTCCATATGGGAGCCTGCACCGACAACAGCCGGATACTGATGGCGGCCACAGCGGTCGTCAAGGCCGGTGGTTTGGGCGAGGACATTAGCGACTTGCCGGCTGCGGGAGCGGCGCTGGAATGGATGAGTGAAAAAGCCGTGGCGATCGGCGAATATTTTGTCGCTTCCGGTGTTTATACCATCTTCGGCGTGACTTGGCCGACGACGGGCGCAGAAGCGGTAACGAAGCACCTGTTCGAAGATTATGAAGATATTCTCAAGGGCAAATGGGGGTTCACCACGGACCCGCTTGAGGCCGCAAGATTGATGATTGCGCATATCGATAAAAAACGTAAAGACCTGGGCATCGACAAGGCACGAAACCGCGTGCTCTTCGATATGGCCAAACGTCGCGAAATCGACGCCGCCTGACGAAATTAAAAGAGAAGTGGTTCCGAGCGCCGTCCATGCCGTGCATGAATTGGGTTATGAGCTGGACTATGCTCATTAGCTGGAAAAGTCAGGCCTTCTCTCTGCCAGGACTAAAAACAACCGAGCTGGCAGTTGACAATCCTTATTCCGAGTATGTTCGCCTTGGCACCGACCTATTCCAGAGCAACACTCAGCTTCCTGGCCGCCATGTTCTATTATTTTCTGGTTTTGATGCCGTTAGCTTTTTCTAATTCAGCGAAAAGGCCGAGGACCCACTCATTCTGCTCCGGTCTTAGGTGCATGGCGGCCATCGTGGGGAACAAGCCGTTTTCTTTCGTAATATGAGATCTTAACATGCCAATGAAGTGGGTACCGTATTGCAGGATGGACTGCCTAGTCTGGGCACTGTCGTCACCACGAAGATAGGCGGCAACGGCTTCCGCAAACATTTCCTCCGTATTGTGCAGCAGCTCGTGTTCGTCCCGCATCGCTGCAAGGGGGCCAACACCGTGCGGCATGAAGTTGTCGAATTCGGGAAAGAAGGCTTTTTCCTCTTTATCAAAGTGCACCCAGAAATCGGTACCAAAAAAGGTTGTCAGCTCGCGAAGATCCGCAGCATCCTCTTTGTTATCCAAATGATTAATGCACCATTCCAGGGCATTGAGCTTCTCAAGCACGGCCTCGTGCTCCTGGCTAAGAATATCTGCTGGTAGGGTTGGGCTATTCATCCTGAGTTACTCCAAGGCCCTATCCAAAATATCAACTATATTGCTTACTTTTAGTTTTTTGTCCCTGTTTTTGCCGCGCAATTTGCTATAGCAGCAAAAGGAGGGTGCAACTAAAAACGGTGTCGTGGCCCGCTTGAGTACCTGGTCCGGCGCCTTGCTGCAGCAAATAGCACCAGGTATGCGGCTGAATGTCAGGCCCTGAATCTTGTCCAGAAGAGCGATGGTGTTTTCCTCCTTTGCTTGGCATTCGGGGTAGAAGTTATGCAGCTTATGGCACCCTTCGTATAAATCAATGTGCAGATCGAGACGCCCGGTAAAAGGCAATTGCTGAAAATAATTAACATAATAAATGGGCCTGACCAGGTCGGCCCCATGCCTCAGGTAAGCAGTGTTGCAGCCGCCGCAGAGGTTGATGACGGTCTGGGCGCCTAAATCCTTGGCGTGCGTGCAATTGCGCCTGATCCAGGTCCGGGACTGTTCCTCGTAAACCGGAACGGACGGATCCTTCTGGTAAATAAAATCTCTGACTACTTCAGAAAAACAGCAGTGTTCAAAAGATAGAAAGGTAAAGCTGATATTGAGCTTTGTTAAGACATTGGCGAGCTGAACCAAAACCAGCGGCCGCAGCAAGGGATTGCAGCCCGTGATCACGGCTACATCGGCCTGCTGATCGATGGGCACATCCAGACTGCCAAGCAGCCTCTCTCTTATGAAGGACGGGGTCTTGGAAATACCCTGTTTATCGATTCTGGCGATTTTTTCTTCTAGTTCGGACATATATGTTTCTCCTCATTACAAGCCAAAGCGCAGGTTACCCAGCCGCTCTATACACCCTGCCGCCGGGAGTTCTCATTGTTCTTTGGAGTATCTCATTTTTGTGAAAAAATAAATCTTTATGATGGCGTTGCCTGAGGCCGGCCGAAAAGACATCCTGCCGCAAGGGTTCGTAATAACCCCCATCCGCACAGGACTTGCATAAAATCTTTTCGTCCCGGTAAACTTCCCTGGCATCCTGAACATACTCGCTGCAGGTGTCGCACTGCACCCTGCTCAAAGGCCGGCCCGGCATATCCTCCGGTTTTAGATTGACGGTCACTTCCATCACCTCAAAAAGTTCTTCGTCCGACATGATCTTATAGGCTTCAAGCTGGGCTGCGTACTTGTCGGCAATCTCGGGAAAGTATTCCTTGGCCATTTGTTTTGCTTCCTCTTTGGCAACAACCCTTAGGGCGCAGTTTGTTTTAAGGTTTAAAAAAGTTACGGCCATCTTTCCGTAATCCATGAATTTCATCGTCCTGTGGCCCAGGCTGCAACCGGTGACGGACTGCACGGCATCGGTTGCACACCTGTCCATTTCCACAAAAACCATAATATTCTTCTTGTCTTCTCCCTTTGGATCATCAACGTCGATCCTCCGGAGTCCCAGCAGGGACATCCTGACGCCCAGCACCTGTCCTGGGCAGAGATGGCCATGGGTCTGTATTGATTTCTGAAGAAGAGAGTCAAAATAATCCCTTCTTGCCTCGAGCGCTTCGCTTTGCCGTAAGTTCATTTAATATTCCTCCTATCCGCAACCGTCAAAACCAGTACTCGGGGTATTTCCTGCTTTTCGAGAGGTTGTTCACGATCAGGGCTACGATAAGCAGGATAAGCGCCCCGGTGCCGGCAGGAAAAAAGGCATAGATAAACCCGAGGTTGTGAACCTTTGCCCCGCCGACCACGGCAATCAGGGCCGTGGCGCCGCCCGGCGGATGGAGGGTTTTGGTGAGGAGCATCGCCGCGATCGCCAGGGAGACGGCCATGGACGCCGCGAGCCAAGGGACGTCCCCGAAAATCTGCTGACAGCCCACGCCGATGAGGCCTGATATAATGTGCCCTCCCACAAGATTTCGCGGCTGCGCCAGCGGGCTTTTAATGGCTGCGTAGAGCAGCACCGCCGTGGCTCCGAAAGAGCCGATGAGCAGCGTCATATCAAGGGGCTCAAAATACTTCGCCGACATGTAGGCACAGATCATGATGCCGATCAGGGAGCCGGTCCAGGACCAGAGAAGCTCCGACACCCCTACACCCGGCGGGCTGTTGGCGCCGCCTTTCATTTTTGAGAAATACTCCCTAAGCGTCATGCTGTGGACTCCCTTTGATCATTCATTGTCTGCTCCTGACCTCCTCCAGCGGTAGAGAAGGGGCGGATCTTTAACAAAGGCGATGGGGAGAGAGAGGATGTGGACCAGCTTCGTGAAGGGGAGAACTGCCACGATCAAAAATGCCACGGCAACGTGCAGCTTAAAGATCGGTGGGAAGTCGGCCACATACTCGACCTGCGGGTTGAAGGTCAATAGTGAAGTGAAATAGGGAGCCGCCGCATGGAGGTACCACTGGGCCCCCCAGCTCATGAAGAGTCCGATATAGATTCCCGTGGCGATTTGCACAGTCAGCAGGCCGAGAAGAACCCAGTCGCCGGCGAATGTCACCCGCTTCAAGAAGGGTGAAGTGACCCGTCGCAGGATCAGCAAGAGGCAGCCGAAGAAGGCGAGAAGGCCCAACCCCAGTCCGAGACTCTCCAGGAAGATCAGGGTGCTCTGATTACTGAACAGCCTTTTCATGAAACCGGGGGCCACGATGCCGGCCAGGTGGGCGAGCAGTATCAGGATGATCCCATAGTGCAGCGGGTTAATTCCCCAGAAAAGTGTCTTTTGTTCCAGAAACTGCGTGGAGTATGCTGACCAGGTGAGGCGGTTCGTGAAGTAGCGATAGGGGGTTACGAAGATAAGCAGCGCCAGCGTCACATAGGGGAGAACAATGAAAATAAAAGTGTTCAGCATGTCTTTTCCTCCTCGCAGGTTGCGGTATCCGCAGCGCAGAGGAGTTTGGCTGCTTCAACCACAGCTTTCCAGGGTGAATTCTGCCGGTCGGCAAAGCCGGTGTTGAGTCGTTCCAACCCCGGCAAGATGGACTCCGAGATGAAGGCCTGCCGCACCCGGTCCTTCTTTTGTTGCGCCAGGTGCGCCAGAAATCCTAGTACCAGGGGGAGATGATCTGGGAGTTCGTTGCCAAGGGGGGTGAACTCATGGCGGGCAAACTCCTGCTTTATCATGATCATGTAGGCCCCTTTTTTCTGGTTGTCGCCGTAGAGGTGGTGCCCCAGGTAGGGGGCCACTGCCGGGTTGAAGTCGAAGGTGGCGACATAGTCCTCCTGAAGGTCCGCCAAAGTCGATCTCGCCACAAATCCGGCAAAAGGGACCAGGGGGCAGGCAAAATCATGTTCCAACAGGAAACCGCTCACCCCATCGCTATCAGCCTGAAGTATTTCCTTATTTTTGGGATAATCGAGCATGCGGGCCAGTGATGTGTAACTCTCGGCAATGGTCATATTCTCCTCCCCTTTCTTTGCAGAATACCGAAGCCGGCTGTGCCCTTGCGGGTGTAAGGATCATGTTCCTCCCGCTGCTGGGGGGGAATGACGTTTCTCTCGTTGTACCCGGCAATGGTAAAAAGACGATAGAGGCGATTTGCCGTCGCCCTGTCCAGGCCGGCCGCCTTGAGGAGCGATTCATCGGTGGCCTGGTTGAGGTTCACGGAACGCATGAAACCTCTCAGGGCGATGAGCTTGGCCAGGACCGCCGCCACCACCTCCTGGTTTCCGCCGGCGAAAAGGCTTGCCAGATAGCCAAGGGGGACCCGCAGGGTTTCCAGCGACGATAACAGACCATGTTCCATCAACTTGTGGTAATCATGGTAGCTCGCAAGGACAGGCGAGAGGGATGGAATGTAGTAGGTCATCGGCATGGTCCGGAACTCGGGGTGAAGCGGCAGCGCCATGCTGAACTCCTTCACCAGGGAGTAGACCGGCGATTTGACCGCCGCTGCGAGCCATTGCTCGGTGACGCTGTTTTTCCTGGCCGCCGCCTGCACCAGCGGGTCGCGCGGATCGAGAATCAGGGCGCGGTGGGCCGCCACCAGCTGGTCATCCGGCTTCAGCAGTGCTTGTTCGACCTGCTCCGCGTCATAGAGGAGAACGCCGACATAGCGGATCCGGCCGACGCAGCTATGGGCACAGGCGTTGGACTGCCCGGTTTCGAGGCGGGGGAAGCAGAAGATGCACTTTTCCGCCTTGCCGCTGTTCCAGTTGAAGTAGATCTTCTTGTAGGGACAGGCGCTGGTGCAGAAACGCCACCCCTTACAGACTTCCTGATCCACCATGACAATGCCATCCTCGCCCCGCTTGTAGATGGCGCGGGAGGGACAGGCAGCGACACAGGCAGAGTTTAGGCAGTGGTTGCAGATCCTGGGGAGATACTGCATGAAAATCTTGCCGTAATCCTCGATGATCTTCCGATCCTCCAGGTTGACATCCGCGGCCGCGTAAATCTGTGAACCCGAAAGGTCATCGTCCCAGTTGGGCCCCCCTTTGATCTTTGTTATCCGCTCTCCCGATATCTGGGAGAAGGCTTCGGCCACCGGCTGGTCGTTTCCCGCTTTCGCCCCGTAGAGATTGCTGTAGTCAAAGTCAAAGGGCTCATAGTAATCTTCCAGCTTCGGCATGTTGGGCTGGTAGAACATGGACAGGAGCGTCGGCACCTTCCCCATGGCCTTGAGCCTCAGCTTCTTGCCGTCGGAGACCCATCCTCCCTTGAAGATCTGCTGATCTTCCCATTTTTTCGGATAGCCTACCCCGGGTTTGGTCTCCACGTTGTTCCACCACATGTATTCCGCGCCCCGCCGGTCCGTCCAGATGTTCTTGCAGGCGATGCTGCAGGCATGGCAGCCGAGGCATTTATCCAGGTTAAAGACCATGACTAGTTGCGCTCTTACGTCCATCCCCTCATCCCCTCAACTTTCTCACGACCACGTAGGAATCGCGGTTCACCCCGGTCGGCCCCCAGTAGTTAAAGTAATAACTGAACTGCCCATAGCCGCCCAGCATCAGGGTCGGTTTCAGGCGGATCCGGGACAGGCTGTTGTGGACCCCACCCCGGCGCCCGGTTTTTTTTGATTTTCCGATGTTGAGGGTCCGCTCCGGCGCGTGGTACATGAGCGCCGCCCCCTTGGGGATCCGCGAGGAAACGACGGCCCGGCTGACAACGACGCCGTTGGCATTATCGACCTCGATCTCCTCGTTGTCCTCGATCCCGGCGCTGGCGGCATCCTCATGGTTGAGCCAAACTACCGGCCCTCCCCGGGAAAGGGTAAGCATCCGGAGATTGTCGCTGTAAGTCGAGTGGATGCTCCACTTGCCGTGGGGCGTGAGGAAATTGAGAATCAGCCCCTTTTCCCCTTCGAGTTCATCCAAGAGCGCCGGGTTGATCTTTCCCTTGAAGGTAGGCAGGCCCTCGTGGAACGCTCCTAAGAAGGGGTGGTCCAGGTAGAGGGACTGGCGGCCGGAAAGGGTGCGCCAGGGCACGCCGTACTCCACGTTTAAGGTATAGGGGGCGTAGGGACGGCCATTATTGACCAGACCGCTCCAGACCGGGGTGCTCACGAAGCGGCGGGGTTTTTGGGTAATCTCTTCCCAGGTCATGCGGAAGTCCCGGGACCCGGCGGCGATCGGCGCGAGGGGCTTGCCGACCCGTTTTTCCAGGTTCTGATAGGCGCGGTAGGCGAGTTCGCCGTTCGTCTCCGGGGCAAAGGCCAGAATTATGTCGGCCACCGCCTTTTCGTCTTTCAGGTCAAGAAAGGTTTTATCGTTCCAGGTACGCGTCGACATTTGTCGTAGAAGCTTGTCGTGGACATCTTTAGCATCCCAGTTGACGCCATGGGCGCTCAACTGTCCCATGCCCGGGCCAACAGAGAGGAAGCGATTATAGAGGTTGACATAATCCCGCTCCACGATTGCCAGGTTGGGCATGGTCTTGCCTGGAACGGGCTCGCACTCGCCCAGTTTCCAGTCCCGGACCGTCCTTTGAGCGATTTCGCCCGGCGTGTCGTGGAGGAGGGGTGCGGCGATGATATCCTTAACCGGTGCGGGGAGGTGCTTTATCGCCAGCTCGCTCACCTTCTGGGCGATGAGGCTGAAGGTCTGCCAGTCGGGTTTGGATTCCCAGGACGGCGGTACGGCGGCATCCATGCAGTTGACAAAGGAGTGCATGTCCGTGGAACTCAGGTCCGACTTCTCATACCAGGTGGCGGCCGGCAGAACGATGTCGGAGTAGAGCGTCGAAGTATCCATGCGGAAGTTGAGATCCACCACCAGATCCAGCTTGCCTTCCGGGGCCGGCTCCCGCCAGACCAAATCCTGCACCAGCCCTTTGGCCACTTCTTTGGCGGTGAAATTGCTGTTCGGGGCTCCCAGCACGTGCTTGAGGAAAAATTCATGTCCTTTGGCGCTGGAAGAGATGGCATTGGCCCGCCAGATGAACCAGACCTTGGGTGAGTTTCCCGGCCCGTCGGGGTCCTCGATGGCAAAGCGTGTTTCGCCCTTCTTCAGGCGGGAGACGAGCCAGGCGCGGATCTCGTCGTCTGTTTTCGCTCCGGCGGCCTGCGCCGCTTCCGCCAACCGCAGGGTGCTGTCGTTAAAGTGGGGAGCGAAGGGGAGCCAGCCCAGACGCACTGCCTTGGCATTGATGTCGGCGACGTGCGCCGGCATGTTCCCGCCCGTCTCGGGTGGGAAGTAATCGACGAAGTTCCGGTCATACCGCCACTGGTCCGAGTGAATATACCAGAAGCTGGGGGTGTTCTGCAGGCGGGAAGGCTTCACCCAGTCCTGGGCCATAGCGATGGAGGTCCAGGGGGCGAGCGGCACCACCTTCTCCTGCCCCACATAATGGGCGAGACCGGCGCCGTTGCGGCCGACGCTCCCCGTCAGGATAAGGGAGGTGATGGCGGCCCGGTAAATCAGGTCGTTGTGGTACCAGTGGTTGACACCGGCGCCGATGATGATCATGTTGCGGCCGCCGCTTTGCTCGCCGTTTTCGGCCCACTCGCGGGCGATCTTGATCAGGCTCTCCGCCGCGATGCCGGTGTACCGTTCCTGCCATTTGGGAGTAAAGGGCGCGTCGTGCCCGTAGTCCTGGGGATAATCGCCTGCCAGTCCCCGGGCCACACCGAACTGGGCCAGAAGAAGGTCGAAGACGGTGGCCACCGTGACCTCGCCGTTTACCGTCATGACCCGCTGGACCGGAACTTCCCGGATCATATCTCCATCTGTCTCGAAATGGAAGCGAACCCGGCGGGTTTCGCCGTCCAGGAAGCTCAGACGACAATCGATCTCCGCGCCATCGACCATATCCTGCATATCGAGGTTCCAGTTTCCCTCTGTCTTGCTCCACCGGGAACCGAGGCTGCCGTGGGGGATCTTCACCTCGCCGGCAGTATCGGCCACACAGAGGGTCCAGTCGGCCAGCTCGATCTCCGCGCTCCGGGTCAGCTCACTGGCCCGGAGAAACTCGCCCGGCTGCAGGACCCCGTTCTTTTCACCCAATTTTACGAGAAAGGGGAGGTCGGTGTATTTCCGGACGTACTCCTGGAAGAAGGGGACCTGCCGGTCCACATAGTACTCCTTAAGAAGGACGTGATTCAAAGCAATCCAGAAGGCGCTGTCATGCCCCTGCTCCACGGGCAGCCAGTTGTCGGCAAACTTGGCGGCGATGTTATAGTCGGGAGACATAACCACCACCTTGGCCCCCCGGTAGCGGGCCTCAGTGAGGAAATGAGCATCTGGGGTCCGGGTCATGGGCACGTTGGAGCCGCACAGAACGATATAAGAGGCGTTGTACCAGTCAGCCGACTCATTGACGTCCGTCTGTTCCCCCCAGACCTGCGGAGAGGCCGGGGGGAGATCGCAATACCAGTCATAGAAGCTCATGCTGACGCCGCCGAAGAGCTGGAGGAAGCGGGCGCCGGCCGCATAACTGATCATGGACATGGCCGGGATCGGGGTAAAGCCGATGACCCGGTCCGGGCCATGTTTCTTGGCCGTGTAGATGCTGGCGGCGGCAATCAGCTCCACCACCACCTCCCAGTCGGCCCGCCGTAATCCTCCCATACCGCGCTTGCCCGTGTAGGCAAGACGTGCCGAGGGATCCTCGACGATACTCTGCCAGGCATCCACCGGATCGGCATGGCGCCTCCGCGCCTCCTGCCAGAGGTCCAGGAGCGCGCCACGCATATAGGGGTACTTCACCCGTAGAGGGCTGTAGAGATACCAGGAGTAGCTGATCCCCCGGGGACAGCCGCGCGGCTCGTGGTTGGGGATAGTGCCGTCGAACTGGGGGTAGTCGTTGGCCTGGAGTTCCCAGCCGACGATGCCGTCCTTAACGTGGACCATCCAACTGCAGCCACCGGTGCAGTTCACTCCGTGGGTGCTCCGCACCACTTTGTCATACTGCCAACGGTTCCGGTAATACTCCTCCCAGCCGCGGTTTGCTCCGCTACGGTCGTCTTTTATCCTTCCAGGCGACATCTGTTTGTCCTCCTATTGTAGAACATCAATACAACCAGACAGCCGGCAAAAACACCAAAGCTGGCCAGGGCAAGCGAAAACAGTGCCGACGGACCCTCTTTTTTCTCGTCCCCGGCCTTCTTCATGAAGGCAAGGAGGGCCGCGACTTCATCATCGGTCAGGGGCCGGTCGGCATAGATCTTCTTCATTGCCGGAAAATCCAAGCTTCGCAACACATCCCTGAGCCCTTCTTCGCCCATCCCCTCATGATGGTCCGTGAGGTCCGCAGCCAGATTGCCGCCCGCTATTCCCGGCACCCGGAAGGAGTGACAGGCGGCGCAGGGAGCGCCTCCCTTGGCAAAGGGCGCCTTACCGGTAAAAAGCACCTTCCCTCGGTCAACCAGCTCCGGCCTGACCGCCCCTTCTTCCGGCGCCGGCCCCCCGGTGGCTGCCTGCATTCCTGCACGGCCCTCCTTGGAGAAGAGTTCTTGGCCCGCATCTCCAGAGGCCGGCATGACCAAGGTCAGCAGCAGCACCAGGCAGGCATTGTGGATGACCGTTCGGAAAATTCCGTTCATCATGGCATTTCTCCAATCGTGAAAAAATCATGAAAAGGCGATTCAGTGCTTTTGTGAAGTCCCCGCAGAAAACCTTGCCCTGTGGTACAAGACCATTAACTATTATTTTTCGATGAACGTCCTTGACTTAAGTCAATTTCGTGAAAAGTTTTCCCTTCCAACCCATCCTCCGACATGTTTGCTAGGCTCGTCCATATCAGTGGCAGGCCACTCTCCCTGGCACCTTTACAGGGAATTACAGCTTTGCGCCGAACGAACCGATGAGGATCATACCGGGGCTAGGGGCGCTGATCGTGAATGTGCCCGCGACTTCATTGGCGGTCGCGCCGTAGAAATTACCCGTCATGGTCATGGTGGTTGCTCCGGTTATGGCCGGTGTCGTTACTGTGGCGGAGAAGCTATTGCCGGTAATGGTACCGTTGCTCAACGTAATGTCATTGAACGGAACATTGAGCGGTGGAGCATAGGCGGTATAGGTACATGCGGGAGCAGACACAGGGTACACACAGGGGGTGATAGTAGACACCCCGGGTGTGGTCACGACACCAGGCATTAATCCCAGCGATCCGCTGATCGTACCGGCGCCAAAATCGATGTTCAGAGTTACGTTGCCGCTCACGTCATCAGACCCGCCAATGGGAGTGTTCGCCAAAACGCCCGTCATCTTTCCCGTGTAGGTCGCCGTACCGCTGGTCGGCATGGTGGTCGTCAGCTGCGTGCCGCCGGCAAATGTAATATAGGTGATGACTGCATTCGCGGGCATGGGGGGCGTTACGGCGTCCCTTATCGCCCACCCGCCAAAATCCGCATGGACCAAGCCTGCCGAGCTGCCCAAACTGGTAGAAGTCATTGATAGGGGACCGGAAGTCAGTAAAATCGAGCCGGGTAGCGTGGCAATGGCCCCGACGAGGGAATCTGAGTAAGGACTCACCAGTGTGAAGATGCCATCGTTGGGGACGCCGGCCGGGCCGGCCGTCACTGTGGCAGTTGTCACGCCGCCCGTTGTTGTGCTGGTAAAAGCGGTCGGCGTCATGAGCAGGGTGGGTACCATAGCCTGCGTAGATACTTGCAGCGTTGGCCCATTGACGGCTGTAAAGGTTAGGTTATCCGGCAGTTTAGTATTGGTGAAGGTGCAGGTGACGTTATCCCCGGCCGCCAGATTCACGGTGACGGTGCGGGTGGGGAGGTCCACCGTCGTCCCGGCGGACGGAGTGCAGCTGATGCCGGTCAGCTCCCAGCCGGTCACCGCGTTTTCGGTGAAGGTCCAGGGCCCGGCCGCCAGTCCCGCCAGGGTCGTGTGGCTCAGGTAGGTGCTATCGGCGCCGCCGTCGTCGTCCAGGACAAAGGACCCGCCGCTGTTTCCGAAGAGGAAGAAGAAGTCCTGCGGGTCGTCCGGCGCCGCGTCCTTCACGATGGTGATCGTGCCGGTCGTCGGTACAGTCCCGACCGTATCGGTGACGCAGGCCTGGTTATTGCCCAGATCGGAGTCTGCCGGTACGGTTGCGCAGTTGGTGACACTCCCGCTCCAACTCCCGCTGCCGTTTGAAGGCACGAAGAAACCGAAAGTAAAGGTCACTTGTCCTCCATTGGCCGCCAGAGGCGAGGCGGAGGTGCAGATGGCCGTATTGGCACCGGCCGCCGCACAGGCCGTGCCAAACCCATTGAAATTGAACACGCTGTTGGCGGGGGCCGCAACCACCGTGTCGGTGACGACGATCGGGTTGACGGTCGGAACCGTGCCGTTGTTGGTGACGGTAATCGTATAGGTGATGCCCTGGTAGCTGACCACGCTCGTCTTCATGACGCTCAAGTCAGGGGTAGTCGGCATCGGCGGCACCTTAGTATTGGTGAAGGTGCAGGTGACGTTATCCCCGGCCGCCAGATTCACGGTGAACGCCCGGTTAGCCAAGTCCACCGTCCCCACCGTAATTCCGGTGGATGAGGTGCAGACGATGCCGGCCAAGTCCCAGCCCGTCACCGGGACGGGGTTAAAGAAGTCTTCCGTGACGCTGTAACTCCCGGGCGCGAGGTTCGCGAAGGTCTTGGTGTTGGCAAGGAGGTTATCGGCGCCTGCTGCGCCTGCGTCGTCATCCAGAAGGAAGGGCATAATGCTCCCGCTGTTCGGGCCAAAGGCGTAAAAGGCGAAGTCCTGGGCGTCATTGGGCGCCGCATCCTTCACGATGGTGAGGGGGCCCGTGCTGGTCGTCTGCTGCTTGGTATTGGTGAAGGTGCAGGTGACGTTAGCGCCCCCGGTCAGGTTTACGGTCATGGTGCGGTTGGGGAGGTCCACCGTCGTGCCGGCGGACGGACTGCAGCTGATGCCGGTCAGTTCCCAGCCGGTCACCGCGTTTTCGGTGAAGGTCCAGGACCCTGCCGCCAGCCCCGCCAGGGTCGTGTGGTTCAGGTAGGTGCTATCGGCGCCGCCGTCGTCGTCCAGGACAAAGGACCCGCCGCTGTTCCCGAAGAGGAAGAAGAAGTCCTGTGGGTCATCGGGCGCCGCGTCCTTCACGATGGTGATCGTGCCGGTCGTCGGTTCAGTCCCGACCGTATCGGTGACGCAGGCCTGATTGTTGCTCAGATCGGAGTCGGCCGGTAAGGTTGCGCAGTTGGTGACACTCCCGCTCCAACTCCCGCTGCCGTTCGTAGGCACGAAGAAACCGAAAGTAAAGGTCACTTGTCCACCGTTCGCCGCAAGAGGCGAGGCGGAGGTGCAGATAGCCGTATTGGCACCGGCCGCCGCACAGGCCGTGCCATACCCATTAAAATTGAACACGCTGTTGGCGGGAGCCGCGACGACTGTGTCGGTGACGACGATCGGGTTGACGGTCGGAACCGTGCCGTTGTTGGTGACGGTAAGCGTATAGGTGATGCCCTGGTAGCTGACCACGCTCGTCTTTGTGACGCTCAAGTCGGGGGCAGACGGCACCGGCGGCAACTTGGTATTGGTGAAGGTGCAGGTGACGTTATCCCCGACCGCCAGATTCACGGTGAACGCCCGGATGGCCAGGTCCACCGTCCCCACCGTCATCCCGGTGGATGAGGTGCAGATGATGCCGGTCAGGTCCCAGCCCGTCACCGGGACAGGGTTAAAGAAGTCTTCCGTGACGCTGTAGCTCCCGGGGGCGAGGTTCGCGAAGGTCTTGGTGTTGGAAAGGAGGTTATCGGCGCCTGCTGCGCCTGCGTCGTCATCCAGAAGGAAGGGCATGATGCTTCCGCTGTTCGGGCCAAAGGAGTAAAAGGCGAAGTCCTGGGCGTCGTTGGGCACCGCATCCTTTACGATGGTGAGGGAGCCGGTCGACAGGGGAGAATTGCCGTCCCTTAATCCGGCGACATATTGAAGAGCAAAGATAGCTTCAGACAGATCAATCTTCTGATTGCCATTGACGTCTCCATGCCAATCGGTCAGTGATGCAGGGGTGGAGCCGGATACAACTTGAAGAGCGACAATGGCATCCTGTATTTCTACTGTGCCATCTCCATCAAGGTCCCCTAACTGTGCAACGTCATAGCCAATTACTACTGGATCTGCTATAGTTCCAAGTGTATTGTCTCCATCCGCATCCGAGTTGTCCTGGAGGGTAAAGCATATCTGCCCATTGTTATAGGCTACGTTGCTTATGCCACTCCATTGAGGATTGCCGGGATATATCTTTCCCCAAGCGCCATTTACAAACTTCATGAGGACAGGGTTAGAGGGCGGGTTGTTAAAGGTAATGCAGATGTTAGCTGAGCCAGTAACACCTGTTAGACCTATGCTTACAGCCTGTTTGGGGGTAAAGTTCCCGGATTGTCCAGCAGGTATGTTCGTTACCTCGCAGTAAGTAACTGTTGCGTTGGTGGAAGTGCAGTTACCCAGAGGGCTACCGGAAGTCCATTTGGCATACAGAGTGGTGTCGCTGGTGATGACGGTGGTGAACGCGAATACCGTTGTCAGACCCACGTCCGAGTACCATCCGGCAAAGGTGTAGCCGGTTTTGGTGGGTGGGGTCGGAGCAGTAGTGGCGGTGTTGTAGGCTACGCTCTGGCTGGCTACTGAACTGCCTCCGTTGCTGATGTAGCTGACGGTATAGGAGGTTGACGCCCCTGCCTCGACCTTGCGGATGCGGTTGTTCTGCGAGTCCGCTATATAGATGTTGCCCGTGGAATCAACTCCCACACCGTAGGGATATTTCAGCATTGCTAAGGTTGCATCCCCTCCGTCTCCGGAAAATCCAGCCACGCCAGTTCCGGCAACGGTGGTTATGTTGCCGCTTAATTTGTCCACCTTGCGGATGCTTCTGTTATCACAGTCCGCTATATAGATGTTGCCGCTGGAATCAACTGCTACACCCCAAGAAGTCTTCAACGTTGCGGAGGTTGCAGGTCCATTGTCTCCGGAGTATCCAGCCACGCCAGTTCCGGCAACGGTGGTTATAAAGCCGGTGATAGCGTCCACCATGCGAATGCGGAGGTTAGTCGTGTCCGCTATATAGATGTTGCCGCTGGAATCAACCGCTACGCCGTAGGGATAATTCAACATCGCAGAGGTTGCAAGCACGCTGTCTCCGGAGTATCCAGCCACGCCGGTTCCGGCAACGGTTGTTATTATGCCGGTGCCAGCGGTCACCTTGCGGACGCTATGGTGATCATAGTCTGACAGGTAGATGTTGCCGACGGAGTCAACCGCTACACCGTGGGTTCGACTCAAAGTTGCATTGGTTGCAAGGCCATTTTCCCCGGAATATGCGGGGAATCCAGCCGTACCCTTTCCGGCAACGGTTGTTATCACTCCGGTAGCGGCGTCTACCTTGCGGATGCGGAAGTTAAACGAGTCCGCTATATAGATATTGCCGATGGAATCAACTGCCACACCGGAAGGCAAACTCAAACTTGCTAAGGTTGCATCCCCACTGTCTCCGGAAAATCCAAAAGTGCCGGTTCCGGCAACGGTCGTTATCGTTCCGCCTGGAGTGACCTTGCGGACGCGGGAGTTATAATAGTCCGCTATATAGATGTTGCCATAGGAATCAACTGCCACACCGGAGGGATAATTCAAACTTGCTGAGGTTGCAGGCCCGTTGTCTCCGGAGTAGGCAGCCGCGCCGTCTCCGGCAACAGTTGCTATAACGTCCGGCGCGGCATGGCCGGGTATGGCCGATGCGAAGATGGCGAATAAGGTCAGTGAGACGTAAGACGTAAGCCGGTATTGACTGGAGTCCAGGTTATGCCGTTGTTGAATCAGAAGAGATTGTAACGTAGTGATACCTTTAACTCTAACAAGTGCAAATAACATCCTGACAAAATTCAGTATCCTCTTCATGCCCCCCCCCTTTTCACGAGAAGTTGTTTTGCCGACGAACTCACAAAAAAAACAAATTAAAGTTGAAGATGATTATGGGAAACTTGAGACATGTTACAACTGTGGTGCGAGCAAACCATATATTTGGTTCAGCATCCTTGACTTAAGTCAATTTTTAAAAGTTTTATGAAAGAAATTAATGAATCGGCTCAAGATGTTCGATCAGGATCAGTTTTTCGCCTACCAGGCCGAACTCCATCTTCGTGTCGGCGATGATGATGCCCGCCTGTCGGCGATTTGTTCTGCCCGTTTGTAGACGGCAATGCTGACGGCCTCGATCCGTGCGGCGAGTTCTTTCCCCAGCATGTTTTCCATTTCCTTGACCGTAATCGGCAGGTCGTGTTCACCCGCCTCGGCTTTGGTCGAAGGTTGTGGGAACATCAAATGACTGCAAGTAGCTTATGAGGTTAATTTCCTTATTGGCAATGTTTAGCTTCCTGCGAATGTTTTCACGATGTCGGTTGATGGTGCCCGTGGATGTACCCCGGAGTTCGGCTATATCCCTGGTCCGCAATCCATTGCGGATCAGGGTGCAGATGATGACTTCCGTGGGAGTCAAGGATTGATAGCGATGAAGAACTTGGTTGATGAAGGGAGATGTCATTTCCTCAAGGTTAGTCTTTAAAGTTTCGACGTATCTTCGCCGGGCCTTGGGAAGTTCAAGCTCTAATGTATGCAGAATTGGCATGATGATCTTGTCAATGTTGGTCTGAATGTCGTCATAGATACTTTTTTTCTCTTGCTCTATGTTGGCCACGACTGACCGCAATGCGGTGTTGGCATCCTGAAGAGCCGCGCGTTCCAGTGTAAGGCACTTGTTTTTTTCCTGCAATTCCCGTTCTGCCATCATCCTTACGACTATTTCACTGATCCGCCGGGCCACTTCGTCCAGCAAAAGGCGTTCCTCTTTAAGAAATGGTCCTTCATAGTTAGGCGGGCGTTCTTCCAGGTAAAATATCGTCACGTCTCCTGCGGATTCATTATTGAGCATGATTTGTGACGATTGGCGCCATTTCGTCGTTTTACAGCTGCTGCTTTTGAATATCCGACCCTTAAAAACAATCCGTGCCCACGTTACTTCTGGGTACTGCCAGGACTGAGGAAGAATCTTGACGAGGTGTTTAAGCAAACTATCAATGGAATCATAGTATCGGTTGGTCAGCAGAGCAATTTCATATAAGCAGTTTAATTCCTTGATACGCTCGCGCAGGTCAATGTCAACATTATTTGGGTCCATAGCCTAATCGGGGTCAGTCGGAGTAGGACTTCAGATATTATTGTGCATATAAATCATATGCATTTACATTACATTTTATTCTCATTCATTATTACATTTTAAAGGATTAATATTGATGGACTCGTAAAAAGTCCATTTACGTTAACTAGCGAAAATAATTAATAAATAGTTCATTTTCCCCTTGACTATGTTTTCATAAAATGGTATGAACCATGATAAATATCAGCGACATACAGGATAATGCCATGATTC
>ORJL011105856.1_pt1 | contig 33280 bp, 32 predicted proteins | sample 1779941 | NCBI WGS metagenome assembly ORJL01 (sample SAMEA104232317, study PRJEB22302) | groundwater metagenome | biome: forest; feature: aquifer; material: groundwater | place: USA | collected 2011-08-07 | depth 5.8 m | reverse complement strand
AAGGTTATATAGATTATGATTTTGTTGCCGAGCTTGCTGACAAAGAAAAGCCAAAAATGATATTTGCAGGCGCAACAGCTTACCCAAGAGAGTTTGATTTTAAAAAATTCCATAAAATAGCGCAAAGTGTTGATGCGTATTTTGTTGCAGATACCTCGCATGTAACAGGTTTGATAATAGCAGGCGTTCATCAGGCCGCGGCAGGAAACTGCGATGTCATGACCTCAACAACGCATAAAACATTGCGAGGGCCAAGAGGCGCTATAATATTATGTAATGGAGAGCCTTCAGAGCCACTAAAACCTCCTGTTGAAAAATCCAGAAAATATTTGCCAACAATGATAGACAGGGCAGTATTCCCTGGTTTGCAAGGCGGGCCTCACAATCACCAGACTGCAGCTATAGCAGTAGCGCTTGGTGAAGCATCAAAACCTGAATTCAAGATATATGGCCGGCAGATTGTGAAAAATTGCAAAATATTGGCAAAAGTTCTTATGGATAATAATTTCAAACTTGTTACAAATGGCACTGACAATCATATGGCGCTTATTGACATGAGAAGCAAAAACATTGGAGGCAAGGAAGCAGAATATGTTTTGGATAAGGCAGGCATTACTGTAAATAAAAATACAATTCCTTTTGACCCAAATCCCCCATACAAGCCTTCAGGCATACGCTTGGGCACTCCTTTCTTGACGAGCAGAGGAATGAAAGAAGAACAAATGGAAATTATAGGGCAACTTATAACAGAAGCTATATTAAACTCACAATATTCAGAAAAGCTGTCAGAAATAAAGCAAAAAGTTAAAAAATTATGTGAAGAATTTCCGCTTTATGAGGAATTGTAAAATATAGAGAACTTTGATTAACCCTATATTTGTCAAAGTTCACAATAAGGGCTTTGTTGGAAATGCATATTATTCAAAGCCCTCTATAGATTGTAAATTAAGCGCGCCTGTAGTATCCTCTTTTATCAGACACAACTTTTCCTGACCTTTTAAGTCTTGTAAGAATGCTAGCTATGCCATATCTTGATATTAGTATTCCCTGTCTTTGTGCTTCTTCAACAACAGCGCTCAATTTCATATCTTTCCTTGTTAGGTTTTCCAAAACTTTCTGTGCTGCTATTTTACCATGTTTTGGCCCGTGTTGTGTCCTTTCTGCTTCATAAATATCCATCCACCTTCTTACGTGGCGCAAACGCAGGCTCTCGTCACTATAATCATTCAATGCCCTGTTAAGCTCTGGATAAACTTTGACCTCAGATGCAACTCTTTCAACATCTGCAAAAACATCCTGCCATAAATTGATAGTATGCTCATTGCATCTTGCAGAACTCGCTTTTAATTCTCCCTCAAGATAGCCAAAAGCTCTCAATATAGTGACACAACTTGAAACATTGCTAACGTGTATTTTAGTTATTCTTGCAATATCGTGACGCTCTATTTCATTGTCAAAATGTTCTTTGCAATATTCAATTACGCGCGTAAGGTAATCCTTGCTATAAAATTTTCTCTCGTTTTTTGCGCGCTCATAAACCTCATCAAAATCAACATCAAGTATTTTTTCTTTTACCCTTAAAACAGACCATCCAGACTGAGTTTTACCGCCAACATCTCTATGAGGTGAATAATAGTAAATAACTCCTGATCTTCCAAGATTGTTTAATACGCAACTTGTGACAGATCTATTCAATTCTGTAATTTCTGAAACATCTAAAGCTTTAAAATCATTGTCAGGGTTTTCTGCAAGCAATTTTATTGTTTTGTAAACAGCATAGCCACGGCGATGTTTGCCATTGATATCTTTATTAGCTGCGCCAAGCGCCCTGAGCATGCTTACAAATCTGGGTCTTTGCAAACTACTGTCAAGTCTGTTAACAGCCATGCATTCAAGCGCAGCAAGAGCATCGCCAAAATCAGCGCCGGCGTCTGTTTTTCCATAAGCAAGAACAGAATCAGAACCTGTGTCTACAGTCAGGTCTTTAACAACAGCGCCTATAGAATATAAAGAGCCTTCTGAATCCTTATGAGGAGTGCCATAGCAATATTCCCATATAGCATTTCTAGTTATAGGCAACATTCCGCCTGCGAACCTTTCCACAGCAGTATAAAGGCCGGAAGTCGTGTAATACCTATCTCTTCCCATTGCCCACAAAGCAAGAGCTTTCGTGTCAGGCGTAAGCATGCCTGACGTCAATGCATCTATCCTTGCTTCAAAAGTTGGGTTAATCCTTAAAAAGTCATCATACATGCAAATAGGAAAATGGTAAAGTTCAAATAGCCTGCTTTTATAGTGAACCAACAAAAGATTTAGTGTGTTTATTCTTTGTTGTTCGCTATAGGTAAACAGGATTATTTATTTGGTTAACCATAACTAGTCTTCAAATAGTTTGCAGCACTAATCATATGCATGGAACTTAAAATCAAGAATCAACTTGATGAAGGAAAATGGGCAATTAGCCATTACAAAGAACTTCAGGAAAAACACCCAGATGAATGGGTTGTTGTTAGAGGTCATAAGATCATTGCGCATGGCAAAGATGTTGACAAATACCAGGATGATTTTATAATATTTATCACTTCTGGAGCAGAGATATTTTAATGGAAATAAAGCTTGACATCACTAAAATAGAAGATATAGAATTGAAAAATAAAAACATAAAAGTTAGAAAAGAAGGGTAAGAAAAAGGCTAGCCTTTTAACCTTTTCTGTCTATTAACTTTAATTAACCCGGCTGGAAGCACCGACATACATACACTAAAATGTAGTACGTCTAAGCTTTGTTACAAAACTGGGAGGAGTGGATAAAAGTGTTCAAATTTGTTATTAGCAACGGCAAGAATAGCTGGCAGATAGAAAAAGACGAGAAGGACGTGCCTGTCCTTGGAAAGAAAATAAAGGATAAGATATCTGGAGAATTATTTGGACTAGCAGGTTACGAACTTGAAATAACTGGCGGTTCTGACAAAGACGGATTCCCAATGCGCTCAGATATTGAAGGCACAGTAAGAAAAAAATTTCTAATTAGAAAAGGGATAGGATTTTCAGGCATAAAACGAAGGCCAGGCAAAAAACCAAACAAGCCAAAATCTTATGTAACAATAGAAGGGTTGAGAAAGAAAAAAACGCTGCGTGGCAACACTATAAGCACAGACATAGCGCAAATAAACTGCAAGGTTACAAAGCAAGGCCCAGAGCCAATAGAAAACGTATTAGGCCAGCCAGGAAAGAAAGAAAAGGCATCTGAAGAGAAGAAAGAATAGTTATTTTATTTTGCATTATAAGATAATAAATATATGAATTAAAGGTCTTGAAGATCTCCAGTTCTTTTGGAGTATCTGCAGAGAACAAATTCTCTGAGATCTCAGAAACAAGAGTTTCTGAAGATTGTAAAGACCTTTTCAGAACAGATCGACGCCTAAGGGCGTCTATTAGCTAAAAAAGGTATTTACTATGGTAAAATCAATTAATGGTACGCTATTGCCAGAAATCAATATAGGCCTAGTTGGGCACGTTGATCATGGAAAAACCTCGCTTACTCAAAGCCTTACAGGCAAATGGACAGACACACACAGTGAAGAAATAAAGCGAGGCATATCTATTCGTTTGGGCTATGCCGATGCAACATTCTATTTTTGTAACAAGTGCAATTCCTACGGAATTGTAAAATCACAAAATATAAAATGCATGAAATGCTTGGAAGACGCAAAACCCACAAGAAGCGTCTCTTTTATCGATGCGCCCGGTCATGAAACGCTCATGGCAACTATGCTTTCAGGCGCCTACCTAATGGACGGGGCAGTGCTTGTAATAGCAGCGGATGAAAAATGTCCGCAGCCTCAAACAGCAGAACATTTGAAAGCGTTAGATATAGTTGGAATAAAAAATATTGTGATAGTTCAGAATAAAATTGATATTGTATCAGAAGAACAGGCTGTCGAGAATTACAAACAGATAAAGATATTTGTCAAAGGTACTGTCGCTGAGAATGCGCCAATAATCCCAATAAGTGCAATTCATAATATTAACATTGATGCATTGGTGGAATCCATAGAAAAAACAATACCAACGCCTGAGCGTCAAAATAACGCGACTCCAAAATTCTACATAGCAAGATCTTTTGATATCAACAGGCCTGGAACTCCCATAGAAGAGCTTAAAGGCGGTGTTGTAGGCGGTTCAATAACACAAGGCTTAATTGAACTCAACGGAGAAGTTGAAATTTTGCCGGGGGTCAAAAAAGGAAATGTATGGGAACCCCTAAAAACAAAGGTTGTTGAAATTATACAAGCAGGCCAGCAGCTGAACAAAGCAGAGCCAGGCGGTTTGATTGCCTTGCAAACAAAATTAGATCCTGCGCTTGCGCGTTCTGACGGCTTGTCTGGATCTTTGGCAGGTTCATCTTTACCTGCCTCTATGAATACAATAACAATGAACATATCAACATTTGACTATGTAATTGGTGTACAGGGAACCCAGAAAGTTCCTTCTATTCAAGTATCAGACCCTCTTCTGCTTACAGTGGCGATTGCAAAAACAGTAGGCATTGTAACGTCTGTCAAAAAAGCAAAAAAATATAAACAACCAGAAACAGCCAACGACGCAAGTCAACGACGCACAGCGTCCATAAACCCTGGTCCAAGTATACAGGGTGTCACATCCCTGACAATAGAAGTAAAATTAAAACTGCCCGTAGTTGCAGAAAAGAATGAAAGGGTAGCAATTGCAAAGCAGATTCTAGGCCGATGGCACTTGATTGGCCACGGAAAAATAATTTAGCAAGCTCTAGTAAAATTCTCAAAGAAAAGCATAGATTTTCAACAAAGCCCTTATTGTGAATTTTAACAAATATAGGGTTATAGCTAACCAACAAAAGAATTCATACACGGATTATTTCCTTTTAGAGCTATAATCAAAGTTCTCTATAGTATATAGCAAACCAAATAAAGAATCAGGTATTATAGTTTGGGTTGCTATATGTGACCAACTTATGTTATATAGCGAATATTAAGTTGGTCAGCTATAAGCTGCGCAAACGGCTGCATATTTATCTTTTTGTAACAATTCTACAAAATGAGAAAATATCATAGACCCATATTGCCTTCAATGCTTGCTTTATCAATGCTGGCACTGCCATCTTACAGCGGCAAAAGCCCTTCGCCAACGCCTGTAAAACTCGAATGCAAAGAAATGCAATCAAGCGGGGAGAAAATAAAATTTGTCAAACAAGAGTGTGCAAATGGCATATTCTATGCTGATGGACCAAGATGCAATGAGTTATACGGCGAATGTCAAAGAGAGATATATAGAATAGAAATAGGGAAAAACAGCGAAAAAACTATAATGCTGGACATGAATGGAGATCTTGTGCTGGACAGTGTGTTAAAAATTAATGATAAAGGAAGGCGTTTTTGGGTGCAAGATACGTACTATTTGAATGAGTTAAAAAAACAATTTGACTTTTATATTTTAATATTATTTGGGCCTAACGTTTCCAGCCAATAAAATCACAGAAACTGGAAGAAACAAATATTGCGCATGAGCGTTTGTCAAAAATAGTGCCGTTTGCAAAAAACATGCCTTCGGCTCTTGTTTGCAAGTAAGATACTTCTACTCTTTTATCTGCAGGCTTGCAGTTGCTGGGCGAACCGACACCCTTAGGCGTCAATGCACTGTCATCTAAAATAACATACTGAGGCGTTTCTACGATTTTATATTTGTCAACAAAAGACTGGTTGTAGAGATATGCAGGTTCTGCATTGTGCTTGAAAAGCACAACTGTATAGCCATTTTCTAAAGCATTGGGCAAAGCATCTTGCCATGGATATATTCCAGATGGCGCTCCATAATATCCTAAAGAGACCCATGCATTGGAACGAATAGCACAATCAATATTGGATTTTTCGTTGTCTATAAAATTCAGGTAAGGAGATGGGCTTCCAAGTTGTGTAGTTGGCAATAAAACTAAAACAGCAGCGATATTTATTGCAACTATTGCATACAATAGGCTTTTTATTATTTTATTTTTATGCTGGCTCAAAAACATCGCTGCAAAATATGCTCCTGGTATAATTACAGCAAGCATATATCGCGGCTCTTTTACAGGAGTCCTTATGTAGAATACAATGGCAAGAACAAACAAAACAAGCATTAAAATATTATTTCGATTAAGACTTTTCCTAAATCTTACAATGCCTAAGACAAATAACGGCAAAACAAAATTCATTACTAGCAGTGCGTCAAGCGCATTAAATGGCTGTATTGCTGTTCTGTATTTGATGTTCAGAGCATAAGACTCTGCTATACTAAAAAAAGGATCGCCCATATAAGTATAGTTAAATGCAAGCCACGGCGCCAGAACTAAGAAAGCTATGAATAGCGAAAGTACAATTTTCTTAACATTCCTTTGGAAAATGAAAAGCGCTACAAAAGCAATGTTTGTATAACGCGTAAGCAAAGAGAGCCCAAAAAACAACCCTGAAAAAGCAGACGATCGTTTGCCTGCTCTCCCGTCATTGACGTAGGCAATCATGAGCTGCAGAAGCGCCAGCGACAGCAGCTCTGTGCCGACATTGAATGCATTTATTATGGTAAAAAATGACATTGCCAGCGCGTAGTAATGAACAAAGCTTATGCTATATTTTTTTGTCAAAGCAAGCGAAGAATAGAAAAAAAGAATAGAAACAAAAATTATATACAAATATTCTGACATCAACGATCCTCCCCCCAGCACAAACATGATTGCTGAAGACAAAGGCGGTCTTGCCCATTCAAACAAAGCTCCATCTGCTCTTGCGTTCACAGCATATGCAGAGAAATCCCAAGAATATCCAGTTGAATGTTGCCATAAGGCAAAAACAATGGAAAAAACCAGTATAGCGATGGCTAGTATGTTACCTTTAAGGAATCTTTGTGCTGTATGACGCCAATGTGCTTGGACGCTAAGGCGTCGTTGGCTGGCGTCGGTTCGCTCAAGCATAGTTAAAAATTTAATGCGCAGCATACTTAAAGTAAAAGGAACCAACGCCAAGCACACCTAGAAAAACATGCTGACAAGCAACACAAAAACAAGCATGCTTCCGAAATCTGCAACAGATGTCGATATAGGTATAAGAAAATTATTTGGGTCTTCTTTTCTCTTATATATGAAAATTCCGCCTATTATAGACACTAGGAATATTATGCTGACTATGATTATTGTAGACACCATAGTTAAGGCAAGAATTTTAAGCGCAATCATTTGTGTAAATTGAAATCCTCTGAAAACTGAAACTGCAGTAGCCAAAACTGTGATGTAAACAGAAGAAATGAGTGCGATTATGAATAATGTAGTGATAAGCTTATGGACTTCATGTTCACGCCACCATTTTTTCTCTACTCTGTTTAGATAAAGCATTGTAGTGAATTTGGATGATATGATTGTGCCCATAGCGCCTACCATGTTGTTCAGCGCAGGCAAAAGAATAAGCAGAGGCAGTATCGTTAGCAGATGAGATTCGATGTTCTGCAGTCCAATACCACCTATAGAACTGATTATCGATGTAAGCAGCAGTATTTTGATACTTTCCTTGAAAATCGTATGTGCAACATGTGAGTGAGGGCCATATTCCTTCATGTAGAAAAGTGTTTTATAGGATATATTGTGCTTTTTGTGAATATGATGTAAAAGAGGATGGTGCTTTTTTCTTTTTAAACATGCAATGCTATTACACACGCGTTTACTGGGTTTTTTTAAGTGTGCCCTAATGTTTAAATCAGAGTTTCTCTTTGTCATATTATCACCACAATGGCTATCAGAATTGCAATTATGCTGATTATATCGCCTTCTGCAGTCACATAAGGGCCTATTATATTGTTAGGGTCATGTCCTTCCTTGTAAATTCTAAAAGTATGATAAACAGTTAGAGGTATTCCTATAAGATTTGCAATTATTCCTGCAAATAAGGCGATTAGAACTATTGAAAAATTATTAATTCCAAGAAATAAATTTAATAATAAATAAACAACCAAGCCTAAGATTATGCTCACAATTACCGAAAGTAGAAAAGAAGCTATTACATTGCCTTTTATTATATGATTCCATTTTATTTGTGGCTTTACAGCACCAAGAATCAGCCCAGAGCTCAGTCTAGCAGCCAAAGATCCTGATATGCTGCCTTTCATTTCAAGGAATCCAGGTATAAGAACCAACAAACCAGGTATGAGCTCAATTTTATTTGATGCAATAGCAAGCAAAGAACCGGCTACTACGCCGCCAGTTGTAGCGATAAGCTGGCTTGAAAGTATATCCTTAAAATCATGTCTTAACAAGTGAGATTGGTGCTTATCACGCTTTGCCATAATACATATTGAATTGCTATATAAAAAGTAACAATCTTATAAGGTTTCTAATAATGAAAAATGAATGAAATATCACAGAATAGATGAAGAAACAAAAAGGCAGATTAATGGAATACCTTTAGCTGCATTAAGAGCTAAAAATGCATATGCTTTTTATCACGAGCTCTTGTTGTATGGTGTGAATGCTATAGCACATTTTTATCTAATGGCAGAAGCAAAAAATGTATTGCACGGTGCTTTTCCACCAGAAGTAGCTTCTGAAATTGGCCTACAGAGAGATAATTGGGGATTCGCAAGCATTCCTGTTAAAAGATTGAGAAATTCAGGAATTTTTGTTCCACGCCAAAGAACTCTTAAAATTAGACAAAAAACAAAAGATGTGCCGCTTTTTAATTCAGATTACCGAAATAGAACAGATTTTATGGGCGAATCTATAGCAGAATTCGGGCGTCGCATAACAAATCAAGAAATATCTGACAAATTAGGTGAAAACCTTAGAAATGAAGATTTTTTAAAAAATGGGCTATTGTTTGCAAGATACTTATGGGATTATTCAGTAAAAGGGTTTGAAAAATACAGCGCTGGAACAGAAAGTATTCCAAAACAACCAAAAGATTTAACTCTAATGGGAAGAAAATTAATTGATTACTATAATAAAGTTGCAGATAATTGTGAGTCAATTTAAATTTTTTCTTAGCGAACCGACGCTTTAAGCGTTTTTTCAATAAGTCTGATGTTTATTGCTCTGTGACATAATGCATATTGTGTTGTTATATAAAAGATAAGACCATAATATCAAGTATAGTAAATGACATAAATATTACGACAAATTGTATGTAATTTCCATATACCAAGTGACTGATATTATGTCCAAAAATTTATGTCACTAGGTATAAGAAGGTGCTAGAATGCCAGAATTAGAATTTGAAAAGAATATTTTAGGCCAGACTGAATTAAAGAAATTTATGCCCAGCAAGACAAGCATAAAGTCCGTTTTTGACATGCTTGACGAAGTAAATTGGGATTTTAAGGATGCAAAAACACAGTACTTGACTCATAGGTTTCATTCTTATCCTGCACGATTTATACCACAAATACCGCGAACTTTTATCAAATTATTTACAGCTCCAGGTGATATTGTCTTAGATCCATTTGCAGGGTGTGGAACTACGCTAGTCGAAGCCAAACTGCTTAAGCGATATGCTATAGGGAATGATTTGAATCCTTTGGCCACTTTAATATCAAAAGTTAAAATAACAGCTTTGTCAGACGACCAAATAAAGAGAAATAAATTATTTTTAGAAAGATTAGAAAATAAGATTAAAAGTCATGAAAGGAGTAAACTGAACTTGCCAAAATTACCGAATAGGAAGATAAGCAATATTTTTACCAGAATTATGCTTGAAGAAATTCAAATTCTTAAAAAAAATATAGATGGATTGAAAGATGATAAAGACTTATTTGATTTTAACTTGGTGGCGCTATCATCAACTATTCGTGCAATTATAGAGTCAGAGAATGGCGACAACATACTGAAAATTTTCAGAAATAAAACTAGTATGATGCTAGAAAATATTGAGGAATTTAGCAGGTACGCAGACAAAAAAACTACATCTTTTATAACTACCGGGGATTCTAGAAACTTAAAAGAAGTTAAAGATGATTCGGTTAATCTTATTGTAACATCGCCGCCATATGTTAATGCTTTGGATTATTATAGAGTGCATATGTACAATATGCTATGGTTGGGGATGAATTACAATGCCTTTAAGCAAAATGAAATAGGTGGGCATTCTCACCACTTGAATAATAGGTTTAGACTGCTTTCTGAATATCTTGGCGATATGCTGAGATCGATGATTGAAATGAATAGAGTATTAAAGAAGCGCATGACCTGTGCAATTGTAGTTGGAAATTCTAGCATAGATTATGAACTCATAGAGAGTTACAAGCATTTTTCAAGTATGTCAAAGCGCATAGGCTTTGATGTAAAGAAGATAATTTTCAGAAATATAGATAAATCATCAAAATACTTTAGTAACGGCAAAATAGACGATGAGTTTATTGTACTTCTTCAGAAAGTAAATGACTCAAAATACAGCAATAAAGATGATCACTTTATAACCGAAGTTGTCACAAATGAATTAAAAAAATTTAGAGAGTCTGTAAAGAATAATCCTGGATCATCAACTCGTGGCAAAGAAGTATCTTCAGAAAGGTTATTGAAAAATATAGATAAAATAGATGAAGCTATTCATAATGTAGCTAAAGACGTTAGATTTTCAGAGGCTTGATCATGGAGAAATTGCTTGACAAGATAATTATAGCGATATTGAAAGGTAAAGATCATAGACCCTATGTTTTACAGACTATAAACAAACGCTTTATTGACACAGTATTTGGTCTTTTGAAACAGATAATTGAAGCCCGAATTAAAAATAAAGGCAACAATTGGTGGGCTGAAGAGTTTCTTGACAACAAAACTGTATCAAAAAAAGAACTTCTATGGTTTGGTGGTCTTAATAATAAGACAGTAGCCAATATGGCTAACACAACAACACGAGAAGTTTGTGTAGATTTAGCCAAGAAAAATGTAGAATCTATAAATGACCTTATAAGGGAAATTGATAGTTCACGTAACAATACTCCTAACATAGAAATAAAAATAAAGTACCAGAGTAAGGAAATTACTCTAACAGAAAAAGAATCCTTGATTTTGCTCAATACAATTTCTGCTATGAAACTAACTCTTCAAGGTGGTGCTTGGAGCGAAGTAGGTAAGAAAACTGAAAAAAGGCTGCTTTTTGCTATATTTGAGATGCTTAAATTGGATAATGAATCTTATGTTTTAGTTCCTGAAGAAATGAAGAAAAGTGGAATAGTCGGTAGCAGAGAAGTTGATGCTATTGTTTTCAAGAACAACGATAGCAAAAAGCTTATCAGGATAGAGCTAAAATTATTGGGCATCGGAAACCCTGAAATTGGAGATGAAGCCTTAGCTAGAGGTGTTGAGCTATTTCTTGTTGATAGAATGACATCTATGATGATTGAAGAAGGTAAAAAGAAAGGTATAAGATTTATTGAATTAAGAGATCCTCAGGCAATAATTAAAATATACGAATACTTCAAATCCGAAGGCGTTAAAGTTTCAAAGCCAAGCTTAGAAGACATCAAAGATCAGGTTAAGAAAATTACACAGAAGTACAACGAAGAATATGAGGATGTAAAAATAATGAAAAAGGCTAAGGAGCTAATAAAAAGAAAGTGATCTATAGCATGTGACATAAGTATTCAGACATATTATGATGTCACTGCTATATGCAGGAGACATTATTTTGTCGGAAAATTAATGTCTCCTACTATATTGCTTCAGCGTCTTTTCAATTCTGTCCATAGCCTTTTCTATTTTGTGCAGTTCTGTGGCATAGCTGCATCTTATGTATCCTTCGCCGTGCTTGCCAAAATCAATGCCAGGCACTACAGCGACTTTTGCCTTATTCAGCAGCATTGTTGCAAATTTTTTTGAATCCTTGACCTTGCTATAGTTGCTGATATTTGAAAAAGAATAGAATGCTCCATCAGGCATTTTCGTATGCAGCCCAATTTCATTTAATCTTTTTACAATAAAATCTCTTCTCTGCTTGTAGCTTTTCACCATTTTATTTGTATAAGCATTTCCAGATCTCAAAGCTTTAAGCGCTAGAATCTGGCTGACTGTAGGAGCAGAAAGCGTTGTGTAAACCTGTGTTTTGGCTATTGCTTCAGCTATTTCTTTCGGTGCACAGCAGTAACCTACCCTGAATCCAGCCATTGCATGGCTTTTGGAAAAAGTTTGCAGGGTTATCGCATAATCTTCCATGCCATTGAAACTGCCAATTGAAACATGCTTTTTGTCATAGATTATTTTTTCATACGCTTCATCGCTAAAAATAAAAATGTCATGTTCTACAGCAACATCTGCGATCTCTTCCAAAGTTTTTTTGCTGAATACAGCGCCAGTAGGATTGTTTGGCGTGTTTATTATTATAGCCTGTGTTTTTTTCGTTATTGCCTGCTTGATGTCATCAGCATTAAGCTGCCAATCATTTTCCTCTTTAGTCGCCACAGTGACAGGAACCGCATTAAAAAGCTCAGCCGTTGGAAGATAAGCAAAGAATGAAGGCTCTGGTATTATGATCTCTTCGGTGACATCGCATAAAACCGCAACACCAATCATGAGTGCCTCTTGGGAGCCGCAGGTAACGACAATGTTTTCAGGATTGCAGTTGATTTTGTTTTCCTTTATTAGCTTTTTGGCAATGGCTTCTTTCAATTCATGTCTGCCGCCAGGCGGAGAATAGTGGTTGTATTTCTTAAGCTTGCCGAGCTCTCTTTGCAGGACCGGTGACATTAAAAAATCAGGCTCCCCCGGCCCAAGAGAAATTATATGCTTGTCTTCGACAGCAATCTTCAGCAATTTGCTTATCGAAACATCATGCAGCTGAAGCTCTCGCTCAGAAATATGAGTGCGATGTTGATAATTGTGCATAATAAGTTATGTCAGCAAGGAGAATATATAGAGAACTTTGATTAACCTATAGTTTGTCAAAGTTCACAATAAGGGCTTTGAATGAAATATATGGTTATTCAAAACCCTCTATAGAATTATCCTTCAACAATTTTCATCCACTCCGGATGCTTCTTCAGAAATACATCCTTTACATAAGAGCATGAAGGCCTTATTTTAAGATTGTGCTGCTTTGCAAATTCAAATGCAGCGTTTGTTAATATTTCTGCTATTCCTTTTCCTCTTAATTCTTCTGGTGTAAAAGTGTGATAAAGGTCCATGATATTATTTTCCTTTTTGTAAAGAAGCTCTGCCTCTTTTCCATCAATAGAAACAAAGAACCTGCCTTCAGTATGCTTTACTTCCATATTAAAAATTGAACATTAATCTATTAGTAATAATTGAATTGAAGATCTTCAAGACCACAGGTTTTCTTGGAGTTTTGTAAAGACCTTCTTTTTCAAAAGAAGGCATTTACTATGGAGAAGGAGTTTAATGAACTGAAGAAATTTCTTGTTGATAATGGTATAGCATTTGAAATTTTCTCGCATGAGCCTGTCATAACCTCAGAAGAAGCGACGAGCATTATTGGTGTTCCTGTAGAGCAGGGCGCAAAAGCTATTGTTGTCAGGGATAGCGGAAAATTCTTTTTCCTTGCTGTTTTGCCTGGAAACAAGAAGATTAATTTGAAGAAACTAGGACAAAGTATTAGTGATGCAAAGATGCCGCTAAGACTGGCTGCGCATTCAGAAGTTCTTCAGCGCACAGGATGCGAGATAGGTAGTGTTCATCCGTTCGGTGTGCTTTTTGAACTTGAAACATACTGTGACAAGGCGCTGTTAAAAAATGAGCTTATTTATTTCAACCCTGGCGTGCATGAAAGAACTGTAAAGATGAAATGCGAAAATTATGTCAGACTGGCTGCGCCTGTAGTCTGTGAGTTTGCTGAATAAATGCTGAAACGTTTAAATGCGTATTCGTGGTCTTTCAGGCTCTTCATCTATAATAAAATAAGGAAATTCTAGAATGCCCGGCGGGTCACATTCATGGCCATAGGACTTGTCTGCAACGCCATCGCCATCTGTGTCAAGATTAAAGAAAACTTCGTCCTGTGATATTGCGATTTCACCAACAGGATAACCATGAAATATTATTGCACGCATGAAATCGCCTGTTGATGTGGAAATAACTATAGTTGTTCTGTTTTCTTTTTTATTGCCTTTCATGTAAATACGCTCAGATTCGCCATCACAATTCACATCGCTTAAGCCTATCGCTACACGTTCTGCCTCTGTCTTTGCTTTTGTACAATCTCTGTATACAACTGGATGGTCAGGTTCTCCATCGCCATCAGTGTCTACATTCATTAAAACCCTGTCGCTTTGAAATTCTACATCAGTGGCGTATCCGGGTATTTCAATCTTGTTTCCATCAAATGACAAGTATGTAATATTGCCTTGAGAAAGAACGCTTACATATTCAGGGGTTCCGTCACAAGTAACGTCGCTATAGCTTGATACCATAACAGGAAGGTTTGTGCGTCGAAGCTTGTGCGGTATTGCGCCTGCAGTCAAAATGCCTAAACAGGTGTATGCAAACAATCTGCCAATAAGTGCGTCAGCTAAAATACTTTATTCCTCCGAATTGAATCTCCATTCATCTTCTTTGATCTTGTTCTCCAGATTATAATCTCTGGATAACAGGAAGAAAAAATATGATAGCCTGTTAAGATATTTAATTATGTTTTCAACCCCTCGTTTCTTTGCGGCTATAACGCGTCTTTCAGCCCTTCTTGTTATGGACCTGCAAACATGAAACAACGCAGAAGGCGGTGAAGCGCCTGGCAAAATAAAATTATGCAGCTGCGGCAGATCTTTGTCAAGGTCTAATGTGATTTTTTCCAGCCATCCTATTCTTTCTTCAAGCAATCTAGGACCCTTTTTTCCCGCCTCTCTGGGATTTGCCAAGTCAGAACCCATTGTAAAAATATCGGTTTGTATTGATTTCAAAATTTCAGAAACAGTTTCATTTTCTATTCTGCTTCTCGAAAGGCCAATAAAAGAATTAAGCTCGTCAAGCGTGCCTATTGCTTCCAGTATAGGATCGTCCTTGTCTACTCTATAACCAGCATAAAGGGCAGTTTTGCCCTCATCCCCGCACCATTTTGTATGCCGGGCGCCTTCTTCATCCACTTCTGTGGGTTTCATGCTCATTATAGTAAGGATAAAGTTAAAAACTTATTTTTAGATAATTGGGAATAATTATATACTGCTCCAAACAATAACAATTCATGTCTGCCGAGCTTGGAATACTGTTTGCCTTCTTTTCGCTTGTCTGTTGGGGACTTGGAGATTTTCTTATACAAAAAACAACAAGAAAAATCGGCGACTGGGAAGCGCTTTTTATTATAACAGCCATTGGCGCTGTCATTTTGCTGCCCTTTGTTACAAATGAAATAAGGGCTCTTTTTTCGTTTCAGGATGAGACATTTATTATATTGCTTGGCATGTCATCTGTTCTGCTTATGGCATCTATGCTTGACTTTGAAGCCTTGAAAAAAGGAAAAATTGCTATAGTCGAACCTGTTCTCGCTTTGGAAGTTCCTATAACAGCATTCATAGCGTTTGCTGTCGTAAACGAAGGATTGCAGGCACTGGAGATATTTTTGATTGTCCTATTGATGATCGGGCTTGCGCTGATATCGTTAAAATCACATCATTTCAAAAGAAGAATTTGGCTAGAAAGAGGCGTTCTTTTAACAGCTGTAGCAGCCATCCTAATGGGTATTGCAAATTTTCTAGTAGGGTTTTCGTCTCGTTTGACAACCCCATTGTTCGCAAACTGGTTCATAAATGTCTTTGTCAGTGTTATTTGTTTATTCTACATAATTGCTAACAAGCGAACGACTAAAATGGTACATGACTTTGGTAAAAACAAAGAGCTTGTTCTAGGCATGAGCCTTTTTGACAATTTTGCATGGATTGCATTCGCGATCGCAACAACCTACATTCCTATCGCAATAGCCATAGCCCTTTCAGAAAGCTACATAGCGCTTGCAGCCCTGCTTGGCCTGTTGATAAACAGGGAGATATTAATGAGGCATCAGAAAATAGGATTAATAACTGCCATAGGCAGCGCCATTGTGCTGTCGTTGGTTGTGATTTAAGACAAGTGTCTTAATTTTAAGACAAATACATATTTAAAGACATATGTCTTAATATTAGAATGCAGAACGAAAAGCATGAAGATGCGCTAAAGGAAGTAGAAAATACAATAGAAGAAGCCTTGAAAGAAAATATATTGGAACACCAAAGAAGGATCGCATCCATGACTTCACTGGGAATTCAGCACATAATAGAGCTTTATTTTCATAAGCTTAACGTGATGAAGCCTGGAGCTTCGCTGAAACACGAATGGTTCAAGCTGAGTGAAAAAAATATCAGATTAAGGCTTTCTGCAGTTGTTACAAAAAAGCTCGATGAAATACCAAGGGTATTAGAAATTTTGTCAATCGCTCGTGAAATAGAAAAAGACAGGAACGATCTTGTTTACGGAGCGCCTCTGAAAGATGATAAAATTCTTAGGGATAAGATAGATGATTTTCTTGAAATCAAAAAAATAATCGCTGAGGAAAGTGAAGAAAAATGAACGATTATAAAACATATGCGATATCAGCAGCTTATTTTATTATAAGCAGAATTGATGGAAAAACAATAGAAAAAATAAATAATGTCATCTTATTCGGCAGCGTGGCTCAAAACAGGACAACAAAAGAATCTGATGTAGATTTGTTTTTTGATGCAAATTTAAACAAAACGCAAGAGAAAAAACTCAGTAGCTCATTGAACAAAATTGCAGAAGAATTTTATACATCAGGCATAGCGCTGCAGTTCAAGCTTAAGGGAATAGATAACAAAATCAGCTGCATAGCTGGTGAACTGGACAAGTGGAAAGACCTCAAAAGGAGTATAATAAGCACCGGAATTGTGTTGTATGGAAAGTACACTTCAGGAATAAAAAAAAATCAGCTCAAACAGCATTTTATAATGTCATGGGAAGCGCCAGAAATGCGAGGCGCTTTTCTCAACAAGCTTTACGGCTATTCTGTAGGTCAAAACCATTATGCAGGCATGTTAAAGAAGTTTAATTCTGCAAAAATAGGGAAAAGTGCTGCGCTTGTGCCGTCAGAGCACAAAGACAAGTTCATGCAACTCATGGAAAAATACAAAGCAAATTATCAGATAATTGAGGTGTACAAGTAAAATTCGATCCTTGATTATGATTTAATAATCGACATCAACATACCCGCCAAATCATTCAATAAATGGCGGAGGCGACTCTGTAGTTTTTAAGGCAGGCGCGTCATAATGTCTCATTGCATCATCTATACTTCTAAGTTGCAGGTACTACATTCTAAGTTCTCTTACAGTCCTTATTCCATCTCTTGCAGCAGCCACACTAACAGTCAAAGACTTAAATAGTTATTAATAAGTAGTTACACTATAAACGCTTAAATATACAAATTAGCTTAATATATTATGAATTCAGACAATTCAGCGCCTACGAGTACGGCTTTAGAAGAATTTAAGCGCTGCGCCAGGCCTCCTTTCAGATTTACTTATCCATTACAGATATTTTCTGACGTATCTGTTCCAACACAAGGTTTAGATATATCTGACTTGCAGCGCAGAAATTCTTTTTTAAAATACGCTCAAGGAACAAGTCCAGAAAAAATGCTAAAAAGGGCGCAAGCGTTACGCGGCTTGGAAGTTGTTATTAAACAGTATCTTCATGACATGGAAATTATAACAGTTTCTTTGATGGGAAGTTATGTTAACCCTTGGAATCCTGGGAAAAACAATGACATAGATGTAAATGTTATTTACGCAGGCGAAAGATTTTACCATATAGAAATACCAGCAGATGCTATACGGCAAATATTTCCTAACATTCCTAAAACTGTAGAAGAGCTTGAAATAGCGGCTATGGGTGATAGAAATGCTGTGTACGGAAACAAAACTAATGACACATTTACAAGTACAACTGGACGCGACAATGTTATTCCTATTACTGTTGCAGGATTATGGAATCGTGATGTTCCCATATACGGCAGAGATTACCAACAGCTTCCTGACAATGAAATAAATCTTTTACGGCTTGCTTATGACCTCACAGAATCTGCTATACGCAGGTATCAAAATTCAGGATTAAACAAACCAGAGGCAGAAGAGCCAAGAATGAGAAAAGCTTTGTGTAGGCTTCATGAAGCAGGTGTATACTTGGAAGAGTTATGTAGCGGATTAGGACTCGGTTCTTCAAAAATCTCCCTGCTGCAAAATAGCCTTACTTTAGACGAACTTAGGCCGCATGTTGATGGTGTTCTAAGAAAAACAATAGAACGCTATCTTCAAGTTCAAAAATGTATTAAATAATTTCTAAAAAAGAGGATTATAGTTAACCAAATAAACAATCAGGATATTATTTATTTGGTTCACATATAGCTGCCAACTAAGTAATATCCTGAATATTATATTGGCAAGCTATAAAATGAAAATCAGTCTAATTTATTACAAATGTCAAACCGTCTGGTTCTCTAGATCCTCGTTTTGTTAGGATATCACATTCTTTTAAAAGATCTGCTCTATTGTGAGCTATTATATCGTCTATGGAACCAGAACTCCAAGCATCATGACATTTTTTACCGTCATCAAAAAAAGGGTCGTTATAATTCTCTATTTTAAGTTCTTTAACAGCGCTTTTTTTCGCCTCATATTTTTGTATATTTAACTCTCTTTCAAAATTTATTTCTTTTTTTAACGTATGAGAGAGCACGCCCATCTCAAATTCTGCATTAAATGAATAAAAAGGGCGTTTGAGAGTTGGTAACACATTCAAAATGATTTCTGGTAATTTCTGTATTGTTGCATTGCTTCTAACGCAATGAATTTCTAGTCTATTATTACCTATAAAACCAAAAAGAATTGGCTTAATTTCGGCATAACGGCGCGAATCATTAAATCTGTTACAAAAATTACCTATGGTTTCTAGATCAATAATTGTACCATCAAAACTAGTTTTTACTTCTTCAATAATTGTTTTCATATTTCTACACCATTTGTAAAAACAATTCTTGTTTTCCTTTTAATATTATTTTCTTTTCCCAATGGTTTTTTATGCGATAAATTCTATGACACATAAAAGAAAGGGCTTAACTGCATAGTCCCCAGCCGCATTCTGTGCAGCTTACACATCCTTCTTTTAGCACTGTTGTGCTGTCGCATGAAGGGCAATTCTTGATGTCTGCTTTGTGAGAAGGCAAGTTGTCATACTCCACATTATTAGGTTCAAATTTATCCAAATCATTACCTTCTATTATTGTAGGATTCGTGAATGGTTCAACTTCACCTACAGGCATCATGTGCATACTATCATCAACAGGAATTATAGTTCCATTAGTTTCAGCAACTGTTGGTGAAAGTTTCCTGCTTACATCATCTATCTGCTCAATCATTGATGAAGTCTCTGTATGGATTTTTGTTATTGCTACAGCATGCTGCAAAGGCGTTTCAACCTTTACCGCTTTCTTAGGTGCCACAAGCACCTGGTCCTGGATTGAGCTGTCTCTAAACACAGTGCATCCTTTGCATCCTAATTTGTATGCAAGTAGATAACTTTCCCTCATGTATTCCACCGTTGCAGAGGCAGGAAAGTTGTTCGTCTTTGAGATGCTGCTGTCCGTCCATCTCTGGAATGCAGCCAATGCCCTGATATGGTCCTCAGGTGTTATGTCATTGGCTGTGACAAAAATGCTTTTCATTTTTTCTGACAAATAAGGAATGGTTTGAACAGTGCCGCCATGCGTAGCAATGTCTTCCATTAACTGTGTGTCTAGAAGACCTTCTCTTTGCATCACCTTTTCAAATGCAGGGTCAACATAAAAGAAACTGCCAACCTTTACATTCTTCTCAAAGCATATGCTGTAGACAGGCTCTATTCCACTGCTGCATCCGGCTATCATTGATATGCTTCCAGTCGGCGCTATAACTGTTGTAAATCCATTTCTCATGCCAATAGTTTTTGCTTTCTCAGCAATTTCATCCCAGTCAAAATGCCATGAGCTTCTGTCGTCAAAGCCCGAGAAAGGCATCCTGCCTTCTGGATAAAATGATTTATCATAATACAGCATGCTACCTCTTTCTTTTGCAAGCTCTATTGCTTCTACCTTTGACCAGTAATTGATAAATTCCATAAGCCTTTCCATGAAATTTCTGCCTTCATCAGTATTATATGGTATTCCAAGCTCATACAACAAATCACCAACGCCCATTATTCCCAATCCTGTTTTTCTTGTTGCAAGCGTCATTTCTTCTATTTGCTTGAGAGGGAATTTGTTTACATCAATAACATTGTCAAGGAATTTCTCACCAAGCATGATGGTTTTCTTCATGTCATCCCAGTCTATAGTTCCATCCTCTTGTGCAAATGCCCATACATTAACGCTTCCTAAATTGCACGACTCGTTTCCATAAAGCAAGACTTCGCCGCAATTATGCACAACAATGCCGTTTGCAATGAACGAGTGGGTTTGTGGCTCTGTAATATCCCAGACTTCTCTAATGCCTGCAGGTTCTATAGACTTTATCTTATCCAAAAACTGTTCTCGATAAAATTCAAACTGCAGCAACGCATCTATTTTGTCCTTGTTCTTTTTTTGGAAAAATGTGACAAGTTCAATAAATTTGCTAAGGTTTTTTTTGCTTACATTTAATTCATAATTTGTTCCAGAGGTTTCGTAAGATACAGTTTCTCCAGCTTTATTTTCATAAGTAAATAGTTTTGGTTTTGTAGAGCGATCATATATGCTGCTTCTTATTCCAAGATTCAACAACAATAGCTGTACATTCTTGAGTAATTCCATGGAACTTGAATTAAGACGGGTATAGTTTCTGCTTTTTTTGCCTAGTTTGATAGTTCCGTCAGAGCTAAATACCCCACTTAAGAATCCTAACACAGCCTCCTTTGGCGCAGTAAATAATGCTCTTGGAACATCTCGTTCTTTAGAATTATAACCAAGCTTAAGGAAAAATTCTGTTATATGTTTGCTATTAGATCGCAATTGTATGCATCCATTTTCATATTTAGCTGGTTTTATTTTGCGGTTACAATATTTCTCAAATATTGGCTGAATTATGGCACGTGCCTCTTCATCTTCAGGTGCGAATACCAGACCCACGGTATTATACCTTTCACTAATAAATCCATCGCCTACAAGCCAACCCAAAACAAAACCCAAATCTTCACTCCATTCGGTTGGCAAATTTGTTTCATATATTCTACCTTGTTTTCCTCTATATGTATTATTTACATCAAAAGGCAGCTTTCTATTTCCAGAAAATCTGCCTTCTCCTGACTGTATGAAAACAAAGTCATTTTCTGTAATGTCCTTTAGCTCTGTCCAGCCTTTGCTTGTCATTATACGATGATCAGGTGTAGCAATCAACTCGTAACCAGATCTTGTTTTAAGTTTATAAGTTTCCTTAATGCCAGTTTTAACAATTTGCAATGGTTTTGTTAACTGTGTTCCTATTTGTAAAGTCTTTTGATTTCCTGAATTTATTTCTATAAGTCTGTTATCAACTGTTATATTTTCTGCACTTATAGAATCAATTCTTTCCAAGCCATTTTCTGTAGAGACTAAGGTGTCTGCCGCAACGCAAGGATTTGTAGTCACAACCGGCCCAAGATGTTTTAGGAATGGATTGTATTTGTTAATATTATCAAAGAAAAGCACGCCTGGTTCTGCAGATTCCCATGCCTGATAGACAACCTTGTCAAATAATTTTCTAGGATCAACATACTTCACAATTTTGCCAGATTTAGGATTTACCAAAGGATAAGGCTCGTTTTTCTCATAATGATCCCAGAAATCTGACATGATTAATATTGATATATTGAAGTTTCTCAGCGCTTTGTTTCCTTCTTTTGCCGTAATGAATTTTTCAATGTCAGGATGATTGCTATTCATTATTCCCATATTTGCGCCCCTTCGTATTCCGCCCTGTTTTATTACCTCAGTCATAGTATCGAATAGTTTCATGAAAGTTATGGGACCAGAAGCAATGCCGCACGTGCTTCTCACAAAATCTCCGTCAGGCCTTAGCTTTGAGAAATTGTAGCCCATGCCGCCTCCTGATTTAAAAACAATTGCTGTTTGCTTTAATTTTTCCATTATGTCGTCTATGCTATCTTCAATATCTATTGTAAAGCATGCGGACCCCATTCCAAGCACAGAACCAAAGTTTGCTATAGCTGGTGTATTAGGCATGAATTTGCGGTGTGTCATTATATTATAAAAATCGTCAATGTTTTTTTCGTAAGAATCAAATTCCTTGTTAAGCAGCATCCTTAGAAATTCTCCCCAAGGAAGTTTCATCCTGCATTCCCTGTTAGATCTGTCATACATTCTTTTGACAGCTTCAAGATGATACATATTAAGGACAAATTTGCCGATGCTGATTTTCTTGTCATATGCCGAATGATCAAAATACTCATATTCATGTTCTGGACAGCCGCCTTCTTTTTCATGAAGGCGTTTGTCATACATTAAATCAGGCAAAGCACCGTGTGTAGCTACTCTTGTAAAAAGTTGTTTTGGAGTTTCTATAAGCTTGCCATTCTCATCCTTTCTAAGATACCTTGCTTTTAGAACACGAAGGGCATTTGGATCAAATCTTTTATCAACCTCATCGATTTCTTCTTTTTCCAATATTAACATTTTTTCCTGACGCATTTCTGCGCGTTTTTGCCTATATAATATGTAAGCTTTGGCAGTTTTTACATGGCCGCCTTCTATTAGAACTTTTTCAACCGCATCCTGTACTTCTTCAACTGTTGGAGAAAATTTTCTTTCTTTATGCAAACTTTCAAGAACTTTATTGCTGAGTTCCTCTGCAAGCTTTATGTCAGTTCCGCCGACTGCCCGGGCTGCTTTAAAAATAGCATTAGTTATCTTGTTCTTTTCAAATCTTACAACACTTCCGTCCCTTTTTTTAACTTGCGCTATCATAGAATCCACCAACCATTTTCTCAAATGAGCCGACGTCCTTAGACGTCATACACATGTAACCCCATTTTTTGTAAATATCAAAACAAAAAAATAAAACCATACTCTAATGTAGCGCGAGACTATATAAACAATTTCTGTTGTAAGAAAAATATTCTGCAAAATTGAAATGACTAGAAAGCAGTTACAATTTTTCCAATTTATTTTCTTGTCCTGTTGAATTTTTACTTGTCTTTTTTCTTTTTTACCATAATTTTCGCCTGAAATGCTATCAAAAACACAACAGCTGCCACAGCTACTACAGCAATGGCAATGCCTGCGGTGCCTGTCTGTGGTAAAAACTCTATTGGCATTTATTTCTATTCATCTCTGAGGTTATAACTAACCAACAAAAGAATCCCTACATGCTTGTTGATTAGCTAGATGGGAGGCAAATAAATTATACCTTTGTTATTTATTTGGCTCACTATATGTATATAGAGGTGTTCAAATGGCAAAACGTGCGGCAAAAGCAAAATCCAGAAGCCCTAAAAAACACAAGGACATGTGCAGTTGCGGTTCAAGCAAGATATCAAAAGCTTGTTGCTGTTAAAAATGAAAAAAATTCATAAAGGTTTGAATATTATTCTTGGGATTTACTTTCCTTCATTTCTTTTATTCCCCGAAGGTCTTTGTAAGAAAAAAGGGCTCATTATGTTTTCTTTCTCTTTTCGTTTCTGTATTGCCTTGACATATTCAGCTTCCCTGTCAAACGCATACCTAAAAGTATAATTTATCGCGTGCCTGATGCCAGCAGCAGGCTCTACAGCAACCGCCCTCCACATAACATGTGTAACAGGCATTATATCAGTTTGTCTTACCTGTATGTCTTTGATCTTTACCAGAAGTGTGCACGAAGCTGCCCTTAGAATAAAAGACAAAAAGAATAATATCTGAAGTCCTGCTAGCCAGAAAAATGTCGTCCCTTCAAGAGACTGTGCAAGAAATGCGCCAGACATTGTGCCGAAAACAATGCCTATACCCGCAAAAAAATTGTAATTTGCTATGTACTGCGGTCTTTTGCCGGCAGGCGTAACGTCAAGAAGGTAATTGAAGACGACCTGGTCAAAGCCAGCAAAGATAAAGCCGTCATATATCTTCACTAAAGCAACCTGCCACACGCTTGTAGAAAGCATCCAGCCAAAAGGTATGACGCAACTGAAAAGGCCTGTAACGATTAGTATTCTTCTGCTGCCAAACTTGTCATTCAACCTTCCCCAGTATTTGAACGAAATTAGCCGTGCAACAGCTCCAAGTATTACAATTACTGAAAATATCTCATAGCTAAAACCCAGATCCTTCAGCATGTAAACAGTGTAAAAAGGCGCCGCAAGCTCAACTGCAAAATTGAAAGATGTTGTATATACCGTGAAAATTACTAGGCTCATATTAGACTTTATTGAAAATATCCAATCCGATGGGCGAAGGGCAAAATCGTGTTTGTAATGAAATATTCTTTGCACAGGCGGCTCATAAATGCGCATGAAGTAAAATATTGCAAGCACGCCAGCAGCTAGGCCTATTAAAAATATTACAGAAAAGCCGACAAAGCCGATAAGAAAGCCTGCAACTAAAGTTGTTATAACGCCTGCAAGGCCTATTAGCATATTTCTTCTGCCAAAATACTGGCCTCTTATTTCCTGTTTTACAAGATCACCCATTAGGCTGCTCCATGCTGGGCCTCGAAACGCCATGAAAAGGGAAGACATGGCTGCTAATATTATAAGAAACGTCATAGGATCCTGTAAATTAAGAAACGGCAAAAGAATAATCGGTATCCAGATTGCTATCCTGCCAACCAGCTGGCCCATTAACCAGATGTTTTTTCTGTTCATGTAGGCGGTAAGCTTTGCGCCAGGTATCTGACCGGCTGTAGCTGCTATTTGCTGAGCAGTCGCTATAAGGCCTATCTGGAAGTTTGTAGCTCTCAAAGAAAGTGCAAGCGGCACAAGAAACGTGCTGAAAATGCTTCCAGATATAGACTGTAAAATGCCTTCTTTTATTGACAAGTTTAGTGAGCGCTTGACATTTTCATTGTTTTTTTCAGTCAATGATTTATTTTCTTTCATTTTCAATCACCGAAGGTGTTGAAAAGAAATGCTCACTGCAACACAGGGCATTTCATTTATAGCAAACCAAATAAAGAATCAGGTATTATAATTTGGTTCGCTATATGTGACCAACTTAGGTTATATACCAAATATTAAGTTGGTCAGCTATAATCAACAGAAATTATAGTCCAAAGAAAAATAAATAGAAATGAATAAGATGCCCGCATACGAACTGATTACAGAAAACAGGTTTTTTGCGGATTTCTTTGCGCAAGCAAGAAGACTTCCTTTCCCGAGTCCATTGCACAAATCTGTATATAATGGATTTCAATAATTTCTAATTTATATCCAATAGATTCAAATAAACTTATGCTTCTCATAGATACTTCTGTTTACATAAATGCTTATTCAGAAAAGGTAAGGGAACAATTTGGAAAAGACAAGGCAAAAGATATGAAAGATGATCTTAGAATAGTGGCATGTGCATCAGTAGCTGGTCTTAAGTTCATTGGTACCTTTAATAGGAAAACTATGGCAAGCGAAGACATTATAGAAATCTACAATTCTGTAAACAAGTTGAATAAATTAAAAACTCCAGAGTTTATCAAATCAAGAGGTACGCTAATTTCTCTTTTGTCTTCTTTTTAATTCAGCATCTATTTTTTTTGCAGTTTTTATCCTAATAAACCGTGTAAACTCTAGTGGCGTCATGCCCACTTTCTTCTTGAAGTCTTCCTCGTATTTGGACAATTTTTCTTCTTCTGGTTTTGCCGATGTCATAATGTAAATTAACCATTAAGATATAAATAGTCTATTTTGCGAGTTTTATAGATTTTTACATTGTTGTGAAGTATAAGCAACGCAAAAATCTATAGTGATCCAAATATTAAGTTTGTTATCTATAAATAGCCGCTCCACTATTATTTCATTATAGTAAATTTTAGCAGGGATAAAATGCATATAGAAAGATTTTTGGAAGAAGAGATAAGAAGATATCTCAAAAAAAAGGAGATAATTGCCGTTGTGGGGCCGCGACAAAGCGGCAAGACCACTCTAATTAAGAAACTTTTTGCAGAACTAAAAAACGCGGTTTTTCTGGATTTTGAAGACAGGGAAACATTAGAATTGTTTAATCAGGATATAAAATCTTTTGTAGATCTCTATGTTAAAAAATATGACTATCTATTTATAGACGAGTTCCAATATGCGAAAGAAGGAGGCAAACAACTAAAGTATATTTATGATAATTATAAGACAAAAATCATCATCTCAGGTTCTTCTGTCAGTGAAATATCAATTAACAGCATTAAATATCTGGTTGGGCGCATATTCGTATTTAATCTTTATCCTGTTTCCTTTGAAGAGTTTCTTAATTTCAAGGAGCCGGAAATATACAAAAATATATATTTAAAAAAACATCTATCTAAGCCTATTATAGACAGAATTCTTCCATACTTTTATGATTTCTGCCTTTTTGGTGGTTATCCAAGAGTAATAATAACCGAAGACAAAAAAGAAAAAGAAACTGTTTTAAAAAATATATACAACACATATTTTCTCAAAGAGATAAAAGAAATTTTAAATCTTCCAGATGATTATAAGCTAAGCAGGCTCATAAGTGCGCTTGCCTTACAAATTGGAAACATTATAAATTATAATGAAGTTTCAGGAATAACAGGGTTCAGATATGCTGATTTGCTAAAACACATAAACGTACTCGAAAAGACTTTTATCTGTTTAACTAGCAAGCCGTTTTATACAAACAAAAGGACAGAACTTGTGAAAGCACCAAAAATATTTTTCTTAGATAACGGTTTCAGAAATACTGTGGTAAAAAACTTTCAGTCACTGGAAAATAGACAGGATAAAGGATCATTATATGAAAACTTTGTCGCTTCTGAGCTTGTAAAAGGAGGTTCTGATATAAAATATTGGCGTTCCAAGTCAAAGGCAGAGGTTGATTTTGTCATTGAAAAAGCCGGAAAAATAATACCAATAGAAGTCAAATCTTCGTTGATTGAGCCAAAGCTAACAAAATCATTCCACAGTTTTCTTGACCACTACAAACCAAAAAATGGCTATGTGTTTTCTGAAAAGTTGTGGAAAGATGCCGTAAGGGTAAAATTCAGGCCAATATTTTTTGTAGAAAAATCTATTCAGAAATTATGAAAAATATAGTCGTTTGTGCAGCTTATACTACACCATGCTGCGCAAACTCCTTATAGGTTTTTACGTTATTATGAAGCATAAGCAACGCAAAAATCTATAAAAACTACTTCTTTCCAGAAAGTTCAAGTATCTGTGATTTAAGCACAGGAATATCTTTCTTGATTTTGAGCAGTCTATTTTGGTATCTGTTCTTGGAGATAGTATACTGGCTCTTGCTCATTGTTCCGTATTCATAATATTTTCGCTGGTTGTCGGCAAGCAGTTTTCGTATAGTCTCTTCTTCGTGTTCTAGCCTGTGAAGCTTTTTAACTGCCATGCTTAATTCATGTCTTTTATATAAAACACGGCCCATGATAGCCAAGACCAGAATAATTGTCAGAATATAGTGCCAATTATTTTTTGCAAACTTGACAATATCAAATTCTTTGGCTCTTTCAAGCGCCAGTTCTCTTGCCCTTTCTTCCTTTAGTTCGTCTATTTTATTGATGGTAGCTTCCAGGCTTGTCTTTGCATCTATATAATTTTCATCCTCAAAAGCTTGTATAGCAGATTTAAATATTTCATGAGCTGCAGAAATATTAAACTGCAGGGATGCCTCATATAGCTTTACATCAGCCTCGTCTATAAGCATGTTGGTCTCTATAGCTGTCTGCTTAATAACAAATACATATTTTGCTTTTTCCTCAGCCGCGCTGTAATTGCTTTGCCTAAGCAGCAACTTTGCCTCTGCAAGCGTGTCATTTGCAAGCTGTATGCCGAAGCCTAATTGCTGCATTTCTTTTATTTCTTCCCCTGCCTTTTCTATTGCTTCTGTTGCAGAAATAGGCGTACTGGCATAGTTGGCGGTTGCATTATTTGCACCAAATCCTGTTATATTTGGCATATTAAAAATACCAATTGCAAAAACAGCGGCAATTATTAACAATGGCCCAAATTTATAAGTGTAATTAAAAACACCATGTTTTATTTTCTTATGTGATTTTGAATTCCAGCCGTTATCTGCATCATAAGATCCAAATTCTTTCTTTGCAATTTGCCTATTGGCAGGATGGATCATTTTAGGAGACGGGAAAAACCTTATACCAATTATAATAACTTGCTTTGCAGCTCGTATAGGCATTTGTATAATGCCTCTTAACGAAAATTCTGCTTTTTCCTCAGCTTTTATTAAGAAATTGAATAACTGCCTGATAAAATTGAATTTGCTTTGCTTTTCGCCTTTGGACTTTGCAATTTCCATGGTTTTTATAACTTCTGCTCTTTCTGTCTTAAGCATCTTCATGGCGTTTTCATAGGCGCTTTTGCTCATGGTGCCTTTTTCAAAATACTTCTCCTGAGCGTCTTTCATTAAGCCTAATATTCGTTCATCCTGTAGGGTGTAGCCTTTGACTATGCTTGTAAAATTTAGCATGCTTATCTGCCTTGACAAAAGTTTTGCGCGCTCTTTCCTTATTTCAGAAAGCCTTTTTTGATACTCATACAAGCTCTTACGATAGTCTGCCTCTGATACAGATTTTTCTACAAATCTTTGCCTTTGAACTTTTTCAATTAGATCGCCAATTGTAGGCTCCTCTCTGCGAAGCGCCAGCAGCTTGTTTCCAATAGACATGAGAGAAATTCTCCTGTAAAGGAAGAAGCTGATATAAAAAGACATAAAAACGCCGGCAAGCACAGCCCACCAGTAAGCCTGTAATGTCTTATAGTAATTCACTTTGCCTTTTGTTTCAACATTATAAGTAAGCAGCGCGCTATTGGCTCTTTCTATCGCCCTGTCATAGTCTTCTCTCGCAAAAGCAGCCTTTGCAAGCTCATAGAGCTTTATGGTCTCAGTCGCATCTAGTCCCCTGCTTTCAGCCTCTGATAATTTTGCTTCTATTTCCAGAATAATAGACTTAGCCTTCATGGCCTTTTCTTCAATGGCGGCAATTTCCTCTGCTATGCGTTTTACTTCGTCATATTTTCCTTCTTCCAAGGCGCTTTTTGCACGTTCAAGAAGCTTGTTTATTTTATTTGTTGTAAAATTGCTGGAACTTAGTTTTAAAATCGATCGTTCACCTGCTTGTAAAGATTCCAGCGTCTCATTTTCATCAACGCTCACAATTATGAGTATAAAATTAAAAGTGCTTACAAATAGTTTTTTATTTACGCTTGCTGTAGCTTTTACTTTTATCTCTAAACTATATTCCTTTGCCTCGACATATCTGGGGGCGCGCAGCGATATTTGGAACGTTGTTGTTTTGTTTGATTTAATTCTTTCTATTTTTTCAGGTAATATGCTAGCAAGAGCGGATGAATAGCCGGATAAACTTAGCTCTATGTTTTCAAGATCTGTTAATGTATTTGGATTTGTCACTTCCACAGATATTGCTATTTCTTTGCCTTTTTCCAGTATTATTTTATCAGGCGCTTTTATTGTCGGCGGAAGGACAATTATAACTCCTCCGCCTGCGCCGCCCCCTCCGCCCCCGCTAGGTGCAGGCGTGGACGCTGCAGCAGCAGGTAACGCATTTACTATCACCAGTTTTGTGTTATTGCCTGTTGCATTTTCAGCAGAAGCTGATAAGGCTGTTAGATTAAAAGTGCCTGTGCTGGCATCGCTTGCGACAGAAACTGTAATATCATTATTTACTGTATTTCCTATTCCAAAAAATCCTATTGATTTATTAAGCGTTCCAGAGCTATTTATCCATCCAGATGGCAGCAACCAGGCAAGCCATGTGCCAGTAGCATCGCCAGTGCCGTCATTCTTTACAGTAGCAGATAAGTTTACAGTACCCCCTTGCGTTACATTAGAATCAAAGCTCGTTATTGTGACAGTCAGATAAGGCCCTGCAACATTTTGTACAATAGCCTTTGCAAGTATTGTATTGTTAAAAACTATAGAGCCTGACCTGAATGCAAATATTGTTATATTGAAAGGAAATTCTCCGACAGCAAAGCCTGTTGTATTTGCCGTTACATTCAAAGTCATGTTTATTTTCTGCGCCAGTGTAAAGTTTATTGTATTATTGTAAGTTCCATTAAAACTTATCCATGTCTGCGTGGAGTTGATTGTAAAGTTAAGCTCAAAATCGCCAGTATTATTTGCAGTTATGTTGCCTAAGAAAAATATTCTGTCTTCTGTCTTAACAATTGCTTTTACAGATAGTATATTTGTAGAGTTCAGCAGGTTGACGTCATTTTCAACTGTAATGTTTGTTACACTGCTTGTATTTTCATTGCCCGCTGTATCATTGGCAAAAACACGAAAGCTCCAGTTGCCATCTGTGGGTGTAAAGTTAGCTATGTAGCCCGTGCCGCCATCAGACGTCATATTATTTTCATTCCACTGCGTGTCATTCTTGAGCCTGTACTGTAAAATCAGTCTGTCAAGGGCAAAGTTATCAGTGATATTTGCTTTTACTGTTACATTAAAATTAGGATCAAGATCATCAGCAGATGATGGCGTATGGGTAAAGTTAGCAATCAACGGCTTTGTAAAATCTATAGTGATATTTCTTGACAAACTTATATTAGAGTTCAAAGCTAAATCTTTGCATTCAATATGCCATGGTTGCCGTCCTTCGCCTAACGTCGCCCCTAAAACAGAAGCTGTGTTGTTATTTGCAGTTGTAGAATTAACACTGCTTCCATTAGCAAAAAGCTGGCAGGTTGCATTTGCTGCTATGTTGTCTGTATGAGTAAAGTTGAACAATTGAAAAGCCTGGGAAGAATTTGTGTTATTTGCAGGAGAGTTTAGCTGGACGTTTGGCTGGATTATATCTACATTTATTGTTCTTATGCTGTTGTTTGTGCCAATGTTTGAATTAGCAGAGCTGTCTGTGCAGTTAACAGTCCAGTTGTGCGTGCCTTGTAATAAAGGAGATGTTAGCGTATTAAGCTGGCCTTTGGTTATTGAAGAATTGGTTCTATTTGCCGCCCCATTAAGAACAAGGGTACAACTGCTTATGCCGGATGTAGTGTCATTTGGCGTAAATTCAAATACAACTGCTGTAGAATTAGACCAGTTGCCATCAGATGGCCTGTTCAAAGCAACAGCAGGAGGCGTGGAATCTGTATAAACTATGTCAACATAAACATGATCTAAAAACATCGTATTTCCAGCGCCTAAAGCTTGTATGTTGTACCTTATTGTCAAATTTTCAGCGTCTGCTTCTTTATTCGATGACCCATTTATCAATGAAGTAGCGTCGCATTTATCATACACGCTGTCATTTGATGTTTTTGCAGCAAGCGTACAGGAAATGCCAACGCCATCTGAAGGCCTTGTTACTGACAAAGTTATTGTTGGACTGCCTGGATTTGCAGATTCAAATCTGTCTATGTAAACTGTTACATTTGCAATTAAATCCGGCGAAGTTATTGCAGATGTGTTTGTATTTTTAGTCTCTATAAATCTGTTTCCGCTGTTATGTCCTGCCTGCGGCTCTGCAATACCATCCTGTGCCTGCACCATGCTAAGCACACAATTGCCCTCGCTATCTGTGCAGCTTGTGGCATTTATTGTTATATTATTGTTTGCAGCAAGCACAGGCATAATAAAAAACATTAAAAGTATGATAACAGGGCTCTTTAGAAATCCTATGTAAAAATCACTGGCGTGAGCAGCATTGCCTGAGGGCATGCTGCTAGCTGCCCTATACACTGACAAGTGTATAGGGCTACGCCAGTGATTTTTATTGAGCATTTCTAAAAAGCCGATAACAGCTATTGCAAGACTATTTTTTTCCATGAACATCCTCCTCCTTTGCCAGCCTTGCGACAGCTTCTTCTATAACATGAGACTTGTTCCTGAATTTTTTGCTCTTTAGCAGCTTGTCTATAGCTTCCAGCGTCTCTTTGTCAACAGTAGCCGATATTCGTTCTTTCATTTAATCACAGTAATACTAAATATTATTTTATGTTATTTAGTATTACTTAGAAATCAGCGGTATATAAAGATTTTTTGTATCTATGTATGATTTCACGCGCTGCCTTGAAAACTCTTGCAGATTTGTATCAATTTTGGCTTTATTCTTTCCTTGAATTTTTCAAATTCATTCGTATCGTATTCTGCAATAGCCAGGTACTCTATTTTTTCATCGCTTGTGAAAAATTCATCCTTTTCGATGCGATTAAGTTTATCTTCGATGATTTTATCAACATCTCTCTTTATCAAAGACGAGCTTCTGATTTTTTCAGCTATTTCGCTTATATCCGCGTTAAGAGAGCCCTTTATCAGAAAAAGGTCAAAAAGATCGCGTTCCTTCAGCTTGTCTCGCGTTAGAACTGCCCGATATTTCTCAATTATTATTTCTTCCAGCGTATAGCTCATAACCCTAAAGTTTTCAATTTTCAGGCCAAGGATAAACATAAGTTCCTTTGAATCAAAGAAATCTGTTATCGCCTTTATTGATATCTCCTTTGGAGTGTAAATAACATTTTCGACAAAATTTATCTCAACTTTTATGAAATTGTTCTCGATATAATATAACCTGAATATATAAACGGTTCTTCCATGCAAAATGGTGCAGAACTTTGTATCGCTTCTGTCTGCGCTGAATTCCAGCTCCAGTGTATCCGCCACTTTTTTCAGTTCAGGAACAAAATAATCTATGAATTGTTTAATTCTTTTTTCTCTTGCGCTTCTTTTCAAATGTCTCAATTTATTCGAATCCCTATGAACAAAATCCAGATCCTCGGAAAACCTGTGATACTTGAGATAATTTCTAGACAACAAAGTGCCGCCTTTGAATATCAGATCATTCCCAATGCCTGATTTCTCAAATTCTGCCATTATCAACGTCAGAAGCAAATCCTTTTCGATTATTTCATCCGATGCATTTATGCCGATATTTCTCTTCACTTCTGCAGTATATTTATTCAGGTTGATTTTCTGAGCCATGTAGGATACCTCTCAAGATATTTTTTCGTTTCCTTGAATTTTCTGAATTTTTTTGATTTTCTGAAATAAGCTAAATCAATGCAAGTCTTTGCCATGTCTGAATAGTAATACATGACGCCGTTTTTTGTCCTGTGTTTTTTCAGGCCAAAAAACAGGTTTTTTTTGATTTTCAGAAATTTCACATTT
>ORJL010702405.1_pt1 | contig 33311 bp, 28 predicted proteins | sample 1779941 | NCBI WGS metagenome assembly ORJL01 (sample SAMEA104232317, study PRJEB22302) | groundwater metagenome | biome: forest; feature: aquifer; material: groundwater | place: USA | collected 2011-08-07 | depth 5.8 m | reverse complement strand
GTCGACGAGGGCGAGGAGTTGGTCGAAGGCGCTGACTGCGCCGGCGGGATCCTTGCCCTCGAGGCGCGCGACTCCGGAGAGGTAGAGCGCGCGGTCCTGGTCTTTGCCCGCGGCCGCGGCGAGCGGGGCGAGCGCCTGCGCCGCGCCTGCGAAGTCGCCGTCGAGGAACTTCTGCTTCGCGGGACCCATCGGGTCGTCGTCGGCGTGGAGGAGGGGGAGGAACACGGCGAAGATGAAAAGGCAGAAGGGCGCTCGCGTGGCGTGGGGCATATTTGGCTCCGGTGGGAAGGGGACAGAGCGTATAGAACGGCGACGGGCAGTTCAGGGTTCGGAAAAACAGCGGGTGGTACCCGGAGGGGGATGGCAACTAGAGACGCGGCCCTCCCGGGCGTCGATGGGAGTATCTTCCGGGACGCAGACGCATGGGACGCCGCGGGGCGGTCCCGAGTTCCCCGGGCGCGTGAGAAAATAGCACAACGATCGGCCCGATGCCAGCGAGCGAGACATCGGCTATGGCGCTCCGATAAACCGGGCCACTCAGCAGGAGGTTTTCCTTTCCAAGTAGCCGCACTCGTGAGGACTCGTCCCTTGCTGCGCTTGGACTTGCGGCGTCCATGCGCATGGACTGGTCCAGTTTGCGTGAGCGGAGCCCACTTCGCGGGTGGGTCGATTCTGATGAGCGCTATAGCATCGGACGGCCCGGGTGCGCGACCGACGGATCGCGGGAGTGGCTTCGGAGGGAGGGAAGGGCGTGGAGTGGCAGGCCAGCCTCTGGATTCCGATGGTCGTGAAATCTCGTGTTCGCGGAGTCGGGTGAGGCCTGGGCCCCGGTCCCGCGCGGATCGGCAAGGTCATTTCGTTTCACTTGGCGGCCCGGCCGAACTGCCGCTGGCCGGAAGCGACCGTGGGGACGGTCACCGGCACACTCGCCGCAGCTTTCGCAGCATGCGCGGCGCGCGGGCCGCGGAGTTTCGGTTGACCGCGTGCGCAGGCCTCCTTAGAGTCTACCCCGACGACAGCGTCGAGGATCGACCGGCGGATTGCGGTCGGAGGTGGGCATGCGCGAGTTATTGGGCGGAGCGATTTTCGCGTTCGCGGGCCTGATCCTCGCCGCTCCAGCGCGTGCCGCCGAGAGCGTCGATCTCGCGATCCCGCTCCCGCCGGATCAGCTCACCGCCTACTCGGTAATCGAGCTGCAAGGGCCGGCGGGGCAGGAAAAGCCCGTCCCGCAGCTCGATCGGGCCTTCTTCTTCTTCGGGCGCGAGCTCGAGCGCGGGCGCACGCTGACGATCCCGGTACGGACGCTCGAGTCGATCCCGTATGCGGTGGTTTTCCGCTTCCCCGACAAGCCGCAGGCCGAAGGGGTCCGCTGGCAGAGCGAACTCGCGTTCGAGGGGGTCCCGGACGTCCATCCATTCACGTTGGCGGTCCAGGCGCAAATCGACGGCCGCGAGGCGCTCGACGAGCGATCGGTGTGGAAGATCGCCGGCAAGGGGGGCATTCCCCGCGAGTCGGCCAAGCCGCGGAACACCAAGACCGCTCGCTTCGTCCGCGAAGCGGCGCTGGAGTGGACGGCCTGGTTCGATCCCGAGAAGCACGCGGTCGTTCGCTTCCGGTTCTTCTTCACGATCGTCACTGCCCCGGTGCGCGGGGACGGCGCGGAGACCACGGTGACACGGAATGAGCAGTGCGACTGGCGCGAGCAGTTGGTTGCGGGCACGCCCGCCCTGCGCGACCGCATCGGCACGGCGATCCAGCGCGGGGTCGACGCGCTCAAGAAGGCGCAGCAGCCGGACGGCTCGTGGAAGGGGATCGACGCAATCTGGCACGAGGGCAACACCGCGCTCATGCTGCTCGCCTTGATCCGCTCGGGCGTCTACGGACACGACCCCATCGTGGTGAAGGGATTCGAGTGGCTGAAAAAGCAGCCCTTCCGGCGGGTCTACTCCGTGGCGACGCTGGTGCTCGCGATCGAGGCGCGATACACCCCCCTCGAGGAGATCCGCGCGGCGGAGGACTACCTCGACAACCCGTCCGCGTTCCAATGCCGGGAGCGCCGGGTGCCGCCCGAGGACAAGGAGTGGATGGAGAAGGCGGTCGTCTGGCTGCTGGGCATGGCCTACAATCGGCGCAGTTGGAGCTACGACGAGCCCAAGGGGCGATACGACAACTCGTGTACGCAGTACGCGGTCCTGGCCTTCGACGCCGCGCAGCGGTGTGGGGTGAAGCTCGACCCCAAGGTGTGGCGCGCGGTGGCCGAGCACTTCCTTCTGGTGCAGAACCGGCGTGGGGCCGACGTGCTGCGAAAGCCCCACAAGTCCGCCGAGGAAAGCGGGACCCAGACCGCGGGCATTCCCGCCAAGGCGCGCGGTTGGGGATACCAGGATGCGGCGAGCGACGCGACCGGGGGCGCGACCTACTCCAGCATGACCTGCGCCGGGCTGACCGCCTTGATGCTGGCGCGCGCCTCGCTCGGGAAGGAGCTCGAGCGGCCGTTCGCGGCCCGGATCGACTTGGCGGTCAATGACGGCATGGCGTGGCTCGAGACCCACTTCGACCCGCGATTCAATTCACCGCGGTGGGACGACTGGTACTTCTATTCGATGTACGGCATCGAGCGGGTCGGTGTCCTCGCCGGGTCGAAGTACCTCGGCGACCGGGACTGGTACTCGGAAGGCGCGATGGTGATCTGCAACCTGCAATTGGCCAACGGCGGCTGGGGCCGTTGGGAGTACGACACCGCGTTCGCCCTGCTCTTCCTCAAGAAGGGCACGGTGCCGACGATGACGAAATGAGCGTGGAGGGTGTGCGACCTCGATGCCACCGACCAGCCACGACGAGGTCATGCGGGACTGGTACTTCGATGGCAAGAATCCGCCGTAGGCTTCTTCGCAGGGCTTTTCCAACTGTGACGCGGGATCGATCACTCCGAAAATGCCAGCGGGCGACGTCCCATCAGGACATCGCCCGCTGCGAATAGTAAGAGGGCGGAAGCACAACCTCCTGGTCTGTCCCCCGATCGCAGTCCCCCTCGTCGGAACTAGGAAGGTCTAGTACCGATCCGGGTCATCCTCGCTGTAGTTGAAGAAGTAGCGATCCACGAACACGTGCTGATCGTGGACGTCCTGTTTGAACGCCCGCCAATGTGCACGATTGTGATCGCGATCGAACGTGCAACCAACCGTAACCAGTACACCCACCACTGCGATTAGAGCCAACACGAACCGTTTCACCATGCTTCCACCCTCCTCATTGTCCTTGGTACCCCTCGACGGGGTCGACCTCAGATTGCGGCCGATTATACGGACCGACCCCTTCAAGTCAAGGATTATTTTCCAGATTCCTCTTTTCCGACGATCTCTACCGCGGACGGCTTCTTCCCTCCGTGACCGAGATGATCTTGTCCAGAGGGATCCACACCTTCCGCAAGTTGCTGGTGCGGATCAGGATTACGGCTGCGTGCACCGATTCCAGTACGCCATCCCAGGTCGTCCCATCCAGTGTGGTGAGCTTGACTTCCTTCTCGTGGGTCCGGCCGAATTCGGCCATTACGTCTTCCAAAGTGGCAATCCGCGTGTTCAGCGCCGTGGGTTGGCCGCAGACTGCACACGAGGTCTTCATCGCTTCCACCTTCGTTCCCGAGCATCCCGTCTATCGGCGCGCCGCGTTCAATCAATGAGCCCCAGAAGATATCCTCCCTCGGACCCCTCGTCAAGTTTCATCGGCAATCTCGCAATCTCACACGCGCCCAGCAGCTCGCCGGCGACCAGCCAAGTGCCACTTTGAGCACTACGCCCGCGAATCTGCTGCCATTCTGACAGAACTTCTCCCATTCGTGACCTATCCGCAATTGCCATCCGAGGCATAAGGCAATACCCTGAAAACCGTTGTGAACTTCCTCTCAGCCAGGGCATGCGAATTGCTTTCTCGACCCCCAGACTCATGGTCTACCCAAGGGAGGACGGAGAATGGCCAAGCTGCTCCTATTCGACCGCGAGGCCCGCGAGGCCCTGAAGCGCGGGGTGCAGAAGATTGCGCGAATCATCAAGGGCACACTCGGGCCGAGGGGCCGCAGCGTGATCATCGACCGGGGCTGGGGCGCGCCGAACGTGACCGAAGACGGCGCGACCGTCGCCGATGAGATCGACCTCAAGAATCCCTACGAGAACATTGGCGCCAAGATGGTCAAGGAAGCGGCATCGAAGACCAGCGATGACGCCGGCGACGGCACCACGACCGCTGCCGTACTCACCGAGCGTTTGTATCTGGAGGGGCTGAAGCGGATCGCCGGCGGAGCCCATGCGGTGTCGCTCAGTCGCGGGATCCTCAAGGGCGCCGAGGCCATCACCAAGCGCCTGGCCGAGCTCAGCCGGAAGGTCGAGGGCAACGAAGAAATCCGCAACATCGCCACGATCGCCGCGAAGAACGACCGCGAGGTCGGCGGCATGATCGCGGACGCGATGGCCAAGGTCGGCAACGACGGCGTGATCACTGTGGAAGAGGGCAAGGGCACGCTGACCGAGGTCAAAGTCGTCGAAGGCATGCAGTTCGATCGCGGCTACCAGTCGCCGCATTTCGTCACCGACGCAGACAACGCCAGGGTCGCCCTCGATGATCCGTTCATCCTGCTGCACGAAGATAAGATCAGCAACATCCGCAAGCTGATTCCGCTGCTGGAAGCATGTTCCCAGGCGAAGCGCCCCCTGGTGATCATCGCGGAAGACGTCGAAGGCGAAGCCCTGGCCACCCTGGTCGTGAACAAGCTACGCGGGATCCTGGCGTGCGCCAGTTGCAAGGCTCCAGGCTACGGTGATCGCCGCAAGGCGATGCTCGAGGACATGGCGATCCTCACGGGCGGAAAGCTGGTCAGCAAGGACCTCGGTATCGAGCTCGAGCGGGTCGGGATGGACTACCTCGGCCGCGCCAAACGGATCGTGATGACCTCCGAGGAGACCACCATCGTCGAGGGTGCGGGCAAGAAATCCGAGATCGAGGCGCGGATCGCCGCCCTCCGGCGCGAGAAGGACCAGACCGACAGCGACTACGACCGCGAGAAGGTCGAGGAACGCATCGCCAAGCTTTCCGGCGGCGTCGCGGTGATCAAGGTCGGCGCCCTCACCGAGGCCGAGCTCAAGGAACGCAAGGCCCGCATTGAGGATGCGCTCCACGCCACCCGCGCTGCGGTCGCCGAGGGGATCGTCCCAGGAGGCGGCGTCGCCCTGCTCCGTGCTGCGGAAGCGCTCGATTCCCTCAAGCTCGAAGATGGCGAGGAGACCGGCGCCCAGGTTCTCCGCATCGCCCTCCAGGCTCCGCTCGCGATCATCGCCGAGAACGCCGGACGCGACGGAGCCGTCGTTCTGGCCAAGGTCAAAGCCGGCAAGGGCGACTTCGGCTACGATGCCGAACGGGACCAGTTCTGCGCGCTGACCAAGGCCGGAATCATCGACCCCACCAAGGTCGTCCGTCTGGCGCTCCAGAACGCCGCCAGCGCCGCCGGCATGCTGCTCACCACGGACTGCATCATCGCCGAGATCCCCGAAGCCAAGGAAGGTGCCGGTCATCACCACCCAGAGATGGGCGGGATGGGTGGCATGGGCGGAATGGGTGGTATGGGCGGAATGGGCGGCATGGGTGGCATGGGCGGCATGGGTGGCATGGGTGGCATGGGTGGCATGGGTGGCATGCCCGGGATGGGCGGCGACATGGGAGACATGGACTTCTAGATCCACCAGGCCGGGCGGAGATTCGGGAGCGCACCGGGCCGTGCGGCTCGCGCGCGAATCTGGGGCTTGCCTCGTACCTGGGATATTCGATCGAATCTGTGAACGGAGAGGAAAGAGATGAGCATCCGACCGCTGGAAGATCGCGTCGTCATCAAGCCCCTCGAGGCCGAGGAGAAGACCAAGGGCGGAATCGTCCTGCCCGACACCGCCAAAGAGAAGCCCCAGCGCGGTGAAGTTTTCGCCGTGGGACCGGGCAAACTACTCGACAACGGCACCCGCGTCACCCCCTCGCTCAAGAAGGGAGACAAGGTGCTGTTCGGCCGCTACGCGGGCAGCGAGATCAAGGTGAACGCCGTCGAATACCAGATCATGAAGGAAAGCGAAGTCCTCGCCAAAATCGAGGGTTAGCCTGACGGCGCGGCTGTCCGCGCGTGAATCGGGTCGGTTCGAACGTCCCGGGGGCTGCGTGGGCGGCTGCCGGGACGATTCATCCGCGGCCCCGCGTTGCCGACCGCGCGCGGGCCGGCCTGCGCGCAGCTCCGGAGTCGCGGCGCGGGGTGGCAGAACCAGCACCGGCCGGCCCGTGGGGCTGACGGAGCCGGTTGTCGCGGACGGTGCAGCCGTTCGTGGATCATTCGGGCAGGAGGCGTACATTCCATGGCCAAGCAGTTTATGTTCGATGAAGAAGGCCGCCGGAAGATCCAGGCGGGGATCGCCAAGCTCGCCGGGGCGGTGAAGGTCACGCTCGGCCCATCAGGCAAGAACGTCATCATCCAAAAGTCGTTCGGCTCGCCGGTCGCCACCAAGGACGGGGTCACGGTGTCGAAGGAAGTCGAGCTCGAGGACCCGTTCGAGAACATGGGCGCCAAGATCGTCAACGAGGCCGCCTCGAAGACCGCCGACAAGGCGGGCGATGGGACCACCACCTCGGTGATCCTGGCCGAGGCCATGTTCCAGGAGGGGCTCAAGTACCTCGCCGGCGGCGTCAATGCCATGGCCCTGCGCCGCGGCATCGAGAGCGCAGCCCGCACGGCCGCCGAGGCCGTCCGCAAGCTCAGCCGGCCGGTCAAGAGCAAAGAAGACTTCCGCCACGTCGCCACCATCGCCGCCCACCACGACGACGAGCTCGGCTCGATCGTCGCGGACGCCATGGATCGGGCCGGAAAGGAGGGCGTGATCACCGTCGAAGAGGGCAAGACCACCCGCCTCGAGCTCGAGTTCGTCGACGGCATGCAGTTCGACAAGGGCTACGTCTCTCCCTACTTCGTCACCAACCCCGACGACCTCACCGCAGTGCTCGAGGACGCGTTCGTCCTCATCTACGAAAAAAAACTCAGCAACATCCGCGAGATCGTCCCCATCCTGGAGAAGGTGATCCAGACCGGGCGGCCGATCCTGATCCTCTGCGAGGACCTCGAGGGCGAGGCGCTCGCCACCCTGGTGATCAACAAGCTCCGCGGCACCTTCAAGTGCTGCGCGGTCAAGGCCCCCGCCTTCGGCGACCGCCGCAAGGCGGTCCTCGAGGACATCGCGGTCCTCACCGGCGGCAAGTTCGTCACCGAGGAACTCGGGATGAAGCTCGAGAAGATCACCCTCGAAGACCTCGGCCGCGCTCAACGAATCACGGTCGAGAAGGAGAAGTGCACCATCGTCGGCGGCGCCGGCGAGCGCAAGACCATCGACGCGCGCATCCAGCAGTTGCGCGCCCAGATCAAGCAGAGCACGTCCGACTACGACCGCGAGAAGCTCGAGGAGCGGCTGGCCAAGCTCGCCGGCGGCGTGGCGCTTCTGCGCGTCGGCGCGCTCACCGAGGCCGAAATGAAAGAGCGCAAGGACCGCGCCGACGACGCCGTGTGCGCCTCCAAAGCCGCGCGCGAGGAGGGCATCGTCCCCGGCGGCGGCGTCGCCCTGCTGCGCGCCAAGGCCGCGGTCGACGCCCTCCGGCTCGAAGGCGACGAGGCCTGCGGCCCCAAGATCGTTGCGTACGCCCTCACGCGCCCGGCCCGACAGATCGCGGAAAACCTCGGCGAAAACGGATCGGTCATCGTCGAGCAGATCCTCGCCCTACCGGCCACCCAGGGTTTCGACGCACGGGGGCGCCGCTTCACCGACATGTTCGAGGCGGGGATCGTGGACGCCACCAAGGTCGCGTGCACGGCGCTGCTCAACGCAGCCAGCGTCGCCGGCCTGGCGCTCACCTCCCATGCCCTCATCACCGAACTCAAGGAAAAGCAGGAACCCGTGGGCGGCAGCGTACGCTAGTTCGATATCAGGGACGGCGGCGGCCGTCCCGCCGCCTCGCGGGGTAAGGAGGTCGAAGAGGAGGCTCGGCGGACGGTCGGAGATCGCTGGCCATGCACCAGACCGAGAATGACCGCTCGGCACCCCGGGAGACCGTAATGGATTCGGAACGGGACTTCTACGAGATCCTCGGCGTCGCGCGCAACGCCTCTGCGGACGAGATCAAGAAGGCTTTTCGCAAGAAGGCCCTGCAATTCCATCCGGACCGCAATCCCGGGGACGCTGAGGCGGAAAAGAAATTCAAGGAGGCCGCCGAAGCCTACGAGATCCTCTCCAACCCCGAATCGCGCGCGCGCTACGATCAGTTCGGTCGCGCCGGGCTCCGCGGAACCACCGCCCGGGGCTTCACCAATTTCGAGGACATCTTCCAGGCCTTCGGTGATATCTTCTCGGAAGACAGCCTGTTCGGCGACCTCTTCGGCGTCGGGCGCTCATCGCGCAGACGCCATCGCGGCGTCAGCCTGCGCTGCCAGGTGGAAATCGATTTCCTCGAGGCCGCCGCCGGCTGCGAACGGGAAATCTCCCTCAAGCGCAACGAGGTCTGCGAGACCTGCAAAGGCAGCGGAGCCAAGCCGGGCAGCCGGCCGACCCCCTGCGACTATTGCGGCGGCCGCGGCGAGATCGTCCAGGGGCACGGCTTCTTCAGCATCCGCAGCACCTGCCCGCGCTGTCGCGGCGCCGGCACCGTGATCACCTCGCCCTGCAAGTCCTGCAATGGCGCCGGTCGGCTCAAGAAGGGCGTCGACATCCGGGTGAAGATTCCGCCCGGGATCGAAGACCAGACCCGCCTCCGCATCTCGGAAGAGGGCGAGCCTGGCGAGGACGGCACCAGCCGCGGCGACCTTTACTGCGACGTCTTCGTCCGCCCCCACGAGTTCTTCGATCGCGAGGGGGACCACCTGATATGCGAGATCCCGATCGCCTTCTCCCAGGCCGCGCTCGGAGCCGAGATCGAGGTTCCGACCCTTCGCGGCAAGGCCAAGATGTCCGTGCCGCTCGGCACCCAGAGCGGCCAGATCTTCCGGCTCAAGGAGCAGGGCTTTCCCAACGTTCACGGCCACGGGCACGGCGACCAACTGGTCCGCGTGGTCGTCGAAACCCCGAAAAACCTGACCAAGCTCCAGGAAGACCTGCTCCGCCAGCTCGCGCTGACCGAGCGCACCGAGGTCAAGCCCCGACGCAAGGGCTTTTTCGAGAAGGTAAAGGACTACTTCGAATAGCGCACTATGAGCCGATCCAAGCCCGATAAGTCCCCGGTCGATGAACCCGAAGCCGCTGCGCCCGCCGCCGCCGCCGGGGATGCTGTGTTCCAGGCCGAGTCCGCCGGGCAGGCGCCCACCGAGGCCGGCGCGGAGCCCGCGCCCCCGGTCCCCGACCCGCCCGATCCCGAGGCCGAGCTCGCCGCCTTGCGCGCCGAGCGCGATCAACTGCGCGACCAGGCGTTGCGCGCCCAGGCTGAGTTGGTGAATTTCCAGACACGCGCCCGGCGCGAACGCGAGGCCGAGCGGCGCTATCGGAACGAGTCGCTCCTGCGCGACCTCTTCCCCGTCCTCGACAACTTCGACCTCGCCATCGCCGTCGCGCCGGACTCTCCCGAGGTCAAGCCGTTGCTCGACGGAATCCGCCTGCTCCAACGCGAGGTTTTCCGCGTCCTCGATCTCCACGGGGTGAAAGCATTCGACTGCACCGGCGAAGCGTTCGATCCCGCCCGCCAGGAAGTGCTCGAGACCGTCCCGTCGACCGACCTGCCGGACCAGCAGGTCGTGGCGACGCTCCGCAAGGGCTACCTGCTGTACGATCGTATCGTCCAGGTCGCACGCGTCCGGCTCGCCATCCGGCCCACGGAGCCCGAGTCGCCGCCCCCGTAGGCCGGAATTCAGGCTGCCGGAGCGTAGGGTGCTCTGCGGCTCTGCGGCGGGGAACGTTGACACTGGTCTGCGGGACCCCTATAATCCCGCGGCCAAGGAGATTGGAATGCCTACGTACGACTATGAATGCCAGGCGTGCGCCCACCACTTCGAGGCCTTTCAGCGATTCTCCGAGAAGCTGATCCGGCTCTGCCCCGCCTGCGGCAAGAAGCGCGTCCGGCGCTTGATCGGGGCTGGAGGCGCCTTGCTGTTCAAGGGCTCGGGTTTCTACATCACGGACTACCGCAGCGAAAGCTACAAGACTGACGCAAAGGCCGATCAGGGCGGCGGCTCGTCGTCTCCGTCCCAGGACACTTCCGGGAAGGGTTCGTCCGGGAAGGCCGATCAGGGCGGCGGCTCGTCGTCTCCATCCAGGGACACTTCCGGGAAGGGTTCGTCCGGGAAGGCCGATCAGGGCGGCGGCTCGTCGTCTCCGTCCCAGGACACTTCCGGGAAGGGTTCGTCCGGGAAGGCCGATCAGGGCGGCGGCTCGTCGTCTCCGTCCAAGGACACTTCTGGGAAGGGTTCGTCCGGGAAGGGCAACCGGGTCGCGCACAGAACTGAGTGACGGGCGTCAGGCTCGTCCGCGAAGGCCCTCGGCGCGTCCGCGGACCGGCGCGCGATCGGGCACGCGTACCCTACCCGCCTTCGATTCCGCTGATCTTCAAGACCGCGGCGGGCGCGAAAACACACCCGCCATCAGGCCAAACCGATCCGAGGGGAGATTCATGAGAGAGCTGAAAGGTGACTGGCGAGACATTTTCAATTGCTTCATGGTCGCGCTCGACTTGCGGAAGCTCGTGCTCGCCTTCATCGGCGGCATGCTCAGCTTCCTGGTCCTGGGGCTGGACGCCTACTTCCTGGCGCGGATGATGCACCACGACTTCGTCGAGCGGGCACGTAACGTGGCCACCACCGGCTCGGCCTTCTCGATCCAGTTGTTCGGCGCGGAAATGCACATCGGGTTGCAGGACCTCCCCTTCGTCAACCTGATCGGCAAGGTCCTCGTCCCCGCGCTCGCCACCATCGCCTCCGACCCGGTGCTCTCGCTGGCGTATTTCGTGGTGGTGATCCTGACGGTCTCGGTGATCTGGTCGTACTTCGGGGGCGCCATCACCCGCATCGCCGCGATCGAGATTACCAAAGACGAGCGGATCGACATCCAGCGCTCCCTCGAGTTCGTCAAGGGCCGCTACAACTCGTACTTCTGGTCGCTGGCGGCCTGCGCGGTCGGCTTCTTGTTCTTCTTCTTCACCAACATGCTCGTCGGCCTCCTCGGCCGCGAGTGGTTTGGATTGGGCAACCTGCTCGGCATCGTCCTCATGGCGATCTACCCGGTAGCGCTCCTGACCGGCTTCCTGATGGTGATGATGTCCGTCGGCACGCTGTTCGGCTATCCGCTCTACTACCCCGCCATCAGCGTCGAAGGCACCGATATGTTCGATGCGATCAGCCGCGGGTTCAGCTACGTCTTCTCGCGGCCCTGGCACTACATCTTCTACCAGATGACGGCCCTGCTCTTCGGCGTGGTATCGGTTGGGTTCGTATGGACCTTCGGCGGCCTGACCATTCGGTTCGCGGAGATCTCCGGCGGGCTCGGCATGGGTTCCGACCGCTTCGCGGCCATCCAGCAGTACGCCGCCGGTAGCATCGACACCGAAGCGCTCCAGTTGGCCCTGGGGTGGGGCGGCTATTTCGGCGTGCTCTCCAGCTTCATCTACCTCGTATGGATGGTCATCATCGTCGGGCTGCTCGCCTCCTACGCGATCAGCTACTTCTTCTCGGCGCAGACCATGATCTACCTCCTGCTGCGCAAGAAGGTCGATGGGATCGAGATGAACGAGATCCACGAGGAGAAGACCGAGGAGGAGCCGCTCTTCCCGCTCAAGGCCGAGACCACGGCCCAGAAGCCCGCGCAGCCCTCCGCCGCCAAGCCGCCGTCGCTCGTGCCGCTTTCCGTCATCCCCGGTACCGCCAATACGCCGACCCCGGCCGCCGGCACTCCACAGCCGGGAGCCGCCGCGCCGCCCCCGGCCAAATCCGAGGACAAGCCGGCCGGACCAGCCTGAGTCCCGCGAGGTCCGCCCCGCCCGCCGGAGCACCGGTGGGCGGGACCCCAGGCCTCCACTTTCGCCGACCGCCATGCGCCGATTGTTTTTTCCGCCCGATCGCCGGATGACCACAACCATGAAGATGCTCCGCATCACCCGCTACATCCGCGAGGGGGCGGAGGTTTACCGCAAGTACCCGTACGAGTTCATCGTCGGCGGCTTCATGATCGGGATGCTCAACCTACTGTTCTTCGGCGCCCTCACCGGCATCCACTTCTACGGCATGGCATGCATGACGCTCAAGGCGTTGCGCGGCGAGCGACCGGAGATCTCGGACGCCTTCCGCGGCTTCGACAAGGCCTTTGACGTGATCCTGGCCGGCCTCGCAATCCTCGCCGGCGGGTTCGCGTGCATCGCCGGAGGCTTCGTGACCGGCGCGCTCTTCATGTATGCGTTCCCGCTCATGGTGGAGCGAAACGTGCGCGTGCGAGAGGCGCTGCGGGTCAGCATGGAGGTCGCTCGCCAAGACCTCCTCGGCCACATCCTCTTCTTCTTCCTCGTCATGTTCCTCGGCCTGATGGGCACGCCCCTCTTCGGGATCGGCGTGTTTCTCACCCTGCCGCTCGCGTTCACGCCGCTCGTCGTGGCCTATCACGACCGAACCGCCCAAGAACCCGCCCAGCCCGCCGCCGTGGCCTGAGCCGGATTCGCCGGAAACACCAGCCGAAAACGCGGACGGCTTCCGGCGAAGGCCAGGGGGTATAACCTTCGGGAAGCCGTCCGTCACAAGGATGTCCGCACACACCCCTGTGTACCGTGTGTTTGTTTTTCGCCCCTCACACGAGAGGCGCTCATGGTTCCTTTCGCTCGGGGGTTCTTGTTTCTTTTTGGCAGCTGGTTGGGCTTCGCTGCGCGTCGGTGACGAGGGGTGCTTTAGCAAGCCGGGTGCCGGGCGCGAAAAGCCTGATTGATTTTCGTAACATTTACCAGACAAACGACTAACGGCATTGATTGATGCGGGGGTAGCGCCGGGCGAGTCGGTCTGTGGACAGGCGCTGTCCCCGCACGAGGACGACCACCGAATCGGCATGCGTTGAAACCCGGGGTTGGCCGATAATCTCAGGGACGGCCGGGTCCGATCGGCCGCTCCCGCGGCGAGGTGGATCTCCCGCGCAATTGGATTGACACTCCCGGTCGCCGCCGATAAGATCGCGCGCTTGCGTTTTACTGCGGCAACCAGGTTTCCGCGCCAGCGGAGGGAATTCCGAGGGAGTCCGGACGATGTTCCTCAAACGCAAGAACATGGAGATGTTCGAGGTCTTCCGCAAGCAGAGGCGGCTCGATGGGCGACCGACGGAGTTGCCGGAGTCGGAGCGCACCGCGGGTGAAACGGGTCGGCCGGTCGCAGGCGCCCTGGCGCAGCCCGAGGCGGAGTCCGAGCCCGAGCGAACGCCGGCGGAAGCTGCTCCGGCCGCGCCGTCCCCGTTCGTGCAGTTGCGCTCCGGCGGGGCGGAGCCACTGGACAGCTTGGGCGAGCGTTCGGTCGTGATCCGGTACAACACGGCGCTGGTGGCGCTGATTCTGTCGGTGGGGGCGCTCTTGGTCGCGTTCGCCCTCGGGGTGGAGGTGGGACGCGACCGCGCGACGCGCGACCTTGCGTATGTTGGCGCGAAGGACCCCGGTGCGCTCGCGCCGGCCGCGGCGGACCAGGGGAGCGAGGCGGACGGCGAGCCCGTGACCTTCTCGGCCGGTGGAGCCGGCCAGGCCGCACGGTTGGTCGCGGGGCCGGACGCCGAGCGGTCGGATCCGCCGGCGGCGGCGCCGTCGCGCTATTGGACGATCCGGATGATCCACTACAACACGTCAAGAGAGGGCCAGGAGGCGGCCGAGCGGATGGTGAAGCGGGTCTCCGAGAGCGTCGGGGACGGCGCTTACAAGGTCGTGATGCGGATCAACGAGGAGCCCAAGCTCGCGGTCTGCTATGGGCAATTTACCTCGGATGGCGAGTCGGCTCAACAAGAGCTGAGGCGGGTGCGCGCGCTGCGGGAGAGTTTCCGCGGAGCGAACCTCGTCCTCGTCGAGCGGGCCGCCCGATGACGGAGTGCGCCGGGATGCGGGAACGTGATGTCCCCGCGTCGCGGAGGTTCTCGACCTGCGGAGTGGGGACGGAGTGGTCTTGACGAATCGCAAGAAGACCGGCACGCGCATCCTGCGCGAGGGCAAGGGTGCCCATCGTGCGGCGGCCGGAGGGAACTGATCAGGGAGTGCAGTCATGGGGATCCACAAGAGCCTGGTGCTCAAGTCCCGCCTCCGCCGTGCGCGGAGCGTGCTGTCCCGGGCCGAACGGCTGGAGGTGCTCCAGGAACTTGGGAAGTGGAAGGAGGGAGACTCGGTCTTCGGCCTTCCCAAGGTGAGGAGCCTGATCCCCAAGGCGAAGAAGAAGAAGAAGGAAGTCAAAGCCGTCGACGGCGCCGCCGTCCCGGTTGCGGGCGCTCCCGGCGCCGCACCGGCTGCGGGTGCTTCGGCTCCCGCCGCCTCCGCGGCCCCAGCCAAGAAGGGTGACGACCGGAAGAAGTAGTCCGGCTCGACCGGATCGTCCGAGGCACGGAGTCCCTCCGTGCCTCGGCTTTTCTCGCGATTGACCCCGGTCGGGGCGCGCCGACCCGGCCGCCCGTTCCTCGGACGGATCTCGCGCGGGGGCGCACGCTCCCTGGGAAGCGGGAACGGTCGGATCGCCCTCGCGGCGGTCCGTACCGCAGTTCCGCCGAGAACGGTGCATTCCGCCGCGGCGAACCTGGGGCGCCGGATCCGAAAACGCACGAGGCCCCGCCCGGGATCCGGACGGGGCTTCCGTTGCGCCGCGCGTCATTTCACTTCGAACGATTCGCGCTCGAGCACCGTGCCGTCCTCGGCCTGGATCTCGACCTTGCACTTCCCGCGCATCCCGGCGTCGACCTTCTTCGAGGCCCAGGTGCGCCACCAAGGGCTGCCGACGTCGAGCCACACCCCCTCGAATCGCTTGCCGGCCATCGTCCAGACGCAGCGGACTTTCCGACCCTGGCCGTTCACGACGCGCATCCAACAGAACACCTTGCCGGCGGAGGCGGAGAAGACCGACCCCTTGCCCTGGGGCATCCGGTCCTTGATCGAAGTGCAAAGCGTTGCGCCTTCGATCTTGAGCGTGCCGGCCTTGGTGAGGCTGTCTCCCTTGACCGTGACCGTGGCGGGCCTGGTCCCCGCCTTGGCCGCCGGCTTCTTGGCCGGAGCGGACTTGGCTGCCGGCATCCTGGTATCCGTGGACCTGGCTGCGGGTTTCCGGGCCTCGGGCCGGGTTTCGGCCGCTTCGTTCGATCGGGTGCGAGTGGCCCCGCTCTCCTCGACCGCGGTCATCTCCTCGATCCCATGGAGCGACTCCCGGCTTCCGCTTCCACGCGCCGCGGGCGGATCTGCGCCCAGGGTTGTCGGTGACGCCACAGTCCCCGTCGACGAGGTCGAGGCGGCCACGGCGCGCTCGGCGGCGGGCCTCTCTCCGGCGAGACGGGAGGCGACCACCGGTCCGCTCCCATCGGGCTTGCGCGCGTCGGCGACCGGCGGGCTGCCGAGCAGGAATTTGCCCAGGAAGAAGCAGCCCACGCCCAGCGCGATCGCGGTCGCCGAGCCGATCACGACTTCCATCAGCTTCTGCGTGCGAGCCCCGTCGTCGGAGCGCTCCAGCGCTCCGCCGGACGGCCAACGCTCGCCGGTGTTGGTTTCCGCCATGGTGCTTCCTCCTCAGGTTCCGTTGCGACGGTCTCCCCTGACCGTTATCGGCCTTATCGGACGAAATCCTCAGCGATTTCGGAGGTCGGGCGGCCGGGGCCGGGCACGGTCTGAGAACTCCGAACCGAGCCGGGCGAAACGCCGCGGCCACAGCCGCGAGGGGGCGGCAATCAGGCGATACGGCGGAAGGTGTCGGAGAGGTGCCGAAATGGTGCGGATGCGGCCGCGCAGCCGGCCCGCGACGGGAGGCGTTCTCAGAGAGAGCCTGCGTGGGATCAGGGGCGTTCCGCATCCGCGAAGGCCTGGTCCACGCACACGCGTCCGCCGCACTTGTCGCAGAGAGAGGGGAGGGTGGGGTCGCTGTCCTTGACGGTGATCTGGTTGCCGCACTGCTCGCAGCCGAATACCAGCTTCCTCTGCTCCTTGAGCGTGTCCTGGACCTGCCTGCGGGTGAGGTAGCCGCGCCGGACCAGGATCTCCCCGAGACGCAGCGGGAACTTGAATTCCTCGCGGAAGCGCCGTTGGAGTTCGAGGCATTCCCGGATTTGTTCGCCTCGGACGAGCTTGCGCCGGACCAGGATTCGGCCGAAGAGCGAGTCCTCGGCCGCGGCGTCGGATTCGGTCGGCTTGGCCTCCGGCCGGGCGGCGGCTTCGATCTGGTTCAGCGCATCCACCGTGAGGAACCCACGCCGGACCAGGATCGGGCCCAGCGGGAGCTGGTCGGCGAGGGTCTGCTGCTGGCGCAGGCAATCCTGAAGCTCGCCGAGCGTGAGGAAGCCGTGCTCCAGGGCGATCTTGGCGAGGGTTTCGTCATCCACGGGCATGGCGCGACCTTATCAGGAGGCCGGCCGGGCGTCAACACGCGCTCTCAGCGGCTTCGTTCCCGCTCGGTCCACTCCCCGAGAATCCGCTCCAGCGTTGCGAGGGGGACCGCGCCGTTCTCCAGGATCGCGTCGTGGAAGCGCCGGATGTCGAACCGGGGCCCGAGTTCTTTCGTCGCCCGGGCGCGCAGGCGCTCGATCTCGAGCTGGCCGACCTTGTAGGCCAACGCCTGCCCCGGCCAGATGATGTAACGGTCGATTTCGTTGGCGATCTCGCCGTCGGAGAGCGCGACGTTTTTCTGCATGAACTCGATCGCGCGCGCCCGCTCCCAGCCGAACGCGTGGATGCCCGTGTCCACCACCAGTCGGGCGGCGCGCCACGCCTGGTACGTGAGCATCCCGAACCGCGACAGATCGTCGGGATAGAGCCCCATTTCGTCCGCGAGCCGCTCCGAGTAGAGCGCCCAGCCCTCGACGAAGGCCGTGAACGAGGCATGGCGGCGCACCGCGGGCAGGCCGGTCAGCTCTTGGGCGAGCGCGATCTGAAGATGGTGCCCGGGCACCGCCTCGTGCACGGTCAGGGCCCGCATGTTGTAGAGGGGGCGCGAGCCCGGGTCGTACGTGTTGGCATAGTAGTAGGCGGGGCGGGAACCGTCCTCCGGCGGCGAGTAGTAGAACGCGGCCGGCGAGTCCTTCTCGCGATAGGATTCCAGGGCCTTGACCTCGCACGGCGCCTTGGGCAGGCGGCCGAACCACTTCGGCAGTCGTTCCGTGGCCTCGCCCAGGATCGCGGTGTATCCCGCAAGCAGCTCCTCGCGCGTGGTCGCGAAGTTCTTGCGGTCTCCCCGCATCCGCGCGATGAGCTCGGGCACGGCCAGGTCGATGCCGAGCCGCCGGCCGACCGCGCGCATCTCCCCGTGGATTCGGGCCAACTCCTCCTCGCCCGTGCGGTGGAGTTCCTCGGGGGAGCGCTCGGTGGTGGTGTGCTTGCGGACGAGGAACCGGTACGCCTCGGGTCCGCCGGGCATCGTGGAGATGCCCACCGAGGCGCGGGAGCGGGGGAGGTAATCCCGCTCGAATCGGGTCAGCCAGTCGCGGTAGGCCGCGAGCACGCCGTCGATCGCGATGGTCAGGCGGGCGAGGAGCGCCTCGCGCGCCGCCGGCCCCAGGTCGGCGGGGATGCGTTCGAGCACCGCGGCGATCGGCGACGACGCTGCGGGCGTATCGGCGATCGCGCGCAACTGCACGATCACCCGTTCGACCGCGACCCGCGGCGCGGTCCGTCCGGTGGCCGCGCCCGCTTCCAGGTCGGCCAGGTAATTCGCCAGCCAGCCCGGGAAGGCCGCGAGGCGCGCGGCGAAGTCCTGCAGGTTCTTTTCCGTGCGGGTCGGATGGCTGTTCAGCAGATCGAAGAGCCATACCTGCGGCCCGAACATCTGGTCGACTGCCCACAGGTAGAAGGCGTGCGCGTCCGCCTCCCGTTCGCGGGCGAGCGACAGGGCGATGACTTCGCGGGTGACCCGCTCGCCCGGGGAGAGCGATGCGGCTGCGACCGCGTCGAGACGCTTCTGGAACTCGAGATTCTCCTGTCGCCGCCGGGCGCGCCCGGCCTCGCCGTTCTCCGGAAGCCGGTCGTCGTACCGGCGGTCCCCGAGGTACGTGGCCCAGGTCGGGTCATTGCGCAATGCGGTTTCGTGCAGGTCGCGGCAGAGGGCGTCGAGCGCCGGGTCGCCGGCAGGCTGCGCGCCCACCGGGAGCGCGAAGAGGAGCGGGAGCAGCACGACCAGAGCGAGCGTTTCGCCGGGGGTAGGCATGGTTGTCTCCGAGATCGAGGTCGGTCACGCGTCGCGGACCCGCGTCGGGAAGACACGATTCTGGCGGCGGGAGATCGGAGAAGCAAGCATGCTGACGCATGCCGGGCGCGGGAGGGCCGCCGCGGATGCCGGGCGCGGGGGAGCGGTCGCGGATGCGGGGCGCGGGAGGGCCGCGGTGGACGCCAGGCGCGCGAGCACCGCCCGCGGGATGCCGCGCGCGGCGCGGCCCGCCAACGGGTCGAGGCGATCGTCGCTCCGGGATTCAAGAGACTTGCGGTTTACTTCGGGGCCCCCGGCTCCTATCCTGTCGTTCCTGACCGACGGCACTTGGGCGGGCCCAGGTCATGCTCGTTCACCGCGTGGGTGGGGTACTGGGAATGGGACCCCAATTGGCCCGGCATGGAGGGAGCGGGGGATGAAGGTCCTCATTGCGGGTGCCACCGGATTCGTCGGCGCGCGTCTCGTTCTCCGCCTGCTCGAGCGCAACGACCAGGTGCTGGTGCTCACCCGCGATCCCGCGAAAGTGAAGGCAGGTACGCCGCTATCCTGGGATGCGTTCATCCAGGCCCCGCCCGCGGAGGTCGACGCCGTCGTCAACCTCTCCGGAGAGAACCTGTTTGCGCGGCGGTGGAACTCAGAATTCAAGGAACTGATCCGAAATAGCCGGGTGGAAGCGACGCGTCGGTTGGTAGCGGCAGTGGGCACGGGAGAGTTTCGCCCCAAGACGCTGGTGAACGCCTCGGCGATCGGGATCTATGGTCCCCACGGGGACGAGACCCTGGCCGAGGACGCATCCGCGGGGAGCGATTTCCTCTCCGGGGTCTGCCGCGACTGGGAAGCCGAGGCGCGGACCGGCGAGGAGAAGGGGATGCGCGTGGTGCTGCTGCGCATCAGCGTGGTGCTGGGCCGGGACGGCGGGGCGCTGCGCCAGATGCTGCCACCATTCAAGATGTTTGCGGGCGGTCCGGTCGGCAGCGGCGCGCAGTGGTTCTCCTGGATTCACATCGACGATCTCGTCGGCCTGATCCTCCTTGCGCTCGACCACCCCCAAGTGACCGGTCCGCTGAACGCGACCGCGCCCGACCCCAGGACCAACCGGGAATTCTCCGCGGCGCTCGGCCGGGCGCTCGGCCGGCCCTCGTGGCTGCCGATGCCCGGCTTCGCACTGAGGCTGCTCGTCGGCGAGGTCGCGGAGATCATCCTCGCCGGCCAGCGGGTCCTCCCCAAGCGGGCGCAGGAGCTGGGATTCGTCTTCCGGTTCCCGACCGTGGATGCGGCCCTGGCCGATCTCGTGAACTGAGAGCCGAGCTCGGGCGGACCGAGCCTGGTGGAGCGCTGCGGGCACTTGGCTCACCGCGGGTTCGTTTCCCAGTCCGTGTCCGGAGGGACGAAGCGATTTTTGCGCCCGACGAGGCGCGAGGAGGGGAGCCTGTGTCGGTGACCGACAGTGCTTCCCCCGCTGTCATGGAGCCGATGTCGGTGACCGACCCGATGCCCGGGCGCCTCAGATGGTCTTGCGGTACTTGCCGTCGCCTTCCTTGACCAGCTTGGAGAAGCCGAGGCGCTTGAGGTTCTTGCTGCTGAATTTCGCCTTGTCCGAGGGTTGCGTGTTCACCATGCAGCCGGCGATCTGTCGGATGACGCGGCTGCCGCATTTGGGGCAGGTTTGCAAGGGCGGCTCGGACATACGTTGCACGTGCTCGAAGCCGCGTCGGCACTCGGGACAGCCCTTTCCTTCCGCTAGTGCGTAGTCATAGGTCGGCATGGCATCCCCCGTCTGGTCCAAGAACTCCGCCCGCTGGACGAGATTCTAGCGGGCCTCTTCCGCGACCGCGCTCTCGCACTCTTCCCCCTCGGGGGCCGGGACCGGCGTGCGCGGAGCAGGACGGGCGCCCGGATGGTTGTGCTCGAAGATGAATTCGATCACCCGACGGAAGTCCTCGGGAGACCGAACCAGGTTTCCGCGGCTGCGGATCGCGGCGGCCTCGCGCAGGTTTGCGGAGTACCAACCCGTCACTTTGCGGATGCGGATGCAGGCCCCCTCGTCCCGGTAGCGCTCGCGCGCGAGGGCGAAGTGCTTCTCGAGCATCGCCACCCGTTCCGCGACCGTGGGTGCGGGGGCGGGCTCGCGTCCGGCGATGGCGTCGGCGGCCTCCCGGTAGATCCAGGGATTGCCGAGCGCGCCGCGCGCGATCATCACCGCGGCGCAGCCCGTGGTCGCCATCATCCGCGCCGCGTCCGCGCCGCAGCGCAGATCGCCGTTGCCGATCACCGGGCAGGCCACGTGCTCGACTACCGCGCGAATCGCCTCGAGGTTGGAGAACCCGGTGTAGGCCTGGGCGCGCGTGCGCCCGTGCACCGTGATCGAGGCCACCCCGGCCGCTGCCGCAATGCGCGCGACCTCGAGGAACTGCGGGTCTTCCGAGCTCGCGAACCCGGTCCGCATCTTCATCGTGACCGGGATCCGCACGGCCGAGGTCATGGCGTCCAGGATGCGGCCGACCTGCGCCGGTTCCTTGAGCAGAGCCGCCCCGCAGCCGCCCTTGATCACCTTCGGCACCGGGCAGCCGAGGTTGAGGTTGATCTCGTCGGCGCCCAAGCCCTCGAGCCGGCGGGCCGCTTCCGCCATCGTCGCCGGCTCCCGGCCCACGAGCTGCATCCCCAGGGGATGGTCGATGGCCGAGGTGGCGAGCAGGTGCCGCGTCTTCTCGTTGCCGCGGACCACGGCGTCGTCCTTCACCATCTCGCAGAAGGCGAGCTCGCACTCGTGCTCGCGTGCGATCTCACGAAACGTGAGGTCGCTGCAGCCGCACATGGGCGACTGGATCACGGTGTACTTGTAGCCGTTCTTGCGGGGGGATATCATGCGCCGCGCCTACGCCAATGGGACGAAGGACATGCGTCTGATTCTAGCATCGGCCTCGGCGGCGCGCCAGAGGCTTCTCCAGGAGGCCGGGATCGAGTTCGACGTCGTGGCCTCGCACGCCCGGGAGTTGCGCGGACGCGGCCGATCCCTGCGCGGGACGGTGCTCGAGAACGCGCGCCGCAAGGCCGCCGCTGTCGCGCGGCGCTACCCGGACCGTCCCGTGCTGGCCGCGGACACGATGGTCGAGTTCGAAGGCCGCCTTATGGGCAAGCCCAGCTCGCGCCCCGCCGCCATCGACCTGCTCGCGCGCATGGCCGGCAAGTCCCACATCCTGGCCACGGGACTCTGCCTGCGGCGGGGCCGCCGCGAGCTGACCCGATGCGTCGAGTCGCGGGTCTTCGTGCGCGAACTCTCCCGGGCCCAGCTACGGCGCCTGCTCGCCGACGACGACCCGACCCGCTTCGCGGGAGGCTACGCGATCCGCCCCGGCCGCGATCCCCTCATCGAGCGCGTCGTCGGGAGCTTCTCGAACGTCATCGGCCTGCCCCTCGAGTCGGTCCTGCCCCTCCTGCGGGTCCATGCGTCGCATCCCCCCGGGCGTGTCCGCTGAGAATCCTACGGGGTGAGCCAAGCGAGGGGTGTGCGGGGCGGATTCGGCCGGCACGGGCCACACCGGGGGTCACCAGCCGAGGAGGTGGAACAACTCCCAGCTGGCAATCGCCATCGTTGCCGCGGCCGGGATCGTGAGGACCCAGGCCCAGACGATCCTGCCGGCGATTCCCCAGCGCACGGCGCGCACGCCGCGGGTGGCGCCGACCCCGAAGATCGACCCCGTGATGGTGTGGGTGGTCGACACCGGAATACCGAAGTACGTGGCGCCGTACAACGTCAGGGACCCCGCCGTCTCGGCGGCGAAGCCGTGCACCGGCTGCAGCTTGCAGATATTGTTGCCCATCGTCTTGACGATCCGCCAGCCGCCCGCCAGCGTCCCCAGCCCCATCGCCAGGTGGCAGGAGAGCACCACCCAGAGCGGCACGCTCGCACTCGTGTCCAGTTGCTTGGCGGCGACCAGCACCGCCATGATGATTCCCATCGTCTTCTGCGCGTCGTTTCCCCCGTGTCCCAGGCTGTAGGCGGCTGCTGAAACCAGCTGCAGCCGGCGGAAGAGGCTCGAGACCCGGGTCGGGGCTGAGTTTCGGAAGATCCAGTAGGTGGCCACCATGAAGACGAAGCCGACCGTCATGCCGATCAGCGGCGCCAGGAAGATGAAGAGCCCGACCTTGGTCAGGCTCTGCCACTGGAGCACGTCCCATTTGCCCGCGGAAATCAGCGCGGCTCCCGCGAACCCGCCGACGAGCGCGTGCGAGGAACTGGACGGGATCCCGTAGTACCAAGTGATCAGGTTCCAGGCGATCGCGCCCACCAGGCCGGCGGTGACGACCTGCAGTGTGATGGCCGCGGGAGCGACCACCTCCTTGCCGATCGTGGCCGCGACGTGCGTGTCGAAAATGAGGAAGGCGATGAAATTGAAGAACGCGGCCCAGATCACCGCCGCCTTCGGGGAGAGGACGCGGGTGGAGACCACCGTCGCGATCGAATTGGCGGCGTCATGGAACCCGTTGACGTAGTCGAAGGCGAGCGCCAGGAGGACGATGACGCCGACCAGCCAGAGATCAGGCATTCTTCAGGATGATCCCTTCGATGACATTTGCGACGTCCTCGGCCCGGTCCGTCGCCATCTCGAGCTCCTGGTAGATGTCCTTCCACTTGATCACTTCGATCGGGTCCAGACCGGTCTCGAAGAGGGAAGCGAGGGCGTGCTGCTCGATGTTGTCCGCCTCGTTTTCCTGCGTGTGGATCGAGCGGATCTTCTGGAGGATGGCGTCGGAGTGCTTCATGTCGCGCAGCATCGGCATCAGCTCGCCGAGGACCGCGGTCTGGTGTACCAGGCACTGAGCCAGAAGGATCGAGTCCTTCGATGGAGCCTTGATGCGGTACAGAATCATCCGGTTGACCGCGGTGTCGATCATGTCGATCACGTCGTCGAGCCGGCAGACCAACTCGTGGATGTCCTCGCGGTCGAGCGGGGTGATGAAGCTCTTGTTCAAGCGCTCGATCGTCTGGTGGGTGATCTCGTCCCCCGCGTGCTCGAGATCCTTGATATTCTTCGCGCGCTCGGCGACATCGTCGAATCGCTCGAGCAACTCGAGCAGCGCGCGCGCGGCCGTGTGGACGTTGGCCGCTGCCTTCTCGAACAGGCCGAAAAAGACGTCATTCTTGGGGATCAAGCTGAACATGGTCGGGATTCAAGCAGGAGTCTCGGGGGGGTGTCAAGGAATGGCGAGTGTGGACGGGACACGACCGCCCGGAGGGGGATAGGGTCTTGGACTCTTCGAAGCCGCGGAATATCGTTGACGGCCCGCTCCCGCTCGCATATCCAGTCCCCTGGGCGGCGTGGTGCGCGGGTGAATGCGCGCGGGCCGCCGCTTCCGTCGATGGCGCCGAATCCAGATCCGGGATCCCACCTCCATCAGGATCCGCAACATGTCCCTGCGTTGCTGCGCCGCCGTCCTGCTGCTTCTGCTCCTCGCCTCCGGCCGGGCTGCGGGGATCGATCCCTTCGCCCAGGGCGCGCTCGCCGCCGGCGACTACGACGCGCTCGCCCGGCAATGGCTCGCGGAAGTCGAACACGCACCCGACGCCCCGGCCGCCGAAGTCCTCCTCCGCGGCGTGGAACGGATGCGCGGGGCCATGATCGACCCGCAGCCGCTGCGCGCGCCGCTCGAGCGGATCGCGGGACAGGCCGCTGGCTTCACCCGCGCCGTCGCCGTCCGCCTCCTCCTCGACCTGCTCGAGGATGCGGGGGATTGGGACGCGATCGCCAGAGTGCGCGCGGAATCCGGCTTGATCGCCGACTGGTGCGTGGTCGGGACCTGGGGCATCACCAACCGGACCTCACTCGACGAGCCCTTCCTGCCCGAGATCCGGCCCGACGACCCGGCGCTGGCCGGGCCCGGGCCGGAACCCGTCTGGCGCGCCGTGCCGCCCGTCGGGATCCGGATCGGCTTCGACCCCTTCGACTTCCTCTGGCCGCGCCGCGGCGCTGCGTACGCGCTCGCGCAATTCCGGCTCGACGCCCCCGCCGAAGCCGTGCTCACGATTTCGTGCGGCGGCAGCTTTCGCGCCTGGGTCAACGGCCGCCCCGCGCTCGCTGTCCTCCGCGGGCGCGCCTTCCACCCTCAGGAAAACGCCGCCCGGGTGTCGCTCGGCGCCGGATGGAACCGGATCCTCCTCAAGACGAGCGCGGGGAACGCCAGCGCGTTCCAGGTCTGGCTCACCGATCCGGAGGGCCGGCCGCTGCGCCCCGCCGAGGTGGAGCCCAAGGCCGTGGTCCACCAGATCCCCGCCGGGGAAAGCCCGCCGCCGCGTGCGTTCGACTGGCCGGCGTGGGCCCACTACGCTGCGATTGCCGCCGACCCCACTCGGCCCGAGCCGCGCGAAGTCCTGCTCGGCGCGCTGCTCGCGCATTGGGGCGAGGACGAGGATGAGGCGCTCCATCGCATGCGCCAGGCGCTGGCGCGCGCGCCCGCGGACCCGGTGGTGCAGGCCTATGCCGCCGAGGTCCACCAGGCGGCCTTCCACTACCCGGACACCTGGCGGCGCAGCCGCGCCCGGGAGCACCTGCGCCGCGCCGCCGAGCTGGACCCGGCCTTCGCCCCCGCACAATTCGGACTCGCCACCCTGCTCGAGAGCGACCACAAGGTGCGCGAGGCGATCGACGCGCTCTTGAAGGTCCTCGAGGCCCATCCCCGCTGCGCCCATGCCCACACCCTGCTGCTGCGGCTGTATCGCGAGCGCGAATGGCAGCCCCAGGCCGAGCAGGAGGTCGCGCGGTTGGAGGAGATCGCGCCCGGCAGCGTCGGCGTCGCGGTCTACTGGTTCGACCGCCGCCGTTCGGAAAAGAATTACGCCGAGGCGCTGGCCTGGGCGGAAAAACTCGCCGCCCGCCGCTCCGGCATCCTGTTCCAGCAAGTCTCCGCGCTCGAGTCCGCGGGGCAGATCGCGCGTGCGATCGAGCTCTGGCGCGACTTCTCCGAGCGCGAGCCGCGCGACTTCACGGTGCTCCGGCGCCTGGCCGCGATGGAGGAGGCCGTCGGCCGGACCGAGGCTGCCGAAGCCTGCTTTCAGCGCATCCTCCAATGGGTCCCCGACCACGCCGAGGCGTGGAACGAGCTCGGCGACCTGCGGCTCCGGACCAGCCGAACCCCCGAGGCGCTCGAGGCCTGGCGGACTTCGCTGCGGATCGATCCCTCGGATGCGGCCCTGCGCCGCGAGCTCGCCTGGCTCGACCGGAAGCAGTCCGGCAGCGACGCGATCGGCGATCCCGACGAGTTCTGGAAGCCCTGGGAGGTGGACGCCCTCCGCCTGGTCGACGGCTCGCCGCGCCGGACCGACCTGCCGACCTCTTCGGTGGTCTACCTGCTCGACCAGGCGGTGGTGCGGGTGAACCCCGATGGATCCTACAGCGAGTACATCCACCAGGTGGTCAAGATCCTGAACGAGCGCGGGATCGACAAGTACGACAAGGTCGACATCCAGGGGGAGATCCTGGAAGCGCGCACGCTGACGCCGGACGGCTCGGTGCTCGAACCGGTGGTGATCCCGGGAGAGCGCGCGCTCACCATGCCTCGGGTGAACGCGGAGGCGGTAATCGACTACGCCTTCCGGCGCAACTCGCGAGAGCGACCGCTCGGACGCTTCGAGTACCCGAACTTCTACTTTCAGGACCCCAACTTCGACGGCACGTTCATCCTTTCCGAGATGGTGGTGCTAGTGCCGAAGGGCTTCCGCTTCCGCGCCGCGGAGATCAACTTGCCCGGGCCTGCCAAGGTGACCCAGCGGGGCGAGCACGTCGCCTACCATTGGCGGGTGCAGAACGCGCCGCACATCGAGCCCGAGGGGCACATGCCGCACTTCCGCAACCTGCTGCCGTACGTGCAGGTGGCGGAGCAGCAGACCTGGGCGGACGTGTGGACGGTGCTGCGCGAGAGCTTCTGGAGCCGCTGCCTGTCGACGCACGATGTGCGCGAATGGGCCGCCGCAGCCTGCGCGGGCCGGACGACGCGGGCGGAGAAGGCCGAGGCGCTGTATTATTCCGCGGTCGAGCAGGTGCGCGACGGGGGCGGGTTGGACTCCGCGATTTCGGTCCTCACGGAGCGGAGCGGCAACCGGCTGGTGCTGCTCAAGGCGGCGCTCGACGCGGTCGGAGTGCCTTCGGCATTCGTGGCCACGCGGCCGAACGGGGCGAACGAGCCCCCGCCGCCCTGGGACATGCCGCGCCCGGACCTGTTCGATTCGGTGACGGCGAACGGGCTGCTGTTGCGAATCGAGCTGGATGACGGGTCCTTCGCGTGGGCGAGCGGCGCGGGTCGCTATCTCCCGTTCGGCGAGATGCCGCCGGACCGTCGCGGCGGTTGGGGGCTGGTGCTCGCGGACGGCGGGCCGGAGATCGCGGTGCTGCCGGTGGGGGACCCGGCGGCCTACGCGACCGCGGTGGAGCGCGCCCTCGGGACCCACCAGGAGTACCGATACGAACCCTCGCTCGAGGGCCCGACCCAGGTGACGGCCCGGGTGTGGACCGTCGGGCCGGAAGCCACTTTCTGGAAGGAGCGGTTTGCCGACGTCGACGCGCCGCGGCGACGCATCTTTCTCGAGACCATCTACAATCCGGTGTTTCCCGGGCTGGTGGTGGACTCGCTCGAATTTCAGGACCTGGAATCGGCCCGCCTGCCGTTTCGCGCGGAATTCTCGCTGCGGATCCGCTCGTTCCTGTCGCCGCAGGGGGAGCGGTTCTCCTGCCCGCTCGGGCTCGTGCCGCTCAAACTGCAACGGGCCCTCGTCTCGGAGGCGAAGCGCAAGCTGCCGATCCATCTCGAGGAGCCGTACGGCTCGCGCTCGCGCAGCGCGGTGAAACTCCCGGAGGGGACGCGTTGCGCGCGACTGCCCGAGGGATTGACGCTGCAGAGCGGCTTCGGGACGTACTCGCTCGCCTTTGCGCGCGGCGCCGACCCGGCGGGGGGCGAGACCATCGAAGCGACGCGCTCGTACCTGATCCCGCCGCAGGACGTGCCGCCGGAGGACTACCCGCGCTTCATCGAATTCTGCCGCGCGATCGACCAGGCGGAAGGGCAGAGGATCGTGGTCGAGCGGGCGAGGTGATGGGAGGGCGGCGAGGAGCCATTGGGACCCGTGCACGGGAGACCCACTCATGAAGCGTGCGTTGTCGGCGTTCTTCTGCGGATGTTGGATGGCCGGGATGCTGCTCATGGTCATCACGACTTTGTTGCAGATCCCGCTGGCGCCCTCGGCGCCGGCCTTCGTCCTGGCGATCTCGGGCGGGTTGGCCACGGCCTGGCTGTTGTTCCGCGGCTCGGATCGGGTGCGCGGGGCGGTGGGCGGGGCGCTACTGGGCTCCTTCCTGGGGCACCTCCTCGGCGCGGTCGGTGGGCTGCTCGTGGTCGGTCTTCCCGCCGTGGCCTCCTCCTCCTCGGACCGGCTGCCTTTCCCACCGCTCACGGGCGGCATCATCCTGATCGGCATCGCGGTCGGCGCGGCGATCGGAGGTTGGCGCAAGCCCGCTCCCGCCGCGCCGCACAGCGACGGGCGGCGGGTGATCTCCGCCGCCCTCGTCTGGGGCGCGGTGGGCTGTCTGGTGGCCTACCTGCTGGGGCTGCTCGTCGCGGTCCTGCTCACCGAGCTCTTCCACGAGGCCACCGACCAGGCGATGTTCGCCATCACCGCTCCGTGTGGGCTCGGTTGCCTGGCGGGCTTCCTGTCCGCGTGCGCAGGGGCGTGGACCGTGATCCGGCGCATCGGAAAGGAGACGGACCGGCTGGGGCTGGCCCAAGCTCCTGGTTCCTCCGGGGGCGCCGGTCCGGACCGGAAAGCGGAATGAACGGAGGACCGCCTCAGGCGTGAAACTTCTTCCCCGCACGCGCCAGGTCCACCAGGATCGGCGCGGGGGTGAAGCGCGGGCCGTGCTTCGCGGCGAGCGCTTCGAGCTTCGTGATCACCGCGGGCAGGCCGGTGCGGTCCATCCAGCGGAACGGTCCGCCGCGGAACGGCGGGAAGCCGAGGCCGAGCACGGCGCCCAGGTCGCCGTCGCGCGGGCGGCGCAGGATCCCCTCCTGCAGACAGAACGCCGCCTCGTTCGCCATCGCGTACGTGAGCCGCTCCTGCGGCTCCTCAGGCGGGAATTCCTTCCGTCCCAGGCCATCGGGGGTAGCGAGGTAGACGGTCTGGTCCGGGCCGCGCTTCTTTCCGTCTTTGTAGCGGTAGAAGCCGCGTCCGTTCTTACGCCCCTGGCGCCCCTCGGCGGTGAGTTTGCTGATCGTCTCGGGGAGTTGCATGCGGGCGCCGAAGGCTTTTTCCAGGATGTGGCCGACCTTGATCGCCACGTCGAGGCCGACCTCGTCCATCAGCGTGATCGGGCCGACCGGGAAGCCGAACTGCATCATCGCGCGGTCGAGCGCGTCGATGGCGATTCCCTCGAGCACCATGCGGCCGGCCTCGTTCATGAACGGCCCTAGGATCCGGGTGGTGTAGAAGCCGATGCCGTCGTTGACCACGATGACGTACTTGCCGAGCCGCTTGCCGACCTCGACCGCGGTGGCGGTGGCCGCGCCCGAGGTCTGCTGGGTCACGATGACCTCGAGCAGCGGCATCTTGGGTACGGGGGAGAAGAAGTGCATGCCGACGACGTTCTCGGGCCGGCGCGCCCCCGCGGCGATCTCGGTGATCGGGAGCGAGGACGTGTTGGAGGCGAATACCGCATCGGGGCGCGCGTGCTCCTCGAACTCGGCGAGGACGCGGCGCTTGATCTCGACGTCTTCGAAGACCGCCTCGATCGCAAGGTCGACGGACTTCCAGCCGTGCCACTCCGTCGAGCCGGATACGCGCTGGCGCCGGACCTCGGCTTCCTGCGGCGTGACGATGCGGCGCTTGGACTGGTCGCGGAAGTAGTTCTGGACCGCGGCGAGGCCGCGCCCGAGGGCCGGGTCGTCCCGATCCTTGAACTGGACGTCGAAGCCCTGCTCGGCCGCGACCTGGGCGATGCCGGCGCCCATGAAGCCCGCGCCGAGCAGGCCGAGCTTCTTGACCGGCAGGGGCGGCTCGGGCGCGCCGGTCTCCTTCTTGGCTTCCTGCATGTCAAAAAAGAGGCCGATCAGCCCCTTGGCGATGGGGCCCGAGGCGACCTCGCCGAAGAGTTCGGCCTCGCGGCGATAGCCTTCCTCCTCGGGGGCGAGCTCGATGCCGGCGCGAATGGCCTCGATGGCGCGCAGCGGGGCGGGGTAGCAGCCGTGGGTCTTGGCGAGGACGGTCTTCTCGGCCTGGTGGAAGAGGAATTTTCGGCCGAGCGGATTGGCCTCGAGCAGGGCTCGGCGGAGAACGCTGCCCTTCGGGCCGCGCCGTCGCGGGATGCGGCCGTCGGCGAGCTTCTCGGCCGCGGCGCGGGCGACGTCGAGGAGGATGTGCTTCGAGCAGACCTCGTCGACCAGGCCGATCTGGAGGGCCTTGCGCGGATAGACGTTCTTGCCGGTGAGGATCATGTCCAGGGCCTGCTCGATGCCGACCAGGCGGGGCAGGCGCTGGGTGCCGCCCGCGCCCGGGAAGAGGCCGATCTTGACCTCGGGGAGGGCGAGGACGGTCTTGGGGTCGTCGCTGCAGACGCGGTAGGCGCAGGCGAGGACCATCTCGGTGCCGCCGCCGACGCAAGCGCCGTGGATCGCGGCCACCACCGGTGCAGGCATGTTCTCGAGGCGGGCGAAGATCGCGTGGGCCTCGCGCGAGAGGCGCGCGCCCTCGGCGGCGTCGGTGACTTTCCCCAGGTCCTCGAGATCGGCGCCGACGATGAACTGGTCGGGCTTGCCGCTGCGGAAGACCACCGCGCGCAGCCCCTTCATTTCGGCGATCCGGTCCATGAGGCCGCGGATCGTTCCGAGAAGGGAGACCGAGAGCTTGTTGACCTTCTCATCGGCGAGATCGAAGGTGAGGACGCCGATCCCGCGGTCATCGACCTCGAAGGAAAAGGGACCGGCCTGGATGGGGGCGGCGGGCATGGGGCACCTCCTCGAGCGGCGGGGATGATAGCACGGAGGCGGGCGGGGCGCACTCCAAACAGGCTCCGACCGGGACGATGCATTCGATGCATTCCGGTTCATTGACAAGGTCACTCGATCGTCCCTACACTTCAGTGTTCCCTTTTTGGACGCACCGCACCATGCTCGACGCGTTCCGCGAGGTGTGCCGCAACCGGCACGAGTACGTCCGCGACTGGAAGGTGCGCACCCAGGGCAAGGCGCTCGGTTACTTCTGCACCTACGTCCCCGAGGAGATCGTCGACGCCGCGGGCGTCCTGCCGATCCGCATCCTCGGCAGCCACGAGCCCGCCGACGAGGCCGAACCGCACGTCTTCGGCATGTTCTGCCCCTTCAGCCGCGACTGCATGTCGCAGGCGATCCGCGGTCGCTACGACTACCTCGACGGCACCGCCCTCGCCCAGACCTGCCTCCACATCCGCAACACCTTCTGGTCCTGGCAGAAGGTCGACCCCGGCAAGTTCCACTACTTCCTGTGCTTCCCGATCAAGGTGCAGAGCCGCCACGCGGTCGACTATGCGACCGAGGAGTTGCGTATCTTCCGCACCGCCGTCGAGAAGTGGGTCGGCCGCCCGATCGCCGACGCCGAGATCCGCGAGTCGATCCGCGTCTACGACGAGAACCGCAACCTCCTGCGCGAGATCTACGAGTTGCGCCGCGCCGAGCACCCGCCGCTCACCGGCCGCGAAGCGATGGAGATGGTCCTTGCCGGCCAGTTGATGGACAAGCGCGAGCACAACGTTCTGCTGCGCAAGGCCCTGGCCGGGCTGCGCGACCGCCGGCTCGACCGCGACCCCGGCGTGCGCCTGATGATCGTCGGCAGCGAGGACGACGACACCGAGTTCCTCGGCTACACCGAGGATCTCGGCGCCACCATCGTGGTCGACGAGCACTGCACCGGTACGCGCTACTTCCTGGGCACCACGCCGGAGGATCCCGACCCGATGCGCGCCCTGGCGCAGCGCTACGTCGGCAAGCCGCCCTGCCCGAGCCGCGACTGGGACGCGCGCACCCGCATCGGCCACACCGTCCGCCTGGCCAAGGAGTACGGCGCCCAGGGAGTCCTGCTCATTCAGCAGAAATTCTGCGACCCGCACGAACTGGACACGCCGGCGCTCAAGGCGGCCCTGGAGAAGGAGGGGATCCCGACCCTCTTCCTCGAGTTCGACGTCACCATCCCCTTCGGCCAGTTTCGCACCCGCATCGAGGCGTTCCTCGAGATGATCCGCGCCGAGGCGCTCTTTTGAGGTTCCGTTGCGAGCCACGACATGGGCCAATACCCGACCGGGCCGCTCCGCTGCTGGGGCAAGGCCAAGGAACTGCGTGACAACTACTATCGCGACTACCAGTCCGCTCCCGCGCGCGGCGCGCTCCGCATCGGCGGCAGCGCCTGGGCCTTCTCGGCCGTGCCCGAGGGGCTCGGCGAGGTCCAGTGGCTCACCGGCGAGCCCTACGGCGCCTCCTGCGCCTTCAACAAGGACTTTTCCGTCCAGTGCATGGAAGCGGCGGAGAAGAAGGGCTACGCCCGTGACCTGTGCGCCTACATGCGCAACTACTGGGGCTCGATTCTGATCGGCAAGTACGCCTTCGGCGGCGAGTTCCCCAAGCCCGACTTCCTGTTCACCTCGCACATCTGCTGCTCGCACGCGAAGTGGTACCAGGTCGCCGGCGAACTCGAAGGCGACACGCCCTTCTTCGGCGTGGACGTGTCGGTCGGGCCGCACGACAAAATCACTCCGCACGGCGTGCGCTACGTCGTCGGACAACTCGAAGACGCCATCGAGTGGATGGAGCGGATCACCAAGCGTCGCTACGACGACAGCCGCCTGATCGAGGCGGTCCACACCGAGGCGGAGGCGATGTCGCTGTGGGCGAGCATCTGCCAGCTCAACCGAACCGTGCCCGCGCCGCTCGACGAGAAGACGATGTACGCCCTCTACGTCTTCGGCGTGATCATGAAGCACCGCCCGGAGGTGCTCGCCTTCTATCGCGAGCTCTACGACGAAGTGAAGGACCGGGTGGCGCGCGGGATCGCCGCCTGCGCCAACGAGCACATCCGCCTGATCACCGACACGCAGCCGCCCTGGGGCTTCCTCGACATCTTCCGCCACATGGAAAAGTACGGCGCGGTTTCGGTCGGGTCGCTCTACACCTACGGGCTCGCCGGCATGTGGGACTTCCCCGACGGCGACATGGTCCCCAAGGCGACGCCCCGCCAGCTCGGCCAGGAGCTGTGCACCCGCGCCGACGCGCTCGAGGCGATCGTCCGCTGGACCCTGTGCCGCCCCGAGTACCAGCACTTCTTCAACCCCGGCATCAAGACCGACCTCATGCTGCGCATCATCCGCAACTGGAAGGTGGACGGCGCCATTCTGCACTACAACCGCGGCTGCGAGGGCCTCAGCCTGGGCATCGCCCAGAACCGGATGGAGCTGGTCGCCGCCGGCGTGCCGGTGACCGTGTTCGAGGGAAACATGGGGGACGAGCGCGAGTTCGACCACGGGCGGACGCTCGAACGCATCGACTCGTTCCTCGAGACGATGGGACTCCGCAAGCTGGAGAAATGAATGCGCTCCTGTGGCATCGACGTAGGCACGCGCACGGTGAAGGCGGTCGTCCTGGACGACGGCAAGATCGTCGCCCGGGCGATGCGTGTCGCCGGTCTGGAACTGGAGCATGACGTCGAGGAGGTGATGCTCGCCCTGGGCGTCCCCCGCGCGGGGATCGCCCGGACCGCCGCCACGGGATCCGGCCGCGAGGCGGTGATGCACGCTCACGTGCGCCCCACCGGCATTACCACGGCGGCGCGCGGCATCCAGTTCCTCCACCCCGAGGTGCGCATGCTCATCGACGTCGGCGCCGAGGAGGGGCGGGCGATCGCTACGTCGAGTGCGTCGAAACCGTGACCATC
>ORJL010272922.1_pt1 | contig 33315 bp, 36 predicted proteins | sample 1779941 | NCBI WGS metagenome assembly ORJL01 (sample SAMEA104232317, study PRJEB22302) | groundwater metagenome | biome: forest; feature: aquifer; material: groundwater | place: USA | collected 2011-08-07 | depth 5.8 m | reverse complement strand
GGGCGTTCAATGAGTTCTGTAGCCGGCATCGTCCCCGATGCCGACGGTCGGGGTCAGGGACGACCCGACTACGGACTGGGCATCGTCCCCGATGGCGACGGTCGGGGTCAGGGAGGACCCCGACTACGTGACTGGGCATCGTTCAACACTCTCCCTTGAACCTGTATTACACCTGTATGCGATTATACCGGCCGGGATATACCGCGGTTCCGGGCTAGAACCGCTGAACCTATACTCATAAAATCCCCGTTGCCAACAGGTAAGCCATATCGTATAATGCACCTACTGCTAGGGAAGAGATAGTCGTGAGTGCTTTGGAAAGGAGGTCGATCAATGGCTAGTCCAGTAGAAGCCCTGAACCTGACCGTTAGGGCGATGGAGCCTGACGACATACCCGATGTCATGGAGATTGACCGCATGTCCGGCGGCCGCCGGGCTATTACCTACCAGGACCAGATAGACTTCTTCCTCGGGGGGGAGCTGGGACTGAGTTACGTGGCGGAGCAAGACGGCAAAGTAGTGGGATTTCTAATGGGGCGTATCCTTGAGCGACGCTATGCCCCCTATGTTGGCGCCTGGGTGGAGATACTGGGGGTAACCCCAGAAGTGAAGCGGCACGGCGTGGGCCATCGTCTTCTGGAGGCTTTTCTCGACGGTTGCCGTCAGAAGGGCATTCAGGAGGTCCATGCGGTGGCCAGCGTGCGTGACAACGAAGTCAAGCCTTTCCTGGAGAGGTATGGCTTTGGGCAGGGCGAGCTAGTCCACCTGCACAAGAAACTCTAAACTCGCATGAAGGATAACTACTCAGCCGCTAAGACACCAAGGCACAAAGAAAGTTATGGAATGTCTTTGTGACTTGGTGGCTGAGTAGTTACCATAAAGGATAAGTAGAGGCTAATTGGATAGGTCTGACTGGGCCCTCATACTGGGAGCTTCCAGTGGATTTGGTGGAGCGACGGCCCTTGAGCTAGCTCGCAAGGGATTCAATATTTTTGGCGTGCACTTGGACACGCGGGCGACGCTGCCCAATGCGCAGCGGACTATGGCAGGAATAATGGAGACGGGCCGGGAGGCAGTCTTCTTCAATACGAACGCCGCCGACCTGGCCAAGCGGGATGAGGTCTTGGGCAAGATGGGGGAGCGCCTGCAGGCCGGGGGAGGCACGGTCAGGGTGTTGCTGCATTCTCTGGCCTTCGGGACCCTCAGGCCGTTGGTGGCGGAGCGCCCTGAGGAGAATATCAATGCGGCCCAGTTGCAGATGACCATGGAGGTCATGGCCAATAGCCTGGTCTACTGGGTGCAGGGGCTTGTGGCCAGAGGATTCATGGGCGCTGGAGGCAGGGTCTTTGCTATGACTAGCTCCGGCGCGCATAGAGTCATCTCGCATTACGGGGCGGTCTCCGCCGCCAAGGCCGCACTGGAGTCTCACGTTCGCCAACTGGCACTGGAGTTGGCCCTCCGCAACATCTCCGTGAATGCTATCCGGGCGGGGGTCACTGATACGGCCGCCCTACGCAAGATCCCCGGTCATGAAGACATTGCCCGCCTGGCCCTGGAGCGCAATCCACATCAGCGAATGACCACGCCGGAGGACGTGGCCCGGGTAATCGGCGTGCTATGCGGTCCGGAGAGCCACTGGATTACCGGAACGGTAATCGGGGTTGACGGAGGCGAGGATATTACCGGCTAAGTTGGGGGTGTCCCCCGGCTCTTATCGTCCCATGTTGGGTCTCTTAGCCATGGCACAGGTCAGCAAATATCAGAGGAACGGTTAGAGAATTGATGCAGAAAACCTTAGTAATCATTAAGCCCGATGCCGTGCAGCGCGGTCTGACGGGGCGCATCGTATCCCGGCTAGAGGACAGGGGGCTTCGGATACTGGCCCTTCGTCTGGTTCAGATGACCCAGAATATGGCCCAGGCCCTCTACGCCGTTCACGCGGGCAAAGGGTTCTATTCCGGGCTCCTTGCATACATGACGTCCAGCCCGGTGGTGTTAATGGCGGTAGAAGGCCGGAGAGCAGTGGACGTGGTGCGCAAGACCATGGGGTCCACAGACCCGTTGGAAGCGGCTCCAGGCAGCATCCGAGGAGATTGGGGGATGGAGATAGGTCGCAATCTCATCCACGGCTCTGATTCCCAGGAAAACGCCGCTCGGGAGATTGAGATCTTCTTCGATGAGAAAGACCTGCTGAGATACGACCGGGACGTGGAGCGGTGGGTCTTCGAGTAGAGACGTGAGATCTCACGTCTAGACGCGAGATCTCACGTCTCTACTGAACCCTTACCACCGGAGTGCCGTCCGCCCAGATCTTCTCTATCCGATAGTAGTCCCTAAGCTCCGGAGTGAAAATGTGGACAATGACGTCACCAAAGTCCAGGAGTACCCACCCGGACTCGGTGGTGCCCTCTCTCCTCAGCAAGGGGGTCCCCACCTGGGTCAGGGCCTTGTCGATCTCTTCCAAAATGGCCTTGAGCTGCCGCTCGCTGCTCCCACTGCACACCACGAAGTAATCAGCGAAGCTGCACTTCTCCCGAAGGTCCAGCATCAAGATATCGGTCGCCAGCTTGTCGGCGGCAGCATCTACCGCTTTATGGGCTATCTCAGCGGGTTCGTGTATTTTGTCTAAACCTCCTCTGTTCTTCAGAGCAATTATAGCACGGTTATCTGTTATAGACGATTGACCGCGGGTCCTCCCGGACACGTCCCACATCTCCGTCCGCCGTCCTTTGGGATAGCCCCGGCTTCCGTTGTCGGTGTAGTTATCCCAGCGGTAGACGGCCCGGGCCCTCCTGCCGTTCTGGCAGGCCCAGGCGCTCCCCTCGTAGTTGTTGGGGCTGGCGGTGACCAGCCAGGCCCGCAGGTCGGTGGGGTCCTGGAGGGAGATGAGCCGGGGCGGGTCTACCTGGATGGTGCCCCGAGTGAATCCGGGCACCGTCCCGATGCTGGCCTGGGTCCACAGGTCCTGAATGCGAGAGCGCATCTCGTTGAAGTGGACGGCCCGGATGGTCACATCCTTCCCCGCCACGATGGCCGGGTTGGTCCAGGGAACCGCGTCCGGGTTGAGGCCCGCGGCCACCCGGTCCACGTCTACGGCCGCCCTGATCTCCATCAGGTCGTAAACCCCGGGGCTATGGCTGGTGGTCAGGGGGTCGTCCACCCAGCCCTTGGGGTAGTGCTTGCGGGTGGGCCGGTTGAGCTCATCGAGGACCATGCTGACGGCCTGCCCCTTGGCGTCGGTCTGCCTGGCCCTGTTCCCGGCCAGGTCGAACTCGAAGGTCCACCAGTAGGAGGACTGGCCCGCATCGCTCCCGCACAGGTCCGGGTCGTGCAGCTTCACCCTCTGCCCCAGGGAGTTGTATTCCATCTTGGTGATATGGCCCGCCTGGTCCGTGGTCTGCAGCAGGTTGTCCAGGGCATCGTAAACATAGGAGGTGGTGGCGTAAAGGGTGGCGTTGGGATAGGCGCCCGTGTACTCCTTGACCTCCACCAACCGCCCCAGGGCATCCTCCCGCAGGTCCCGCTGGTGGCTGTTCTCGTCCACTATCGTGGTGGTGCGGCCGGGATAGAAGTACCTCTTGTTCGTGCCGTCCGGGTTGGTCACCTGCGAGATGCGCCGCAGCCCCTCGTAGGCGGTGCTGGTCTTGGGCTGGTTGGCGTCGGGAGTGCCGTAAGCCCAGATGTCGCTTAGCGTCCCCGTCTGCACGTAGGGGACCGACTGGCTGGCCTGGAGCCCTCGGCCGTCAAAGGCCGTGTCCACCACTATAGGATTGGAGCCCGCCACGTTCTCGCTCCTGGCCTGGACCGCCCGCCCCAGGCCGTCGTACCAGGTTTTGCTCTGGAGCACCCCGTCCCCGGTGCTCCCATCCTTCTGCTTGGTGGTGATGGCGAACCGCGGGGCCGCCGGTTCGGTATTGACGGAGTAGAGGATCTCCAGGGTGGGCGTTCCCGTGGCGTCCCCCGGCTTTCTCACGGCCGTCAGCCGCTTGTAGCCGTCGTACTCGTACGCGGTCACCTGGCCGTTGATGTCGGTGACGCTGGTAGGCTTGCCCGTGGCCGCATCGTACTGGCGGGCCTCCACCTGGCCCTTGGCGTTGGTGATGGTGGCCGGGAAGGTGTGGTGGGTCTGCTCGTAGACAGCGTTGGTCTGGTTCCCCCGCCCGTCCTGCTCGGTCGTCACGTTGCCATACCCGTCGTACCAGTAGTCGGTGAAGGTGGTCTTGCTCCCGTCCGTCAGGTGCACCCGCTCCACGGCGATCAGGTCCCCCTTGGTGGGCGCCGACCCGTGGGCCCTCCGGTTCCCCTGGGCGTCCCGGTCGTAGTAGTTCCTGGTCCGGCTCTTCTCCAGGACGGAGCCCCCCTCGCATCCGAAGACCTGCTCCTGCGAGAGGCGGTCCACGACCCAGACCTCCGGGTCGGTGTTCAGGGCATAGGCCATCTCCTTACGCCGCTCGTCCCCCTCGGTGGCGATCGCTCCGTCGATGTAGGCCGTGATTGAGTCGCTGCTCAGGTAAAAGTCGAAGAGGACCATGGTCGCCGAGGTTGAGATGGTTCGGGAGACCGTCAAAAACTCCCACCGGGGAATGCCGGAATGGTACGGTGAGCCCACGAATCCTACCGTATTATCATATATCTGGAGAACGTTGTTTGCCGTGGTGGCGTAAACCCAGGCCCCAAAGGTGACCGTCTTCCCCTTGTAGTCGTTGACGGGAAGACCATCGTAGCGCATCCGCTTGGAGCCGCCACCCGCAGGGAATGCCCTGCGCCGACGCCTTTACCCGCTGCCCGCTGCCACCCCGTCCAGTACGTGAATCATAGTTCACCTCGGGGGGGTAGAATATGGCGATATTATATTGCGGATTTTGGCAGTGTCAATCAACTTTCAGTAACTCAGACCCAGCTATTTCTTCAACACCCATCATTCGGCTGACCGGGCTCCCCAAGAACTTGACGCTCACTCACATCAGAAGTGGGGCTCTTGACGCTACACCGCCGGCGGCAGTATATTGTCGATGTACGCCACAATGGGAGGCTAAGGATGGCAAGCCTCGGGCAGAGGTTGCGGGAGGCCAGGGAGCGGCAGGGACTTAATCTGGGGGATGTTGAGGCTTCTACCAGGATAAGGAAGGCGTATCTGGCTGCTTTGGAAGAAGAGGACTACGCCAGTTTGCCCCATCCCACCTTTGTAAAAGGCTTTCTCAAGAGTTACGCCACCCTCCTTGGATTGGAAGTTCAGGAGGTCCTGGGCCTCTACCCGCAGCTTAACCAGCGGCCGGTGCTGGCGCCAGTGGCCCGGCTAGAGCGTCCTGGGCTTGGCGCCGGCTTTTGGGTAGCCGGCGTAGCCCTTCTTGCCGTAGTGGCCGGCCTGGCCATGTATCTCTATTCGTCCTATTCTGCACCGTGGATGCCGGCGTCCCTTCAGGGGGCCGGGTCGCCGGCAAGTCAAGAAGAGGTACTGCCAACCTTGCCCCCGGCCAGTGCCGCCGCCTCGCCCACCTTTTCTGCGTCTCAGGCCTCTCTCTCTTCGCCGGCCCTTTCTCCTACACCAGTGCCGCAAAGCGTGGAAGTGCGAGGTCGGGCGATAGCTAGGTCATGGCTCTGGGTCATTGTAGATTCAACTCCAGTGTTCACGGGAACCCTGGAGGCCGGACAGGAGGCTACCTGGGTGGCCCAGGAGAAGGTTTTCATGAGGGTAGGCAACGCTGGGGGGATGGTGATAATCCATAACGGCCGGGACCGCGGGGTGCTTGGGAGGAACGGGCAGGTATTGGACGTGCAGTGGACCAAAGACTCAATGTATTTCGACATCAACCCTCCCCTCCCGGGGCCGCGCTAATGAGGGAGTCCAGCGGAACGGGGACCAATAGGCCTCGGATGCAGCACTTCAACCCGGCGAATATCCTGAGCCTCTCCCGGATATTGCTTACCCCGCCGATCTTTCTTCTATTGCTGGCTCCCTGGCAGGAAGGCTATTTTGTTGGGGGATGGCTGTTTATGCTGGCGGTCACGACCGACATGCTGGACGGCTACCTGGCCCGAAGGGGAAAGAGCACCTCATCGCTGGGGGTCTTCCTGGACCTGGTTGCGGATAAAGTGCTTATCCTGGCCATACTGGGGCTCCTGGGACACCAGGGTCTTGTTCCTGTCTGGATGGCCGTCATCATAGCCGCCAGGGAGGTTGCGGTCATGGCATTGCGTTGGGCAGCAGCCGCCAGGGGTAAGGTGATACCAGCCGCCGCCTGGGGCAAGGGGAAAACGGTCATTACCTCCGTCGGCATCGCGGCGGTTATCATGGGGGAGAGCCTTGGCCGGGGGGATTGGGCCAAATCGGTGAACTTCGGGAACTGGCTGTACATGGTAGCGGACATCAGTGGTCCCCTGATGGCGGCGGCCACCGCGTTAACGCTGGTCTCGGGAGCTCTGTACGTGCTGGCAGCCCGCGAGACGTTCAGACGGACCGCACATAGCAAGAAGGCTAGCGACGCTTTGCTCTAGTGTCCTGAATCTAAAGTCATTTGCAAAAGTCTGCAAGCGTGACAGCTACCGCAATATCTGCAAGAAGCCGTCACAATTATGCAATGGTCTTACAACTCAGGACACTAGTACCAAGTTGCAAGAATCGGCGTGCGAATGGGCGGCAAGAGAATAGAGTGGCACAGGGCTCTGGCCTGTGCGCCCAGGCGAGACGCCTGGGCCACTTTCTCGGGCGAGGAAGGTAACGCCTGTTTCTGTAAAAGGTACTAGCGCGTAAACCGGAGGCGTAGGACGCGCTTGGTCCTCTCGGTTACTTTCAGGCGGTCGTCAATACGATAGCCGACCACCCAGATGATTTGCGTGGGCGACACCACCAGCGGCACCCTGTCCCGCCAGGAACGGGGGACCTTGGTGTCTACCAGGAAATCCTGAAGGCGCTTCTCCTGGGCCATCCCAAGGGGCTGGAAGCGATCGCCGGTCCGCCTGGTCCTGACCCATAGGCGGTCTCCAGTCTGCTCCAGATCAAGGCCAGCGCTCCAGGGGTCATCCTCAATCCTCCAAGGGCCCTCTTCTTCTATTTGGGCCTCCACGCGCCAGCCTGTTACCTGGGTCTCGCCCGGCAGCTTCAACGGCGTTTCTCCCTGTATGGGCGGCAGCGGCTGGGGCGCGTGTTCCTGAGAAACAGCGCAATAACCATAGCCAACAGTCATATAAACGCCGTGAGGCAGCGTGACGGTGGTGCCCGCCGGTTTACTAAGGGCGGCGCACATTTCCTCAAGATGTATCCACGCCAGCCCGGCGGTGCTCCCTGTCACTCTCTCCACGGAGAGCCTCAGGAGGTGGGATAGGACGGCGGGAGGCAAGGATAGGGCCTGCCGGATGTCCAGGGTCACCACGCCGGGTCCCTCCGAGGCCACTCGGGACCAGGCCAGGGCTACCTGCTCCTCCAGAAAGGCGTAGTCCCGGCTGATGATGCGAGACATGCGGAGCAGGACCTCGCGGAAGTTCGGGTTGTAGGTCTCCAGGACAGGCAAGAGGTGCAAGCGGATGCGGTTGCGCCCGTGGCGGAGAGAAAGATTCGAAGCGTCGACCCTGGGTTTGATGCCCAGGGCGTCGCAGCAGGCTTCTGTCTCCGCCCTCCTCAGAGGCAGCAACGGGCGAAGTATGTTAGTCTTCTCTCCCAATAGCAGGACCCGGTACGACGTGACTGGCTGCATACCCCTTAGGCCGGACAGCCCGGCCCCGCGGAGCCAGTGAAGCAAGATCGTTTCTACCTGGTCCTCGGCGGTGTGGCCCACTGCCACGCCCGTGGCCCCCAGCTCCCGGGCCAGCCTTCCGAAAAAGGCGTACCGGACCTGCCGGGCCGCCTCCTCCAACGACAGGCGGTGCTTGCTGCGAAATTCGCGGACGGCGCCTCTTTCAACTGTGCATGGCAGGCCCCAACTGTTGGAGAGTTCAGCCACAAACTGGGCGTCCTCCCCCGATTCGGGGCGTAGGCCGTGGTCCAGGTGGGCGACATGCAGGCGGATGCCCAGGGCAGACCTGATTTGCAGCAGCGTGTGAAGGAGGCAGATGGAGTCAGGACCGCCGGAAACTCCCACGAGAAGCAGGTCGCCTTCCGCGACCATCTGGTGCTCGCGGATGAAAGACAGCACCTTGTCAGTGAGCATGAGACGCAATCCGCAAATTTCGCAGATTCATGAGATCACCAACGTCGTTCTTGGCTGGGGTCCTGGTTCGCAGAGTTAAGGGGTCACCAACGTCGACACTAGACTCGGCCACGGTGATCTTGCTTGGTGTCATTGCGAGACCGCAGCCGAAGCAATCTTGGCGTGGCTAGGGATTGCTTCGCTTCGCTCGCAATGACGTGAATCATGTGAACACTGTGGTCAGGCGCTAGGGCATGTCGCTGAAGAAGAAGCTCCACCAGCGCTGCCAGTTGGGAGGGGGGGACGACCGGCTGGGAGGTGGAGCAGCAGCGGGCTCGGCAGGAGGCTCTTTGCCTGAGGGATAGACGAGGACCAGGGGTATATCACCGGGCCGGACCAGGCCCAACTGTTCCCTGGCGGCCTTCTCCACATACTCCGGCGATTGCAGATACTCCGCCTGCCGCCGGAGCTCAGCGTTGCGGTCCTTCAACTGGGTAATCTCCTGGCGAATCTGGGAGGCCTGCTGGTTCAACTGGTAAACCTCCATCGCCTTCCTGACAGTCGCGAAGCTAAGGTAAGCCAGGAGAGGTATGGCCAGCAAGATGAAAACCCTGTTCACCAGGAGCCCGCCCTTCAAGCCCCCGTAGCACCTCCATAAAGCTCTCGTGAGTTAGCGCTATTATAGCACAATTTGCTTTGAGTCCGGTGGACCTGACAATAGCGTTCCGGCTGGAAGGGCCAAGCTCCTCATATGCACGTCCTTGACCGGAAGGGTTCCGTAGACGTTGACGAGCGTTAGACTATCAGGCGCCTCCTCATTACCACCTGGCAGAGCGACAGGAAGATGCCGGCAAAGACCACCAGCCAGGCCAAGTCCCAGGCCAGTCCCCAGGACACTTGGCCGAGCACCAGAGCCCTGTAGAGATTCACCACATGGGTCAAGGGGGTAAACCAGGAGAGGGTTTGAAATATGGGGGGAAGCTGCTCCAGGGGGAAGAAGATACCGCTGAAGAAGAATAGAGGCGTGATAAAGAGCGTAAAGTAATAGTTGAACGTGTAAATGGAGGGGGCCAGGCCGGTAAAGAAAAGCGAGAGAGAGGAGAACCCCAGGCCCTGAAGGAAGAGGAGGACGAGTATCAAAAGCGCCGCCGGCGACCGGACCAGGCCAAAGGCCGTTATAACTATCAGGACTACTCCTCCGCTGAAAAGGGCCCGGGTGGCGCCCCACAATACCTCTCCAGTAACTACATCATCCACCATCACGGGGGTTGCCAGGATAGCGTCATAGGTCTTCTGAAAGGACATCCTTATGAAGGAGCCGTACGTGCATTCGAAGGAGGCGCTGAACATCGCCGAGCTGGCGACCAGGCCGGGGGCGATGAACTGGAGATAGGTCTGGCCTCCGATGGGTTGGACAAAGGCGCCCAGTCCGAAACCCATGGCCAGAAGGATGATAACAGGCTCCAGGAAGCCGGGCCAGAGCTCTACCCGCCAGAGGCGCATGAAAACGTCCCAGTTGCGCTGCCAGACCCGCCAGGCGGAGAGGCTAAGGAGAGAATGAGGGGTCATTCGCGCAAAGCCCTTCCGGTGATTCGAAGAAAGACATCCTCTAGCGTCGCCCGCCTGCGTACCAACTTAACGAAGCTGCCTGGAGGCTCGGGAAGGCTGGAGCTATCCCGGCTAAAGACGAAGAGGATGTCTTCTACCTCCTCGGTATCGAACCCCCCCTGCTTTAGCCAGGAGAGGACCGCTTCTCTGTCCTCCGGCCGTGGCTGGAGCTCCAGGACCTCTTGCCCCACGTATTGGGAGACGACGTCGGCGGGTGAGCCGGTCACCAGTATCCGGCCTTTGTCCATGATGGCCAGGCGGTCACAAAGATGGGCCGCCTCTTCCATGTAGTGGGTGGTGAGGACCAGGGTAACGCCCTGGGATTTGAGGTAGCGGAGCTTCTGCCACACTAGATGGCGGGCCTGCGGGTCCAGTCCGGTGGTCGGCTCATCAAGGATCAGGACCTTGGGCTGGTTTATCAGGCCCCTGGCAATCACCAGGCGCCGTTTCATACCGCTGGAGAGGGTCTCCGTGTGGCTATCCCGGCGGTCCCAAAGCTGGAATAGGTCCAGGACCTCTCTGGCACTTTCCCTGGCGACGGCCCCCGGGATAGAGAAATAGCGGGCGTAAACGAGCAGGTTCTGGAGGACGGTCAGGTCCGGGTCGAGGTTGTTCTCCTGGGGGACCACTCCCACAATGGCCTTGATCTCCTTGGTGCTATGGCGCACATCCTTGCCGTCAACAACGACCTCCCCAGCGGTAACCGGGGAGGCCCCGTAGATCATGCGCATGGTGGAGGTCTTGCCCGCTCCATTGGGTCCCAGGAACCCGAAACACTCGCCCTCGTGGATATCGAAGTCGATCCCCGCCACGGCGATCAGCTCGCCGAACTTCTTGACCAGTCCTCTAGCTTGAATGAGGCTCAAAGAAGGGTCAAAACCCCAGATCCCTTTCCCTCTCCTCTGGGCCTGCGGTCTCCTCTTCCACGTATTCCGGCTCCTCGACGGCCGACTCGCTCTCTTCCCATTCCCTGAACTCCTCCTCCATGGAGTCTTCTTCGTCGCCCGCATGGCCGTATTTTAGCAGGGACTCCTTGATGTAGGGCCGGAATGTTTCGCCGGTCCCCCTGGTGGGGAAGGAGACCTTTCCCACCAGGCTGGGGTGCTGATAGGTCTCTTTGATAATGACGCGGACGTTCCCATGGTTCAGGCTGGTGATGGCCGCAGCGTACTGGTTGCCTCCCTTTAGGAGATTGCTTAGCCTCAAGGCCAGGCGGGGCGCGACGCGACCGAGATACTCGCCGCGAGCGTTCTCAACGATGAGGTTAGGGCCCGTGACCGTGAGGTTGACCCGGTCGCCGGGCGAAACCCTCGCCAGGACCTCGTTGCCGGCCGGCTGAACCAGGTCAGTAAAGCCAGTCTTGCCGGTCTCCTCGATAAAGAGGCGGGGGTCTACGCCATTGCGCTTGTCGCCTGGGATACCTTCTACCCTGGGAGCCTGGGACAGCCTGACCAGGTTACGGCGGGCTATAGTGTTGTTGGGGTCCAGCTCCAGGGCGCTCCTGTAGGCGGCGATGGCGTCGCCGTACCGCCCCAGCTCCGTAAGGGCCTTGCCCAGGCGGTTATAGGCCTCCACCTCTTCCGGGAAAAGCTCCAGTATGCTCCGATTCGCCAGCACCGCCTCTTCCCAGCGGTTCCGCATCGCCAGGCTTATGGCCAGTTCCGTGCGCTGTCTTTTCAGCTTAACCTTGTCTTCAGATGTGTACTGTGTCATAACCTACTGCTCCAAAACATTCACTTATTCTAGAATGTTCTTCCAGTACTTTCAATAGTTTATGACGCTTATCGCGCAAATTCATATCCAGGCTGAAGTGCCCACCGCGATTTTGGGGGTCAGCACTCTTGGGCGTTTCTTTGGCTAGGCAGTGGATGAGCCTCAGCTTCGCGGAATAAAACGCAGGCGGAGGTCGCAAGGAGGGGATGCCCAGGACGACTTAGCTCAGGCTTACGGAAGCACGGCAGTCTCTGCTAAGACTAAGCCGCTGATGTGGCATCGGGCATAACCGCGAGGGCGCTGCGTCCGCTACTCCTCGACTACGAACTCAAACGCCAGGAAGGAGAGAGCCAAGAATACTACGTCGAAGACCAGAAGAAGATTGATCCACGACATGGACGGCGCTACTTTGCCTGTCATCGCCGCTCCCGTGAACTTGACCGCGGCGATGACTACCGGCACAACTACAGGCAAGAAGAGCACCGGCATCATGGTCTCCCGTATGCGGGTGTTTACCGCCACGGCGGAGAAGAGCGTGCCAACAGCAGCAAAGCCCAGCGTACCCAGAAAAACCACCAGCAGAACGTAGAGGTCAAGGGCCGGCGCGGTATAGAGGGCGGTGAAGATGGGGAGCATGATGCTCTCTACTACTACCATGAAGACCAGATTGCTCGTGAGTTTCCCCAGATATATCGCGCTGCGGTCCACGGGGGCCAGCATCAGGCCTTCCAGCGACCCTCTGTCCTTTTCGATTATGAATGAGCGGCTTAGGCCCAGAACGCCGGCGAAGAGGAAGGCCACCCAGAGGACGCCTGGAGACAGAGCTGCCAGGTTCTCCACCTTCAACTCGAAGGCGAAGTTGAAGATTACCATGACCAGAAAGGCGAAGGTAAACATGGAGATCAGGATCTCTTTGCTGCGCATCTCGATGATGACGTCTTTCCAGGCGATCGCTCCGACCCTGCTCAGATAGCTCATGATTCCTCCAGCTTCGCGGGTTCGAAGTACGTTTGGGGGACACCCCCCAAGCCCCCCGGCCTCCCGGCGCTCATGATTCCTCCAGCTTCGTGGGTTCGAAGTACATTGGGGGGACACCCCCAAGCCCCCCCAGGCCTGCCGCCGCTCAAGAGTCCCTCAGCCCCGTGTGATGGTGATATAACTCCCGGAAGGAGTCCGGGTCAATTCCGCCGTTCCCTATATAGACGATGCGACCGCGGTGCATAATAGCCAGCCGGTCGCAGATCTGGAGTCCTCGCTCGAGGTTATGGGTAACCATGAGAACGGTACGTTGGACCCCTCGAGTTCCTCGAAGTATCTGCTTCAAGCGGGCGGCCGCCTCTATATCCAGCCCTGTGTCCGGCTCGTCCAGTAGCATGATGCTAGGGTTGTGCAGAATGGCCCGGGCAATGGCCAGTCGCTGCTGCATGCCTCGGGAGAAGGTCCGGACAGGATCGCGCAGGCGATGGGCCAGGCCTACCTGCTCGGCCACTTCCTGGATCATGGCCTCCAGGCCAGACACCTCATAGAGTCGCCCATAGAAGCGCAGGTTCTGCTCCGCCGTCAGATCGTCATAGAGCAGTGTCTGGTGAAGGACTACTCCCAAGAGCTTTCGGGCCTTTGCTGCTTCCTTTGTCAGGTCCATGCCGGCAAGCAGCACCCGGCCAGAGGAAGGCCGGGCAAGGGTAGCCAGTACCCGGACCAATGTGCTCTTGCCCGCGCCGTTAGGTCCCATGATGGTTAGAAAGCAGCCCTTCGGCAGACTAAAGTCAATTCCTCTTAAGGCCCTAAAATGGCCGAAGGACTTGGTCAATCCTTCGGCCACTATTTCGCCTGCGTCCGGGGTGGAAGGGGGCAATACCTGCAGCTCAGTAGCGGCCCTATGGCCAACCATCAGCTTGCTGCACTAGGGGTCCGGGCATCGGTGGATTGGGCATGCCGGCCAGAAACTCGAATCATTCGTGTCATCCACACTATGCCGGCGGCGTTGGATATGATGCCCAGGGCCATCAACGGCCCGCGATAATCATTTAGGAAGAGGGCAGCACCAGACAGCCCGAGGACTGGCAGGACGTCAGCCAAATGGTGGGTGCAGCACGCCACCATGGAGACCGTGGATGTGCCGGTGCCTGCCCCGGTGAGAGCTTTTGTAGCCCCCCCGAGGCGCCGGCGCAGTCTGGTCCTGGCGAAAACAAACAATCCTACCTGGGCGCCGAAGCCCAGAACGATGGGGATGACGAAATACCAGTCACCGGTTATCAGGTCCAGGGCATGGTCGAGGCCTTGAACGAGGCCAACGATGGCGACATACAGCCCGGCCAGCAGGGCTGCCGCAGCCGTGCCAGCAGCGAGAGGCCACGCCAGGTCCCGGAACGTAAGAGCGGTTGCGGTCTTCTGCGGGCCGCCGGTGGCCAGCAGTTCGTTCAGCCCGTACCCCGCAGCTTCGAGCGCCTCTTGCAGCCCAGCGAGGGTCACGAGACGTGTATCGTAAGCTACGTCTACCGTTCGCTCCGAGAGATGTGCCCGGGCGCTACTGACACCGGTGACGTTTAGGAGCGCCTCTTCGACGCGCCGAACGCAACTCCCGCAGGTCATGCCCGTAACGCCAAAGCGTCGCTGGCCTGGGGCCGCCGCCGCCGGGCCTCCGCCCTTCGGTTCGGTCCAGGGTAGGGCTCCAAGGTCTATGTTACTACGTTCCATGATCACCTACGGTTGAATCGGTGCAATTAGTGGCACCTTCTAGTTGTCTATCTCACCAACTCTGATAAGTTGACCGCGGTAGGGGCGCACAGCTGTGCGCCCCTACCGCGCCGTCAAATCTTGGTTGACAGGACTAGTACTCTGTAACATAGGTTTTGACTGACGTCATTGCGAGTCTAGTAAGTCGGGGTGGCCGACCCGATGAAGAGCAATGAACCGATTGGCAGTTCCACGGTTCATTGAAAGGCCGGGGGATAGTGACCACCGGCGCTGGTAACCCGCAGGCCGAAGCAATCTCCTAGTGGCGCGCCGAGATTGCTTCGCTATCGCTCGCAATGACGTTGGGCCATTTCCTGTGTTACAGACCACTAGCTCTCCTGCTTATCTGGCGTTGGAGTCGGAGCAGTGGGTGCATCCGCCTCGCGACCACGACCATGGCCGCTATGGCCTATCCCCAGACCGTGCATGGCAAACATCGCTATGAACATGGCCCCAAAGACGATCCAATTCCCATAAGACTCAAAGAACTGTTCCAAGTTTGTCTCCTCATAGATACGACAGCCGCCAGGTCTCATAACTGCGGCCTTGTCACAAGCCTGTTTATTCACTTTGACCTATCACCAGTGTAGAGAAGCGGTATTAGGGAGAGATTAAGAGGAGATTAGAGGCAGATTAGAGATGGGCAGATGGAGCGTAAAGACGCTGCCTTTGCCGGGGGTACTTTCGACGGTAACGCGGCCTCCGTGGGCTTCCGCAATGGCCATGACGATAGCGAGGCCCAGACCCGTGCCTCCTCTGCCCCGAGAGCGGGCCTTATCCACCCGGTAGAAGCGATCGAAGATGCGGGGTAGCTCATCGTTGGGGATACCAATGCCCGTGTCGGCCACCCTGGCTACTGCCCATCGCCCGTTTCTCTGCACGGAGAGAGAGATCGCCCCATTCTCGGGCGTGTACTTAATGGCATTGTCCACAAGATTGAAGAGGGCCTGGCTCAATTGGTGAGTATCTCCCAATACCGCGACCCTCTCGGTCAGGTCCAGGCTGAGCCGCCGCCGGCCGGCCAAAAGCTGGGACTCCTGGAACACCTCGCGAACCAGCGAGTCCACGCTAACGGGCCGGCGCTGGACCTGTGGCCCCTCCATCTGGGCCAGGGTGAGCAGATCGCCGATGATCCGGTCCATGCGGGTAGCCTCTCCTTCCATGGACCTCTGAGATTCCAGCCGGTCTTTCTCAGGCAGGTTGCGCTTGAGAAGGTCCAGGTTGCCGCGAATGACAGTGAGGGGGCTACCAAGCTCGTGGGAGGCATCGGCGACGAACTGGCGCTGGGCATCGAATGCCCTCTGGATGCGCCCGATCATCTGATTAAACGTGGTAGACAGGTTCCCCAGCTCGTCTTTAGGACCGGCATAGGCGATCCGCTGGCTGAAATCGCCGGTAGCTCCAATACTCTCCGCAGCCAGGCTTATTTGGGTAAGTGGTTGAAGCGCCCGTCCCGCCATCAGCCACCCGCCCAGGGAAAAGAGGGCCCACGTGACAAAGACCCCCAGGGCCAGGAAGTAACCCAGTCGTTGGAGGCTGGAATCCAGGGAATAGAGCGACTGTCCGACCTGGACGACCCCCACGACCTTGTCGCCGTGGATGATAGATGTGGTACGCACTCGCACCCTCTGCCCTTCGACTGTGGGCAGAATGGTTGTAGCGGGCTTACCCTCCAGGGCCTGCACGATAACGCTCGGGTCTACTGGGAGTCGCTGCCCCTGTAGATTAGAGGAAGTAAGCACCACAGACCCCTGGGCATCCAGGACTTGCACATACGGGTCCGGCAGGGAGAGGCGCCTTGGGCCAAGGTCCAGGTCCTCCGCCCCGATCTGGAGTGACAGGCTCTCCCCGGTAATCCTGAGGACCCGTTGTACCTCGGCCGTCCTTAGCGCCAGGGCGTTGTCCAGTTCACCTTCAAGATTATGGGAGAGGAGAACATAGACTGCCACCCCCAGGGCTGATAGAGCCAGGGCCAGGAAAAGGCTGTAGGCGAACGTAAGCCGCCAGCGTATAGGCATCAGGGCTCCCTCAGCACATATCCGACGCCCCGCACGGTGTGGAGAAGGGGCGGTCCGTCATCGGCCTGCAGCTTGGCTCGTAGGTAGCGGACGTAGACATCGATGACGTTGGATTCTCCCTCGAAGTCGTAGCCCCAGACCCTCTCATAGATAAGCTCCCGCCGAAGGACCTGGCGCGGGTGCCGTATGAAGAACTCCAAGAGATCGAATTCCTTGGTCGTAAGGTCGATGGTTTTGCGGCCGCGGGTAACCTGGCGGGCGGCCGGGTCCAGGGTCAGGTCGGCAAAGCGTAACTCTTCGTTAGCAGGTCTGCTGCGTCGCAGGAGGACGCGGATCCGAGCCAGGAGCTCGTCGAACGCAAAAGGTTTTACCAGGTAGTCATCTGCCCCGCGATCCAGGCCGGCGATGCGGTCGGGCACGGTGCGTTTGGCGCTAAGCATGAGGATGGGGACATCGCCCACCTGCCGTAACCGCTGGCAGACCTCCAGCCCGTCCAGCCCCGGCATCATGACGTCCAGTATCACCAGGTCGGGGGGTGAAACGTTGGCCTTGGCCAGGGCCTCTTTACCATCCTTGGCCTCGTCTACGATGTACCCCTCATAGGCAAGCCCTCGGCGCAGGAGGCTCAATATCTCCGGATCATCATCTACCACTAAGATACGCCCGTTCAACCCAAACTACCCCTGGTCCTTGCAGCGTTCTTGGCCCATAACACAAAGAGTCTTTCAAACTTAGCACCCCGAGTCACCCTGTGTCAAAGTCCGGACGGGGGCAATCGCAGCCATATTTCTAATGCAATCTTAATCCGGGCTTAATTGGAGCCTAATCTGGCCCTGTCATGCTGGTATCTGTAAGAAGGGACTTCGATGAATGAAATGGGAACTGATAGCGCTGGAAGAAGGGCGCTGCCCGGGAGTTGGGTCCCCTGGGCTCTGGTAGCTTCCCTGATGCTGGTGGCGGCCGTCGCCGGAAGCCTGGCCTACGCCCTGGCGCCGGACCGCTGGCACGCTTCATCAGAGCCTGCCCCGGCGGTGGTTGCCCTGCTGGTCCGAAACATGGGGCTGGATCGTGCTGGTCCCAGGCCGTACCTGGGCGTGACCTATCAGGAGTTGGACAAGCCGGCACGAGACCACTTGGATATGCAGGCCATGGCTGGTGCCCTGGTTACCTCAGTAGCCCCCGGTGGACCGGCGGCCATGGGGGGCCTGAAGACGGGAGACGTGATCCTGGCCATGGACGGCGAAGTGGCTGAGCGGGATAACCCGCTCTTGAAGCTACTTCTAGAGCGCCAGCCTGGGGACCGGGTGAAGCTAATCATCCAGCGCGGGCAGGATCATTTGAGGCTGCAGATAACACTGGGGAGACAATGAGCAGAGGTATGGAAATATGGGCCCGATAGAGATAGGGCTGGACCCCGTAATCATCCAAATAGGCCACTTTGGTCTCCGCTGGTACGGTCTGGGGATACTGGCCGGGATCGCAGCCGGCATCGCTCTCACCCTCCGTGAAGCGCGGCGCAAGGGTATTGCTGAGGACGCGGTATGGGGAGTGGCAACCTGGGGCGTTGTAGGCGGGATCATAGGGGCACGGCTCTTTCATGTAATCGATAATCTGGGCGAATACCTGGCCAATCCGGCCTCCATCCTGGCCTTCCAGGAGGGTGGCCTCTCGATCTATGGGGCGCTGATAGGCGGCCTGGTGGCCGCGCTGATCGAAGCCAGGCGTCGGCGGTGGTCCTTCCTCCCCCTGCTGGACGCCGCCGCCCCGGGTCTAATCCTGGGGCAGGCCATTGGACGCATCGGCTGTATCATCCAGGGCGATTCCCTGGGGCCGGCCACGGACTTACCCTGGGGTTTCGTCTACACGAACCCAGGCGCCATGGCCCCTGTCTTGGGTGTAGCCTTCGTACCTGCTCAGGCCTACGAGATGGCATGGGACCTGGCTATTTTCGCCCTCCTCTGGGCATTCCGCAGGCACATCCGCAGGGAGGGGCTTCTCTTCGTGGGTTACCTTTTCCTGTACTCTATCAACAAGCTTGTCGTCTCCTTCTGGAGAGAAAACGCGATACTCGCCCTTGGGCTGCGCGAGGCCCAGATAGTAGCTTTGGGCCTGCTGGCCTTCTCCGCGATAGCCTGCTTGGCCCTGCTCAGGACGCGGGTCGTCCCGGCGGCAGCGCTCGAGGAACCCGCCAGACCTCAAAGGAGGAGAGTCCAACCATGAGACTAGACGTGCTTCTTCGACGGCTGGCAGCCTGTCCGGTGCCGGCGATTCCGTTGGTGACTATCGTCTTAGTCCTGCTGATGGTCCTGACTGCGTCGCCTCTTGCCGCCGACGAGGACCTGCGGGTCAAGAGCGTCCGCGTCAGCGTGGAGCCGGAGTACGATGAGCCGCGGGTCCTGGTGGTCCAACAGGGTACGTTGGCGGGGAGCAGCTTCCCCAAGGAGGTCAGCTTTAACCTGCCCCTCGGGGTCGAAGTCACGGAGGTTTGCGGCCTGAAGAAGCCACAAGACGAGCACCTGTGCCAGCTTTACGAGACCCGGGTAGAAGGTGACAGCACTGTCCTGACCTATAAGCTCCCCGTCCCCGATTTCTATTTTGAGTTCTATTACAACCCGGTCCAGGGCGTCGGAAGCCGGGAGATCACATTTAGCTACCTGCCCTCGTATCCAACCGACAATCTGCAGGTGGATGTGCAACAGCCGTTACGCTCTTCAGGTTTCGCCATCGTGCCGAGTTCTGGACAGGTATCATCCGATGGCCAGGGCTTCAAGTACTACCAGTTGAGCTTCAGCGGTCTGGTGCCTCAGAAGCCTGTCGACGTCAAGATATTCTACCAGAAGAGCGATGATCGCCCCTCGGTTCCGAAGAAGACGGGGAGCACCACTGGGAACCCAGAGGACAGGACTGGTCTTATAGCCGTGGCCATCGGCGGCGCCGGCGCGCTGGGATTCTTCGGTTACCTGGTGGTGCGACGCCGCCCGGAGACCGTACATGTAAGAGCTGGGCGGGGCAGTGCCCAGCCAGTCATGGAAACCCGCCGCAGTGCCCCAGCGCGTCCCAGGGACAGAGGAACGGCTGTCGCGTTCTGCTCCAAGTGCGGCGTTCCCCTCCATGGGGACGAAACTTTCTGCTCCTCTTGCGGTCAGCGCATAAGGCGGCCGGTATGACGTCAGGAACGACGAACGACGAATAAGGAACAATGGGGGAGCCCTAATGACGTCAGGAACAACGAACGGGGAACAAGGAACAAGGGGGCGGGAAACCCTTGACCCTGTACCCCGGAACCCATACCCTTCGGCGCGCCGGGCCAACCGTAAGGCCATGATCATAGTGGTCCAGGTGCTGGTGGGGCTTGCTGTAGTGGTAGCTGTGGCTGGTGGGCTCTGGGACCAGGCCCAGCAGCCGCCGGTTGCCGGGGCCGGAGCGGACGGGTCCGGCGCGGCAGGCATCCCGGCCCAGATTGCCGGATTGCGCCGGACTGAGACGATGACGGGGTCCCAAGCTCTGGCCGAGCTCCAAGAGCTGCACGGCAAGGACGTTGGAGCTGGATTGGCCAGAGGCTGGATTGCACACTACGGCAAAGAGGCAACGGTTTGGATGGGAGAGGCCCGAGACGAGGCTACAGGTATCCAGCTTCTGCAAGCGATGACCAGCCGGATCCAGGCGGGCAACCGCTACTTTACGGGGCTGAGGCAGCTTCAGATAGAAGGCAGACCGGTGTACACGGTGGTGGGCCAGGGGCAGAGGCATTATTACTACCAGCAGGGTCCGCAACTCATCTGGCTGGCGGCGCCACGCGGCCAGGAGGAGAGCTTCTTGAAGGAAGCGCTTCTGGCCATAAGGTGATGTAAACGGAAACGAAAAGCAGTTGGCCAAGATCAAACGGGCACCCGGAATCCAGCCTGAGACCCTTGTAGTGGCAGGTTTGAAACCTGCCTCCACTTTGGCTTCTGAGCCAACGGTTATGATTATGCACAATTTAAGATGCCAAAACCAGTCTGCCGAATAAATTCGGCGTTACCATTACCCCAACGCCGAATTTATTCGGACGGGCGTTGGCACAATATTTAGTGAATGACCATTAGCACGGGGCCGGACGCATAAGACGTTAACCCGCTAAAGGAGGACAGATATGGAGACCAGCGCTAATTCGCTTGATGTCCCTCGTTCAAGAGTCACAGCCCGGAGGGACCTCTTCGGAAACAGGAAGGTCCTGGCGGTTGCGGGAATCATTATTCTGGCTGTGGCTTACCTGATCTATTCCGGGATCCAGAGCACCTCGATGTACTACATGACCGTGGACGAGCTGCTGGCCCCGGGAAACACGTCCAGCGGGGAGCAGGTGCGTATCGGGGGCAAGGTGGTAGAGGGCACCGTGCAGTCGGAGCCCAAGTCCATGACCCTCCGGTTCGTAGCCTCGGGTGAATCCAAGACTGTCCCTGTGGTCTATCGGGGGGTAGTCCCTGATAGCTTCAAGCCCGGGGCGGAAGTGGTCTTGGAGGGTTCATTATCATCCGGCGGCGCTTTCGAGGCCAATATCTTATTGGCGAAGTGCCCCACGAAGTACGCGCCTGGTCAATGAGGATGGCGCCTGAGGGAGTGGGAACGTGGTTGACCTTGGCTTTATAGCTCTGATACTGGCCCTGGCCATCGCCCCGTACACGGCTCTGGCATCCTTCCTGTCCACTCGGGGCTATCCGGAGTTATGGCGGAGCGCTCGGGCTGGAGTCCTGGTAACCTTTGGCCTGGCTACACTGGCCTCCATCGCGCTGGTGAACGCCTTTATCAGCCGGGACTTTAGCGTCGAGTATGTCGCCCAGTACTCTGACCGGGACATGGACCTCTTTTTCACCATCGCCGCCTGGTGGGCGGGGCAGGCAGGCTCTCTCTTGCTCTGGGCATGGGTGCTTGCCATCTTTGTCACTTTCCTGGTCCTCCAGAACAAGGCCCAGCACCGGGAGCTTCTGCCCTATGCTACTGGTGTAATGATGGGGATCCTGACCTTCTTTCTGGGGGTCATGGTATTTGCAGCCAATCCCTTTGAGCGTCTCCCCTTTACGCCCGCCGATGGAGAGGGCCTGAACCCCCTCTTGCAGAATATGGGGATGTTCTTCCATCCGACTACCCTTTATCTGGGCTATGTGGGATTTACCGTCCCCTTTGCCTTCGCCATAGCCGCCCTGATCACCGGCCGGCTGGGTGACGAATGGATCAAGTCGACCCGGCGCTGGACCCTCTTTGCCTGGTTCTTTCTGGGAATGGGGAACCTCTTCGGTGCGCAGTGGGCCTACGTTGAGCTGGGCTGGGGAGGCTACTGGGGCTGGGACCCGGTTGAATCGGCATCATTCATGCCCTGGTTGGTCGGCACTGCCTACCTCCACTCGGTAATGATCCAGCAACGACGGGGCATGCTGAAGGTCTGGAATATGGCCCTGATCATCATCACCTTTGTCCTGTCCATCTTCGGCACGCTTCTGACCCGGAGCGGGATTCTCTCCTCGGTCCATACTTTCTCCCAATCGGCAGTGGGACCGCTCTTCATCGCCCTGATTGCCATCTTGTTGGTGTTCTCCTTCGGACTGCTCTTCGACCGGTTGCCTCGACTCAAGAGCGAAAACGAGCTGGACTCCCTGGTATCGCGCGAGGCCTCCTTCCTTATCAACAATCTCTTGCTGGTGGGCATAGCCTTTGCGGTCTTCTGGGGAACCGTTTTTCCGCTCATCTCCGAAGCCGTGCGGGGGGTCAAGATAACGGTCGGCCCGCCGTTTTTCACTACGGTCACCGGCCCCATATTGCTGGGACTGATTATCGTCATGGGCATTTGCCCGCTGATCGGATGGCGTAAAGCCACGCCAGATAACCTCTTGCGAAACTTCCTTTACCCTCTGGCGGCGGCTGTGGCACTCGTGCCTATCCTGTTTGGTATCGGAGTTCGCCAGCCCCACGCCCTGACGGCATTCGCCGCCGCGGTCTTTGTCCTGAGCGCCATCGTCCTGGAATTTGTGCGTGGGGTCCGGGCTCGCCATCGCGTCAGCGGCCAGGGCCATGCCAAGGCCCTCTTCTCCCTCATCTGGGGGAATAAGCCCCGGTACGGCGGCTACGTCATCCATCTCGGTGTAATCATCCTGGCGGTTGGTGTCGCAGCTTCCCAGTTCTACAGTACCAGTGTGGAGTCCACGCTCTCGGCCGGAGAATCCCTGAACATCCGGCAATACACGCTGACCTTCACGGGCATGGAGGAGTTCACCACCCGCACCAAGCGGATCATTGCCGCAAATCTGGATGTCTACGAGGACGGGAAGAAGATCGACAGCGTGACATCGGAGAAGGCCTTTCACAAACAGCACGAGAACCCCACCACCGAGGTGGCTATCCGCACCACGCCGCTCGAGGACCTGTACGTGATCTTTGCCGGCTGGGAAGGCCCCACCGCCAGCTTTAAAGTGGTAGTAAACCCGTTGGTCGTCTGGATCTGGGTTGGCGGAGTAGTCATGCTTCTGGGCACAGTCGTGGCCTATTGGCCTGATGCTCGAGAGAAACGCTGGCAGGCTATCAGGCAGGCCAGCATGGAGCCTGAACGGGTGGCGAGCCATGCTTAGACGACATAATTCGAGCGGCAGTCAGCATCAGGATGGCATTCGGGGACGCCATCGCGATACCGCACAATTAATTGTGCGGTATCACCGGGCAGTTCTCTCGCTCGGAGTACTGGCTCTACTCCTTTTTCTCTCGGCGGGCCCGGCAGCCATGGCCGGGTCCGATGTGGATGATATCGCCGGGCAACTAGCCTGCCAGTGTGGATGCGGCCTCACCGCCCTGGCCTGCGGCGGCGCGATGCAATGTGATGTTGGTGACCAGATGGTTACCCTGATAAGCACCAAGGTCAAACAGGGAGAGACAAGAGAGCAGATACTGGCCTATTTCGTAAGTCAGTACGGGGAGAAGGTGCTGGCGGCTCCCACTAAACAGGGTTTCAACCTGACTGCGTGGATCACCCCGTTCCTCGCCATAGTCGGCGGGGGCGCGGCCGTCTTCTTTGTCCTTCGTGAATGGCTGACGAATCGTGGCATCCGGAAAGAGTTCGAGCCGGCAGCCTCTGCCGACCTGGGTCAGTACGGCGAACGCATTGATCGAGAGCTGGAGCAGTTCGGTTAGAGCAGGGTCAGAAGAGGTCTTATGCAATTGATCTATATCATCGCTGCCATCATGGCAATTGCCGCGTTTGCTCTGGTATTCTATCCGCTCTTCCAAAGAAGAGGATGGCCGGAATTGGCCGTTCAGCCCCAGGATGGCGATTTAGATGACCTTCATTCACGCCGGGAGTCAGCCTATACCGCCATCAAGGACCTAGACTTTGAGTTTCAACTGGGCAACCTCTCCGAGGGAGACTACCATGACCTTCGCAGCCAATACCGCCAGAGAGCCGCTACCGTATTGAAGGAGATGGATGAACTCGCCACGCCCGGACCGGTGGCGCTGGAGGTCGGTCCTAATCGGGACGACGAGATCGAAGAGGCGGTCCGTAGAACGCGTATCAAGGGCAAGACACCGGCCCGTGTTAAGGCGCAGACCACAGTTCCCCATGCCCGCTGGGGCGCCACCGATCATGAAAATGCCCAACCTGGGAGCGCCGGCGTCTCGCCGGCCAGAGGCCAGCGCTCCCACCCGGCTACGCACCAAGCGGACATTTTCATGGCGGATTGCCCTCAATGCGGCGCTGCGGTGGACCAGGATGACCGCTTCTGCGCTGGCTGCGGCTCTACACTGGCTCTGACCTGTACAGACTGCGGGGCGGGCCTGGAACCGGGTGACGGCTTCTGCACGCTCTGCGGAGCGCGGGTAGCAAAAAAGGGGAGAAAATGAGAGTACTATTCTCTTCCATAGCTGCCCTGGCCCTGAGCGTCCTGTTGGGCTTTCCAGCAGCCGCTGAGAATCCCGGAATACTGGAAGGGCGAGTGGTTAATGGCACGAAGGGGGGAGGTCCGGTATCCGCGCTGGAAGTCACCCTTCGCTCCCCCAAACCGGATGCGGAGCCGGACCAGCGCGCCACCACCGACGGCAGCGGGTCTTTCCGATTCGCCGGCCTTTCGGCGATTGGGCCGGTGAGCTACACCCTCTCCGTGAATTATTCTGGCGTGGAGTACAAGCGCCAGAGTCCGGCATTTGGCCCAGGCGAGCCGCCTGTTGCGGCAGACTTGCCGGTCTATGACACCACGAGCGAGAGTTCCGACATTAAGGTTGGTCTGGCCCATGTGGTGATGGATGTGGACCCGTCCTCCCAGGCCCTGATCGTCATGGAGTATCAGGTGCTCGATAACCAGGGAGATAAGACCTATGTGGGGGCGGGATCGCCTGACGCGGATAAGCGCGAATCTCTGCGCTTTACCCTGCCGAAGGGGGCAACCCACCTGGAGGCGACCGAAGGGGTGGACTCCCAGAAGCTCGCCCCGCTGTCGCAAGGAGAAGGCTTCACGGATTCAGTCCCTTTCCCACCCGGCCCGCGGGAAGTGGTCTACTCCTACGTCCTGCGGTACGACGGCCCGAACTACACCTTTCAGAAGCCGCTGGCCTACCCTACGGGCCGGATCAACTTGCTGGTATCCGATACAGGCGCCAAGGTTGGTGCGCCAGGCTTTTCAAGTCAACAGGCCCTTGAGATCGAGAATAAGAAATACCTTCTCCTGTCCGGAAACGGGTTGGTTGCGGGCCAGACCCTGGCGGTGGAGCTGGCTGGGCTGCCGATGGGCGGCGGGGCCGCCAGCAGCGCTACTCTTGATAGGCTCAGATTGGTAGCCATTGGGCTCCCCATAGCGGTGATAGGGTTGGCTCTTGCGCTCTTCTTGACAAAGGGGAGGCGGCTACGGGCGAGCCCGGGTCTGGTAGTTGTAGCGGCAAACGACGAGAAAGCCCAGCTTATCCAGTCGCTGGCGGAGTTGGATGGGAGCTACGAAGTAGGGCAGATTGGCGAGACGGAGTACCAGCGCCTGAGGGCGGAGAAGAAGCGGAGACTGGCCGAGCTATGGTAGGGCGGGAGACAACCTTGCGAGGAGATTGGATATGCACGTGAGCCTGGTGGACACGAGAACGAGGCCGGGAGCGGGCTTATTGGGGTTGCTTGCGCTGCTGGCTATGCTGGCCGCGATTTACACGGCGCTAGTTTGGGTCCCGCCCGACGCCGACATGGGTGATTTCCAGCGGATCTTCTATTTCCATGTGCCCTCTGCGTGGGTCGCCTTCCTGTCTTTCACTGTGACTTGCCTCGGGGGGGTTCTCTACCTGCGGACTCGGGATTTTCGCTGGGATATCCTGGCTGTCTCGTCTGCTGAAGTGGGGGTTGTCTTCACCACCCTAGCTATTATCACCGGTTCCATCTGGGCCAGGCCCATCTGGGGGACCTGGTGGACCTGGGAACCTCGTCTCACTACGACATTGGTCCTGTGGTTCATATACGTGGCTTATCTGATCTTACGAAAGAACGTGGATGACCCCTCTCGCCGGGCATCCCTCGCCGCGGTGATCGGCTTGGTGGGCTTTGTCGACGTGCCGATAGTGTTCATGTCCATTCGCTGGTGGCGGACAATTCACCCAATAGTCTTCGATGGAGGGGAGTTTCGAGTGGCTCCCATCATGATGGTTACACTTCTAATATCCCTGGCAGCCTTCACTATGTTCTATGTCTATCTGCTGTCTGTCCGTGCCTCTCTAGAACAGGCGCAGATGGAGGTGGAGGCCCTGGAGCAGGATTCGTGGGACTAATAAGGAGGATATTCGATGGCTAGCCTTTGGTATGTTGCCGGCGCCTATGGCGTGATCTGGATTGTACTCTTCGTCTACCTCGTTTCAATCCATCAGCGCTTGGTCAGTCTTCATGACCAGCTTGAGGTTGCCCGAAGGCGGTCGGAACCGCCGGCGCGAGGGATCCCGGCTAAGGCCGCAGCGCCCGAGCATGTGGCGTCCTAGCGTCCAGCCTGTAGATGCAGCCTGGGGTAAGCTCGCAGAGCCCAGGGGCACATCCAGACCGTCTCAAAGAGTGGGCGCAAGGCAGAGGAAAACATGCTGCTCAGAATCATACACGGGGTTGGGAGATGTCATGGTTTACCGCGGTGATGGGCTTTCAAGTAAGGCTGGGTACCGCACCTTCAGGGTACGTCTGGCCTCCTTTCTGATATTGGCGGCCGCCGGAGTCTGGCTGACAGCGTGCAGCGGGGGTGAAGCTCGTGTCCGCGTCACAGCGCCGTTCGCTACACCGGCTTCCTCTGGTACGACAGCGAGTCCCCAGACCGCGGGGCGTAGCTCGTCTGCTGGAGACCAGTCCGGGAACGGCTCCTCTCCGGCGGCCGCCGCAAGCAATACCGTTAAGCCGTTTGTTCTGACCGCCAAAGACCAGGGGCAGGGGGGCGTCACCATCAAGGCGACCTGGGTGGTCGCCGGCAGCCCGGAAGCCAAATCTGCCGGCCTGGACCGGTACCTGGCCTTCTCCGTGGTCATGGATACCCACTCCGTAGACCTGGGCCAGTACAACTTGTTGAAGCTCTCGGTTCTACGTGACGAAAAAGGGAACGAGATACCCCCCACCGCCTGGGAGAGTCTTAGCGAAGACTCCCACCACCGGAGCGGAGTCATGAAGTTTCCCAAGGGCGCAGGGGAAGTTGCCCGGAGCCTGGACCTGGTGATAAGAGACGTAGGCGGTGCCAGAGAGCGCGTGCTCAGGTGGGAACTGGGTGGCTAGCGCGAATTACTAATCTGGTTCTAACCTTCGATTAACCCTGGGCTAATACTTGCGTGGCATTCTAAAAGAGAAGTTATGGCGATGGCTTGAGTTGTAGCAGGTGTTCTGGCGTTGAAGTCCTCGAAAGCCTCGAAGCCCAGCCCGGAACGCGTCAGCGGCCGGAAGAGAAAAGCCCAGCGGAGACCACCCAAGGGATTTCGGCTGAAGCCTTGGGCGGTCGGCGCGCTGGGGGCGCTTCTGGTCGTCGCTGCTATAGGCGCGATGGTCTGGGCCGCACGACCCAAGGGCACAGGTGAAGGCATAAGCCTACAGGCCCAACCTGTCGCAGCACCCTCTTCCGGCTCCACCAGCGCGAGCGTTCCCCATGTCTTCTATGGGAGCACCTGACACGATTGTCCTGATTACGTGGCCGGCGTGCTCCGGCCAGCGCTCTTAGAGGTCTTGGGAAACGGTGACCTCCAGATCCACGATTACCTCCTGCCTGAGGGCCGCCAGGCGTTGAATGCGGCTGTACAGAAGGAGGGTCTCGACAAAACGCCGCCAGAAGTTAGCCAGGTAGTAGATGCTGACAGCTACTTCCTTACGTTTATGACTTTGCCTGAACGAAAGCTGGTTCTGGTAGGCCATCCGCCCCGCCAGATGATCAAGGATGCCCTGACGCTGCCGGGCATGCCCGCAAGGCTGCTCATGGGGCAAGAAGATATGCATAGTGCGGGCGTGAAGTATGAAGTCTGGGACTTCAAACAGCGGATAGCTAGCTTCCCCATTGACACTCCACTGAGCGAGGCTCTGGAGAAGGGCGGCATGATGTCCGCCGGGAAGCCGACGTCCTGAGGGAATCCGGCAAATGCTCCTCCCGACGATACTGGTAGCCGGACTGTTGGACGGCATCAACCCCTGCGCCTTCGCCGTCATGGCCTTTTTCGTGGCCTTCCTTTTTGCCATGCGCCGGGCGCGCTGGCAGGTGTTACAGGTGGGAGCAGGCTATATCGTTGGGATGTACCTGGTCTACTTCGCCCTGGGTCTGGGGCTAATGCGGGCCCTGACTATCCCTGGTCAACCTCACCTGGTGGCCAGGGCCAGCGCTGGTATAGTCATCCTGCTGGGGCTGATCCAGATAAAGGATGGCCTTTCCCCTCGGCTGCCGGTGCACCTTTCCATGCCTGCGCCGGCATGGAACGCCACCAAAGCCCTGATGGCGCGAACTGGTCCCTTCTCGGCCGCAGGCCTGGGCGGCCTGGTAGGGCTGTGTACAGTACCGTGTTCCGGAGGCATCTATCTGGGCATCCTGGGGCTTCTGGCTGCTGAGACCACCTACCTGGTAGGGGTTGGATATCTGGCTACCTATAACCTTATGTTCGTGCTTCCACTGGCAGCTATCATGCTGCTGGTCGCCAACTGGCCGGCGGCTAGGGCACTGGCCGGATGGGAGCGCTCACATGCTAAGCCAGTGCACCTTATGGCGGGCCTGACCATGCTGGCGTTGGGCGGCTTGATTCTTCTGTGGACCGGCCCGGATATCTTTTTCTAATGCAGTACTAAGGTTTCTTTAATGCGTGCCTAATGAGCAGGTGTCATGCTTTGAGTGTGAAGAGTCTTCCTGACCATATAATTAGTTCTCGGTAAGAGATAGGAGATGCAACCCATCGGAAACCCTCACGTGATTGATCAGAGGCTGACGGCAAAGACGAGGTCCCGTTACGATCGCCAGGCCAATACGATCGATCTTAGCTCAGGGATTATGGACCGGTTGGGGTTAGCAAGATGGCGCCGGGCGCTCTGGGACCAGGTGCAAGGGCAGCGCATCCTGGAGATTGGGGTAGGCACGGGGGTTAACTTTCCTTATTACCCAAATGACGTGCGGGTAGTGGCCATAGACTTGAGTCCGCGGCTGCTCGGGCGGGCGCTGGCACGCGCTACCAGGGAAAACGTACAGGTTGACTTGAGAGTGATGGACGCCCAGGCATTGGGTTTCCCGGATAACACCTTCGACACCGTCGCTGCCACCTGTGTCTTCTGTTCTGTCCCTAACCCGGTCCTGGGGCTGCAAGAAGCTCTTCGAGTACTCAAGCCAGGAGGCCACCTGGTTCTCCTCGAGCACGTGAGGCTGGAAGGGTTCTTGGGTCTGCTGCAGGACCTATTCAACCCGGTCATGCTGCGGATCAGCGGAGCAAATATTAACCGCCGCACGGTGGAGAATGTGCGGCGGGCGGGATTCAGGACCACGAAGGTGAAACTCTTAGCCCGTGGCCTGGTCCGGTTCATCATAGCGATAGCGGATAAGGACGGAGCCGGCCATGAAGCCGAAGAGTCTCTAGAAATGGCAAAGGGGGACTGAAAAATGTGCCACCTCGTGCTCTTGATGCCCCTGTTTGGGCTGGCCCTCTTCCTGGTGTTACCTTTGCCCATTGCGCTTCCTGCCTATTTAATGGTGCTTGTCGCCTCGGTGATGCTCTTCTACAAGGTAATACAGGCTATGAAGCAGCCCGCCTACGTCGGACGGGAGTCCCTCCTTGGGCAGGAGGTGGAGGTGGTGGGGGCCACTGACGCGCTTAGCCGCGCCCGGTACCTGGTCCGGCATGGAGGGGAGCTATGGAGCGCCTTATCCGAAGGCCAGCTTAACCCGGGTGAGAAGGCGCGGATCGTGAGCTTTGAAGGCGCCATGCCCAGGGTAGAGCCAGTAAGTAGTGGGCCTCCCGCGGCCGTTATCACGGGCAAGAGAGGGAAGTGCCACTGATCACGTTTGCGCGAGCCGCCGAAGGGCCCTGGAACCCGTAGGTATGCCAGCGCTGTAACGACGGACGAATATCTTTTAGCTACTGCCCGCTATCGCCCTGTCCCAGCAGTCGGACTTGGTGCCGCCGGCGTGGCCAGTCCGAACTGCGACATCATATTGCCCATGGTTGCTTGCATCTGTCTCATCTGGTCCATGATTCGCCGCTGGTCGGCCTCGCTGGTCTGAGGGCCCATACTCTGCATCTGCTCCATCATTTGAGCCATGTCGGCAGTCAGCCTTTGCATCTGTTGCATAGCCTGTTGCCTCTGCTCCGGCGTCATCTGAGCTGTGCGATCCCGCATCTGAGAGGCCATGGTGCTCATCTGTTGCATTGCCTGCGCCATCATCTGGCGCATCTCGGGTGTACCTTGCTGAGCCTGCATAGAAGCCTGAGCCATTTGCTGTAACATGGTGGCCATCTGGCCCATCATCTGTTGCATTTGATCAGGAGATACTTGGCCACCCATCATTCCGCCACCCATCATGCCGCTCATCTGGCCACTCATCTGATTGATCATTTGCCCCATTTCGCCCATGCTGGTGCCCGGTGGAACAGGTCCCAGGGTGGTCCCTGGCGTGGCGACGGCGGCAGCGAGAGTGGTAGGCGTCGCGGCTGGGATAGACGGCGCAACGGTCGGCGTCCGTACTGGGGTAGTCGGCGTGGCAGCCGGAGCGGGTGATACGGCAGCAGGGGTTGGCGTCCTGGCCGCTGGCGGGCTAGGGCTAGGGGCGGCAGCAGGCGCACAGCCAGCCATCACAACAATCGCTATGGCTGGCGCGGTTCCTATCAAGGATGCTCTTAGGGAAAACATACAAGCCCTCCACTGAAAGAATAGAACTTGGCTTCGCGATTAGCTTGAGGGGTTCCGTTTGGCGGCCGGATTTGATCTGCGCGGGGTTTGTGGTGGGGATGCTTGAATATAACTCTCCCTTTCCTCTTGATTCTAGTTCAGCCGTCTCACTACATCAATAGGAATCGCCCTAATGCCGTGTCTTATTGCAAGACTGTCACCAGGTGTCGAGGCGAGTCCTCGCATATAAGCCTAAGGGCCTCACGCATGACAGTCAGTGGCCTGGAGCAATGCTCCCCCGGGCAGTTGCGGGGAATGGGTCTTTACGATATCCGATTACGTGAATCCCCGGGTCTCTATCGAAGGAGTTCTTGCAGCCAGAACAGCAGAAGTAGTACTTGCGGCCCTGGAATTCCGAAATGAGCTCCATTTGTCTCCCGCCCAGCACCATACCACAGACAGGGTCTCTGGTTATCTCACCTTCAGGCTTATACGCTTGCATCCAGCGGTCCTTAATGGCAGCTCGGGCGCCCCCCCGTGGTGCCGCCTTTCCCCTGGTCGGCGGAAGGGTCTTCCGACGAATCTGAGCCAGGGCTACTGCCGTGGCCGCCACAGCCGCCATGGCCGCCGTGGCCGATGCCAAGGCCGTGCATGGCGAACATGGCCAGGAACAATACGCCGAATATCATCCAGTTGCCGTACGATTGAAAGAACTGCTCCAACCCAGTTTCCTCCTATCATGCGCTTCGCGTAGACCTATAAGGGCACTTTCTCCGGGATGCCCAGACGGAAGTCCGTGTAGATGCAGTAGAGCTTGCCGTCCTCTACCTTCATTGGCAGGGTATCCAGCGGGCGGGGCGGCGGCCCCGCCAGGACCCGGCCGAACACAGGGTCGAAGACCCCTCCGTGGCAGGGGCTCTTTAGCTTCTGGTCTTTACCGTCCCAGTAGATGGCGCACCCCAGGTGGGTGCAGCGAGGATTCCATAACGTGAAGTTCTTGCCATCCTGGGTAGTCACCCACACCATCCTGTCCACCCTGTTCTCCATCCACCCGTCTTTGACGAAGGAGCTGAACTTTACCGGCACCGGTTCCCCCGCCTTAAAGTCACTAATTGCGCCAAGTTGCACCCACTCCTCTTTCTTGGCCCGGGCGACGGCAGGCGAAACCAGATAGCCTGTCAAGGGCAGGCCGACTGCTACCGTGATAAACGTGCCTATGGCCCTAACTGCGTAGTCCAGGAAGGTCCTGCGGGAAACCTCCTTCTCTTTGAGCTCCCTCATCTCTGCCACCTCCGCTGAACCCAGGTAGGCTCTTCCCGTTATCTAGCTTAGCATCGCCATATTAGAGGGTGGTTAAAGGGAGCTTAGAGGTAGCTGAGAGTTGGCCAGATCTGAAGCTCGGCGAAGGCCTGAAGCGGTGGATGGGCCACGGAAGTTTAGGCGTCAGTTTTGCCGTCAAGAAGCATTGAGGCCCCTGAAAACCATCCCAGGGGCCTCAATTTAGCGTTCAAATTATGGTGCCGGGGGCCAGAGTCGAACTGGCGACACGCGGATTTTCAGTTCCCGGAAAACAGTCCACCAATGCCCGCTAGCGTCCATTTTGAACGTAAATACGGCCCTGAAAATCCGCCAAAGTTCACCGCCGGTTGCTATCAACCGCCCCGGTTGCTGTCAAGGTTGCTGTCAAAACCCACGTTGCGCCCAAACGTGGGAGATCGAAGAACGATGACGGGTGGCCCTGGCCACGGCGGGCCGACCGAGCTTCTGGCTAACTGTAGGCTTTTGGGTGGCGATCACCGCAATTTGTAGGTGACCTATTGACAGGAGTGTGAGTTAGTGATATATTGTAGCCAATAGAATACCGCACCCAGCATTGCGTGAAGGGGTGGCTTCGGCCACCCCTTTTTCTATTGGGTGCGAAGGAGGCAAGCATGGTGGTTCGAGGCTACATCGCCCCCGCCCTAGCAGCTCGCAAGCTAGGCGTTTCCCGATCACGTGTGGGGCAACTAATGCGGGAGGGACAAATTCAAACTGTAATGACTCCGCTGGGCCGCCTGGTAAGCACCCGTTCTCTAGTGCAGCTTCAGCGCCGAAGAGAAGTTAAGCGAGGGGGGGCCAGCCGTGAATAACCCCTTACTCTTGACGATTGAGGAATCTGCCGACCGGCTCCGAATCAAACGTAGCAAGATGTACGAACTGGTGGCGACGGGAGAGATCAAGTCCCTGAAGATCGGCCGCCTTCGGCGCATCCTGGTGCGCGACCTCGTAGCGTTCGTGAACCGTCTGGCCGAGCAGGGAGGCGACCAATGAGCGACGAGCTGGCTATCGCTACCTTCCAGGACAAAGCCGACACGACGCCTCAACACTGGCGGGGACCCTGGGGCCAGTTCTGCAAGAGGCTAACCAGGCATGTGGTCCGGGCTGAGAAGGACGGTAGGCTATGGTCCCCGGCAGTTTACAAGACCGGCACGACACGGAGGAATGAGAACGTCATAGAGATCACCGCCGGGGTTGGCGACTTCGATAGCGGAATCTCCTATGACGATATCCTGCCCCGCATTAACTCATTCGAGCATGTTGCCCACTCTACGCATAGCCACACGCCCGAACACCCCAAGTTTCGGGTAGTCATCCCGTTCACCCGCCCTGTTTCTGCGGCCGAGTGGCCGGACATAAAGGCCCGCATTGACGAGCACATTTTCGGAATGGCTATCGATGCTGGAACCAAGGACGCCGCGCGAATGTACTATCTGCCATCATGCCCGCCCAAAGCTGAGCGCTTTACACAGCACCACCCGGGCGAAGTGCTAGACCCCCATTC
>ORJL011653187.1_pt1 | contig 33316 bp, 32 predicted proteins | sample 1779941 | NCBI WGS metagenome assembly ORJL01 (sample SAMEA104232317, study PRJEB22302) | groundwater metagenome | biome: forest; feature: aquifer; material: groundwater | place: USA | collected 2011-08-07 | depth 5.8 m | reverse complement strand
TTAGCTTTGATAAAATTAGGGGGTTTGTGTGAGGGATTGTGTAAAAGATCGTACAAGATTTCCGAGGTCAATTTTGCCACCACCAATTGTCGGTTCTAGTCCGTTCCATTTTGTGAGCATTTCCATACCAAGATCAAGTGTAGGAGTTTTAAGTTTCGGATTTGCAACGGTTAACTTGAGGAGATTATCGGTGAAAAGTACGCGGTCGACACCCTCTCGAGGGACAAATGCCTTCATTTTTTCACATAAATTTTTGTATGCATCAAGCGCTTGTGGGGAAAGTATGGATGCTGGTTCAAGCGATTTAGCGTGTAATACATCACGTAATCTTTCAACAGATCCTGAAAGCTTTGATAGTCGGTCTGTCGGTTTACCTCCCTCGCTGCGGAGACGAGCTTCTACAAGCATTAACTCAGTCTTCTCCTTCGTGACTCCCTCTACTGGGTTCTGTTTAAGATATTCTTTCAGAAGCGTTGTTTCAAAGACTGTAAATACCCGATGGGCGAGTCTCGCAGCTGCATCCGAAGGATTTTCGGCAAGGCGGGTAAGGGTGAGCGCAGCAGATTGGGGATCAAGAAGCGTTACATCTAAAAGCGTTGTTTCCAATTTTGTACTATCGGATTGTCCGGCAAGATCCGAGGCGAGTGTTTGGATATATCCTTCATTAAGCTGGAGATCTGTTTGAGACATAAGTAATTGTACTATTATCTTACACGGAAAAGATCAAAATAGAAATAGGCTGTGCGGATACAGTGACGTATTGACATAATGTATTTAGAATACGACAATAAGGATAAGATATATGGTTGGAATAAGTCCAGATGCTTTAGTAAGAAGACCCCCAGCGCCAGATGCGGGCCAAAAAGTTGGAGACCCAGCACTTCCTATTTTTGGTCACGATTCAGCACAACCAGTTTCTCCATTTAAGACACCAGCTGAGGAACAAGCTGCTTTGGCACGCCTGCAAGCAGAAGATAGATTAAAAGCCAGGTTTGAACCTTCCCAACCTATTGGGCAAGATGGACCGGTATTAGAAAAGAAACCCCAGAAGCGAGGCGAAGCAGGGTATGACGACTATCAACGATATCAAAAACTTAAACAAGAAGAGGTTGAACTACTTGGACTGCAAATGCAATTTTCTGGAGCAGAACCAAAACCGATTCTAGCCGGGCGACCAGAGTTGGGAACGAAGAAAGGAAGAGAAATGAGACCAGATGAAGCGCGTGGCTATTTACGTTACCAAAATTTAAAGACAAAACGGGCGAATGAAGAATGGTTGCGAACTAAATATACTGCTCAACCGTTACCTCTGGAGCCACCAACGCTGCCACGAAGATAATCGAAGGAAAAAGTAATGAATTCTTCTATTGACAACTATAGGTTTACAGTTGTACACTCTATACTTGGTAGATACAACAACGCCTTGACTTATTGAAAGTTGACTAGGGATGGTAAGCAAAAAAAAGCTATCCTGGAAAACATTTGCATCAATAAGTATTTATAACCGGCCAGTCAATGGGCCGGTTTTTTGATGCGTTAGTTAGCGAACAAATTCTTATTTGCGAGATTACTAACCATCAACCCCGCAACCTTCGCCCCTCCGACGCCCGCCCGCAACTGCGTAGCTGTTGGCGGGGGAGGAGGTAAGAATGGTGTGGGGTGAGATGAAGAAAAGAATCTTCATTGTAAACCGGCTTCACGATAAGCCGGTTTTTTTGTGTCCGTCTCCTGATGTGTGTCAGGACCGATGAGGTCAAAAGACTGAAACGGATTTGCACCTTTCCATAGTCCACAAAGGAGGATTACGTCATGAAAGGCAAGATGGTGCTCGGAGGGTTGGCAGTTCTTCTTATTGTTTGCGGCGTCGTGACGACGTTCGGCTGGCGAGTCTACGTATCCTGGTTGGCATTCGTCCATCCGGAAACGTATGATCCCGCACTCATTGCGCGCGGTGAAGCGTTGCTGCGCTGCATGGGGTGGCCGGTCGTTATCGTGATCGTCGTGCTGTTTTTTATTATCGGCGGTTTGTCAGACGGCCGATAGAAAGGAGAGATGATAATGTTTTCGCGAACAGCTGGGTTAGTCGGGCTCTTTCTGTGTGCCGCATATGCATGCGTACTCCTCGGGACTGAATTTCTATCACGCCTCTACGGGTGGGAGATCCCAAGAGATGTGTATGTTCGCATGTGGCTCAAGTTCGCCATCTGGAGCCTCTTTTGGCTCACGGTCGTTCGGGTCAGCAGACGGCGCTAAGAGGAGATCCTACGATCAAACAGGGACGTTTCGGAATACAAAAAAGATGAGTGTGTGCATGGTATTGCGCATCGAAAGAATTGCTTTCGATCGCGCGAAACGCGCACCACCCACCTTTCCAAACGTCCCGATTCCAGTGGAGATTATTTATTAGTCTCTAGTGGTTTCATCTGTTTACTCTTGTATTATCTTAAGGCCTTGTTTTTGGGCAACTGCGAGAAATGCTTCTTTGTCTGCCTCACTTGGGAAATTATCAGGGGGTTTCCTTTCCCGATTATCTTCCCATCCGTCTGGATAGCCAGCAGTGCCTTCATCAGGTTTTTCCGTAAGTCCTCCGTAACGTATCGAAACGAAGTTACTTGCTCCGACACTATAATCTGAGGGAAAGGGCGTTGGAGCGTCTTTTGTTGGTCCCATTTCTACGAGAGCATCGTCAAGCATTTTCGCAAGTACTGCGGCTTGGTTAAAGTTTGTGCGGACAGCCTGCGGGTCGAGGACACCTTCATCAAACGGGGGATAGATCGTGAAACATTTTGCATGAAAATCGAGATTCGTATTGAAAAATTTAGCTATTTTAAACGGCGCTTTCCCTTTGAGCGTAGTTGTCAGGAAGGTAATAAGCTCAAAGAGGCGGGGATTATCCAGAGAAAATCCGATATGGATTTTTGCACCCCGTTGGGGCACTGCTCCCTCTCTTTCCGTATGGGAGTAATACTCTTCACTGTACGGATCAAAAAGTTTTTTCCCCGGGAATCGAACTTTTAATGCTCCGAGAGCTTCCGGTTGGTCGCTTCCTAAGAGCCGTGCGACGACGTATCGCATCACAAAGGTTTTTTCGGTATCGGTTCCCATTTGACCTGCATATTTGGGCACATCGCCCATATCGACGTAACGGGTTTTTGTGAGTATGGCGCTTTGCCCTTCTACGAGTAAACGTGCACTTTCTCCTATCGTGTCGGGATTTATCGCTTCGAAGGTCGCAAGCTTCATTTCCGAAAGTGCAATAAAGTCTCTCGCTTGGCAGACAAAGTCCACGACGTGCGGTTGTATTTCATTGACATAGCTATCCACTTCCTCTGGAACGTTTCGGTAGCGGGCGCGCATCTCTTGATGAATACCCTCGATAATCTGCGGCATGCGATAGCGCAGGAAATATTCCTTGACGAATGCGCTGGACGCTTCCCTTGCAAAGTCAAGTTGAGCCAGAACACGATAATATGCCTCTTTTCTTGCAGTATCATCGACGAAGTGTTTTATAAAATCCCCTGGCGAGAGCGTGGTTTCAGCATTTTTTTGTTTACGAAGGACTTCAGAGTGGGTCTTATATTCCGTAAGATACTGCGTATATGTCCCTTGTACGGTTCCTTCATCTATTGTCTCGAGAGCCTCTTTTTGATCGGATAACGTTGAAAAAGTTTTTACGAGGTCACCATTTGCAACAAGCGTTTTCAGCGCCCGAATATGTACCAATCCTTTCAAAACCGCTGCTGATACCTCATCTGGTTTTTCCGGAGGAGCATCAGGAGGAGGAAGAGGAGGTCGTGCGTCGATGGTAGCTTCACCAGTCATTATGATTAAGTATATCAGGAATGGAATAAAGGACAAAAATTTCGGGTTGATTTTTTAACTATGACATATGAAGGCCGCGTTGGATGTATTGTTTGATGAGGGTTTGATAAGGCATGTCCAGTGCATTTGCCTTCATTTTGATCCGTGCGAGTAAGCCTTCCTGAAGCCGAATGGTAATTGGCTTACTGGTAAGTTTGAGATCCGGAAAAACCCAACGCTCTGCTTTGTTAAAGTCTAAATACTCTGTTGAATCAACACGAAGCCAGAATTTGGCCTCGTCATCCTCATTTTTAAATGTTGGTATCTTTTTTAATTTTTTCATATTTTTCCACCTCCTTTTTATGCATACGACGCGCAGAAATTACTCGAATTTTTTTCTTTCTGATCGTAAATACGACATGAAGCGTTCTTTGCTTATTTGATCTTCCAAAAATAACCTGTCGTTCTTCGTGTACTGAATGTCGCGGATCAGGGACAATAAACCCATTAGCGTCCACAAAAACACTTTCTGATTCTTCGGCGGTAATACCGTGCTTTCGTCTACTTTTATCCAGATTTCCTTTATCCCACTCAAATACGAGGATTCCCGATTTGAGCTTCATGTACATATGATATATGTACACTTTTTCTTTGTCAAGGACATCCGGAGGCTTTGCGGAAGCCAGCGGTTACCGCTTCTTTTTCGCTGCAAAACCAAGAGTCGCCGTAGGACTCATCGATAATTACCTGGTCATAGTTATCGCAGGAAGGGAGGTGATAGACTTTTTCACCATCCCTCGTATTACCCTTGATGACGCAGTCACCTACGGGACTTGTTCGTCGACAATCTTGGGACCAGATGCCGAGTTTACTTGATCTAGCACTTTCCATAGCCTCTTTTAGCGCTTGGCTATAGGGACTGCGAACATAGATATATTTGGCAAGACCTTCTCTGACAATTATGTGATTAAGGAGAGGACGGGAAGTGAAGTTCTCGACAGTTACATTTGCGAGTGTTCGGCCATAATCATCCGTCACCGTATTTTCTAGCTTCACGATTTTACTCATAACTAAGCTACGAAGCTTCTCTCTCGCTTCTACTGCCATGCACTGGTCCCTCTCCGGCGCATCAATGCCAAGGAGCCGTACTCTTCTGCCGTTAGCAAGCTGCAGCGAATCGCCATCCGGCACGCTTGTAACGATGCTACCCATCCATGTTGAATAGATAAAATAGATATTAACACAGAGAGAAAGCAAGAGGAAAACAAGCAGAATTCGGACTGAAATATAAGAGGAGTTACGCGGGTGTTTTGCCATAGTATCAACTATGTATACTAACGATAATGTACCGTAATAGAGATTATTTCCATTGCAGTATTACCTTGTCGGTAGATACATAACGCCCTATATTTTCGATCTATACGAAAGCTTCCAATTCCACGCCATTTAGGCTCAAGAATTTCAAGATGCAGGCTCGGGTGGCGAGGGTTTTGTGTCAAGAGGGCTAATTGCTTGGTAAATTTCTTTTGAAGCGAATGCTTTTTGATCAGCGATTCAACAGTGGGGGAGATTGGCAGGATTTTGATCATGAAGGTTATGGTTTGAAATAGTCACTTTTTTTAAGTCCTTCCTCAAGATCCTTAAGAAATGCAGGCGAGTACTTCTTGGTTTTACCAAAATCAGCCATAATATCTTTTATCGATTGATTCGGTGGAGTAGATTCAAATGGAAATACTGCAGTTTTTTCAAGAATATCGGGTTTGTGCCTGAGAAGTCGGACTATTGATCGAATAAACTCACTTCTATTGGCAAATCCGTACTGGGCTACTAGTTTATCTATAAATGTCACTTGTTCAGATGGGAGAGAGATATTTATTGAGCTCATATGGTAAATAATAGCAAACTTTGGCAAAGCTTGTCAAGAATCTGCTTGCTCGCCCTACCGCAGCTTTTAGCGAAGGAGGGTTTAGAAATTAGAAATTAGGCCGCATCCGATTAGATTATATGTTTCGGTGCGGCACAAAGGGCCGTATTCGTCCAGCACTAGATGCTGGACGAACGAGCCCTTAGAAATTAAGAATTCATTGTGGGCCTATAGTCTTTACAAAATGGTTTTGTTGTGGTATGCTTTTTACCGTTTTGTTGCACTTTGACAATTTAATACTAGCTAGGGATTCATTCCGATAGAAGCTTGTTTGAAGCTTAAAGCTTGAGGAAATGTTCGCATTTCATATCAAGCATAAGTGGATACTTGTTACCATCGGGATACCCTCCCTAGCTTACTATTTACCATGGTATTCCTCCATTGCCTTCTGCTAGCCCTGAGCTTGTCGAAGGGTTTGCTTGGGGAATATTATCATCATTTCCTGGGGCAAAGAGAGCCCCGCATTACATAGTTTTATAGGAATCATGCGGCCCGACGAAAAAAAAGATAGCTGTATCTCCAGTATCGCTCCAAAAGAAAAATAAGCGATTGGCTTGGTCTATACGAATAGTCCAATACTTCGTATTGATAAGTTTTTCGAGATGCAATGATGGGTGTTGTGGATTTTGTGCGAAACGCTCAAGTGTTTCACGTACTTTGATCGCCAATGTTTTATTCCGTCGAACAAACTTTTTTCTCGCATTTTCAAAGCGAGATGAGATAAATACGGCAGGCATAGAGGAGATTTACTCGAGTGACTTGAAATAGGCAGAAAGTTCTTTTGGTGTACGGAATACTTTTCCTTTGCCTTGGCGATATTCTTTTTCCGCTTCTTGGGCCATCTGGAGGAATCGTTGAGAGACAGGAGTTTTGGTCAGTATGTCATGAACGTATGCACCAAAAAGCATCCTCCCGAGTTCAGAAAGACTCATGCCGGCTGTTGCCGCCTTTTTAGCAACAATTGCTTTGAAACGTGGCGAGACGTTGAATTTGATAAAATCTGTTTTATCTAAAGAAATAGACGTACTCATATGGTACCTATTTAATACCATGCTATGGAGGAGTGTCAAGAGAGCAAACCCATCTTTTCCTGGGGCAAGGAAAGTTCTACGAAAAATAGGATTTTCTTAGCCTCAGGAGAGGTGTTTATCCCGTGCTTTGATGCGGGAAGGGTGACTCCCATAGTCAAAGAATTCCTTTCAATCGTGACAAGGCCTAAGAAGCCTATGTCACACGCGTCATGGAGGCGCTTGTAATGAACGCGTATCAAACGATCGCAACGCTGTTTGGATTGGGGCTTCTGTTCGTTTTCGGCGGCGGACTGTCGTTCGTAGTCGTGCCTTGGTGGCTCGGTATCTTCAGCGCGCCCAAGGGCCGATTCCAGTTATACCTCTGGTATGCCCTCCCGGTTGCGCTGATCTGGCTCTACGACCTGTTGCTCACGTTACGGCTGACGGACACCGGCATCACCATGAATATCGGACCGCTGGTTCTCGTGCCTGCGGTCATGATCTATTCGGTGAAGGTGTTGGCGAGACGGCTGTAATTTTCATTCGTGGATGGCTGCAGGGGTGGACAACCAACGTTAAAACTTTATTGTGGCTTGGGCTAAGAACCCAAAGACCACACGCGTCTTAAGGAGGCGCGGAAAAGATGTCAGCATCAGCAAAACCCAAGCGTGTGATTGAGATCTGGGGTTGTCCGATCTGTGACGCGGACGTCCAGAAGACAGAAACCAGAGGAGACCGTCGCTGCCCCAATGGTCACTGGCTTCGCTGGAACAAGAAAGGCGAACCTACCGATGGCGCAGTTGTTCATTACCCGGTCAAAGGCTGGGTACGCTTTCGCCATCTTCATCACCTTCAGGTTGTTCATACGCCTGACCATAATGGTGTGCTCGGCCGTTCGTTGGTCGAAGGTGAAGAGGTGACCATTTTTGGCGAAGCGGAGAACGGTTTCTACCACATAGGAAGCTCCGATGGCCTGCCGGAATACGTCCACATGTTTTTCGTGGTGATTCCTTTCTGGTTTCGCGGAGCGAAGAAGGAGGAAGCAGAAGAATCTGAGTAGGGAGGGGAGAGCCGGAAATGGCGTGATGCAGAATGGACTTATTGAGTGGATTATTCCTCTCGTAACCATTTATTTTCTGCATTACGTACGCCCGGCTTTTCTCATGCTTACATTATTGCTGAACTCGAACGGTTATTGGCTTTCCATCCACACGTAAGCTTTTGAAGGCTTCTTGGGTACGCCAAATTTGATAGTCAGAAACCGGAATATCAACCTGCTGTTTGTTATCATGTTCATCAAGAACGTATTCGGTTGCGACGATTGCTTGTAATGACTGGTATTTTTGAGGGTTTACGCGTGCTACGACCTCGAGTGCTTGTGTTTGGGGATTTATCTGAAATTCTACCGCCTCTAATCCTAAACAGCCGGCAATATGACGATACTGTTTGCTGTCTTGGGCAAGGGCTAAGCGAAGGATAGCATCTCTTCGCGATTTTGGAAGTCCTGAGTATTCTGGCAACTCGAGCACTGAATCAATGACCTGCCGTTTGAATGCCACCAGTTTAGCTTGTTGAGATAGTTTTTCTAGTTGTTCCAAGTCTTTTGATATATCGCCTTTATCACCAAATATGCGACAAATTTCTTGAAATGCCGATTCTTGTTGGACCGGCGAAAGTCTTTCTGGAAGAAAGTCGAGATTATCAGCGATGCGTATAATTGCCTGCATGGGTGACTCTAAAGCATCGACTTGGGCAAACTCAAGTCCCAATGCTCGAATTTTTGGCTGAAGAAGGTTAATAGATCGACCTCGAAAAACATCTTCAACTACTACTATCTCAGGGGGTTCATGTTCTAGTTGCCGAAACGTTTCCAGAAGTGTGAGTTTGACTTCTTCCGTCGATACGTAAATGTGCATTGATGATGATTGTGCCAAATCAAACTCTTGTGGATTGCGAGCGAATGTGGAAATCACGTTCATAATACTATTAATATCAGTAGCAAGGAATCTTCCGTGACTAGTTTCGATCCTCGCCGAAAATATTTGCTCGACTTTATCCGCATTATGAAAGAGTATTGCGTCTCGAAAATCGTGTATTAGATTATCAGTCTGAGCGCCCTGCGTTTGAACTAAAGCCCTAAGCAATCGAGTGTGCTCTCTGCTATTTACCATTTGAGCTCCTACGATGCTATGCGCGGCTTTATCACTCCCATAGAGTTGCGTATACCCAATGTCATGGAGCAGTGCGACTTGATCAATCATGAACCTTGCCTCGCCTCGTGATATTCCATACTTCTTAACCATCGCGTCTATTGTTTGTGGCAAAGCCTCAACTACTTTATCCGAATAGTTAACCACCCGAAGTGAATGTTCAAACCCGTGCGAGAGGTATTCCGGAGGGTTTACAAGCTGCTGATCAAATGCTTTTTCAACCAGAAAGGCCATGTGTTTCCTGATAGTGCTTTCAGACTCGGTAGCTTGTTCGGGATTATCTGGTGGTGTAAGGTGCTCGTAAACCATTGCGATCCGTTCTAGCGGTGTCATACCAAGTCGTTCATCATTATTGAGAAAGTAAGCTTTCGACAGTTCCTGTCGTTCTGGAAGTTGTTCAGTGTATTGGTCGAGATGGGCTGCCATAGCCTGCGCGCGCGCAGTGCGAATAGCATTCTCCCCGCCTCCATCGCGCGCCATTATTGATTCAAGGAGCGTTGCTGCTGCTGATTTACTCATACCGACGAGAACCTGCCTTGCCTCAGGTGCGGCCGATGGTTGTATCACTAATGGTTTTTTTACTTTAGGATTAGCCTGAGCGACGATTGGTGTATCTATTAGACGTACATGAATCGGTTTTTCAGCGACTGCAACTGCATCTCCCATAATAATATCTTAGCGGAATATTCCTCGCTGCGCTTGGGGCAGTTGACGAGCTATATCGCGCATGATGGCATCTGAAAAAGCTTGGTCTTTTTCTTTGACTGATCGCCCAGGGATTCTATGGGCAGTATAGTGTCGGGGATGGGTAAATAGGATACTGTGGCGAAATGACCCATCAGATAGGTATTCTTCTCTGAATGCAACACCAACTACCGGTGCTCCTGAAAGTCGAGAAAGCATTCCCACTCCGCGCTTCGGTTTCACGATTTCACGGACAGGTACACCCTCTGGCGAGATGAGGACCGCTTTTCCGTTTTGTAGTGCCCCTTTCGCCTGGTCGACGAATCCATGTACTTTTTGTTGATCGTAGGCGGCTACGTCTATCACTTGGATTCCATATACTTCTTGAGCTCGGCTAGCTATGCCGTCAACCAATTTATTTGCGATAGCGCGAAGTGGTTTTGGTGCAGTTTCTTTAAAATAATTGACATAGGCAACAAGTGCGACACTTCCGAAAGATCGTCTTCTTAAGACTTCCTGTAAAAGTTTTGCCATATCCCAGTTTGGTGGTACTTTTTGGTCTTTCCACCTATTCATATGAGAAAACGCGATAATGACCGGACCACTATTTGGAATAAACTCTGTTCCTTCAATACCTATTTTTCCCTGTAAATGTAAGATGCTCTCCGCGTCAGCAGAAAAATTACGAGGAGACGGGGAAAGAATCATGGGCAGCAATACATCCGGCCGAAGAAGAGCCCGTAGAGTAGTTTCTCTCCCTGTGTTTCGGTATTTGGGAGTTTGTGAACTAGAAAGCAATGCTTCGTCTCGTTTTCTTATTTCCGCTGCACCTAAGCGTGTAGATGCCAGGTATACCGTGCGTAATGCCTCTGCTGATATACGCATAAGATCGGTAATAAATATCGTCCGTTTGCCTGCATGCTTTTGGAGATATTTTGCTCGAATATTATCGGTGATCTCCAAAAGATCCATGATTTCTCTTCCCATTGTCCAGGATTCCTCTGCGGTTCGATTGGGGATCACCTTTGTGCTATTTGTTTGGTCAACACTTGTTTTATACTCAGCAAATGATTGATTGGGTCTTTGAGGAGGAAATTGTCGGGCAAGAGCAATGGTTTGATTCGCGTTGAGTCCGTGATAACCGGTTCGTAAAAAATACTCTAGTATTGCATAAGTTGCCTGTGTATTGATTTCTCCTTTGTCTACTAGAGCCTTGAGAGGAGGACAATAACTTTCAAGAACGCGTCCGTCAACAACAGGAGAATTATCAATGAGCGGCTCATTGTATTGAGATGGGCGCGTGTTCTGGTTTACGTTTATAGCTATTACCTGTTTATTCGTAACCAAATCCAGTGCTGATTTCCAAGCATTAGCACGGTCTTTTATAGAAAGTCTAAGGTTGCGCGATTGTTGAACAGTTTGATATATATGTTGTGTCAGGCTATTTTCTTGAGTAAGGGGATTGAACTCAAATACTAACGGCTGAGTAATTTCGGCATTCATCATAAAGTCGCTGTGATTCCATTTTGTGTAAAGATCATATATTAGCCTTGATTGCTTGTCGTTCTTTAAGTGGTCCTAAAATAAATGGATACTGAGATGGTAAATACCATCGACCGGATTCAAAAATTGGAACACTCATAAGAAGATCATCCAATGGTGTATTATAGAGATACTGAACGAAATTTTTAGCAACTACTTCGTTTTTGAGATCAGGGATCCCGGCAAGTCTCGTTCTGTGTCTAATTTTTACTGCGTCAAGCAAGCCACGCACCCCGACGTCGTTCATAAAGAGAATACTTTCTTGAGAAAGTCCTCGACTCAATACTTCGCTGGGAAGAGTTTTCTTTTCTGATTTTGGTTGAAATGATGTTCCATATTTTGTATTGATAGGATCGATTTGTTTAACGCTATCACGTGGTCCATGGAGCAATGCTTCCATTTGGACAAGAGGTGCGTCAACGCCAAGAACATTTTCGTCAACACCAAGAGATTGCTGCAAAAAGCTATGTATTTCAGCATTTGCGTTTTTCCACATGTCTAGATATAGTCCCTGCGTCTTACTTGCACCCAGCTCCTTGAGGATGCCTGTAAGCAGGTTATATGTGTTGCCTGATGTCACGTTATCGGTGATAATAATTCTCTTTCCACGAAAATCTTCTTTTTGGTGTAAATATCCTTTGTATGCCTCTTGAAGTGCGTGATCCTGTAGTGAGGTAGGAGAGGTGACTCTCTTCAGTAATGCTCGAGAAGCATGAATAAAATGGATCTGGTTACTGCGGACTTGCGGATAGCGATCCGGATCTAATCGTAGCATGCTTTTCATAAGTATGGCTTGTGCCAAGCCATCTCGTGCAATTGCCAATACTATGTCAGCGTGACCAGTATTTAATTGTTGGAGTAGTTGGTCAGACAAATTAATATATAAAGGAGCAAAGACATCCCGAGATCGATGGTATACTTCTTTCGCAAGCTTTGCGACACGTTCGCGCTCTACTTGAGGTATTCCTTTTTTCTCCATCTGTGCAGCAACCCAGCTATCAGTTGTTGCTTCTAAGCTTTGTCGTTGCATAGCAACAACGGTTTCTGCATAAAGTTGTCGATTTGCTTCTCGTATAAATTTTATTCCACCGTGGACTTTATCTATCTCTAGGCGATTATAGGCAAGAGGATTATGATAGTGAGTCGATCGCGCGCCAGCGTTTCGGGCTCCCAAGACATCATCGTTGGGGTTATCTCCAACGTGGAGAATGTTTTGATACGGGATGCCGAGCTTGTCCCAGGAATGATGAAAAAAGTCAGGAATATTTGGTTTTTTCATCTTGCCGATATCTGAAGAAATGCTTATGGCATCGAAGTATTCGAGCAGTCCAAAACGGTTAAGGACACGCTGAACATGTCTTTGTGACCATGATGCATTTGAGGTGAGTATAACTTTTATTCCTCTTGCTTTCAGTTGATCCAGCGTCTCTCTCGCGCCAGGCATAGCGACTGCGTTTTCTAGCTCTAACTTATACCATTGGCTGGTTAGGAGATGATGCAATTTCTGTCTATCCTTAACTTGGAGAGATTTTCCTGCGGTTACTTGGTCGATCAGATTATTAATAGTATCGGAAAGAGGTACTTCTGTGCCATGGCTTTGAAAATTAGCCCAGCTTTCATACCACACGCGCTCGTTTATTGGCCGAAGTTGATCTTCTGTCAGCGATATTCCTACAGCTTTAAAAGCACTCAGTGCCCGATTAGGATACCGACCGTAGCGGTCGGCAAAATCTTCTGTCCATTGTACCAAGGTGTCGTAGAGGTCAAAAGAAACCGCGCGAATTTCAGGATTTTCGTCAACAATACGGAGAATTTCACCAAGCGATTCAATTCTATCCGGAATTTTTCCATTCTCAACGAGTTGTGATAAAAGCTTATGGCGTTCAAGTGGTGTCCGCAGTCGATGTGCTTGTTCAAGAGCTTGGAGTGCCACCCGACTAAATGGAGCAAACGGAAGATCCAGTTTCGGATCCGTTAGTCCAACTCGTGACTGAGCATTTCTCAGTGCTCTGGCCACGGAGTAAACAATTCGGACTTCCGGTACGAGTGCGGCAGTTTGTATTGTTGATGGCGTTTCATTTTTTGCGATTGCCCGAGCAAGTTCTGCAGCTGCCTGAGGAGTCAATCCGCGGGCTGCAGTAAATTCAGAAATGGTAGTCGCCAGCAGTCGATCTACATTTCCCCCAACCACCTGGCGATGAAGCACATGTCCAGTCCGTTCCGCAATTATTTGAAGATCTGCCCGTCGGCCCTCACCATTGTCTTGCCGTTGGGCACGATCCATGACCGACTGGAGCTCCGCCTGTATAGGATAATTTGTAGTGAGAAGTAATGCTGCTGCTTCAAGATTTCCCGGATCGCCTTTTTCATGTAATAGGGTACCAGCTGCCAGCGCAGTGACGACTTCTGCTTTTCGCCGTGCCGGGAGCGCGGATGGCAGGGAAATGTTCATTCTGGCGAGAATCTCGTCTGGTTTCGGAACGACGGAAGAGAGTCTTAACTGGTCGGCAATAGTAGAAAGCGTACGTCCATTTGTATGTGGAGATAATTTTCCTTTTTCACGACCTATGGACAGCGCATTGGCCGTGACAAATGTGATTTTTTCAAAAGGAGAAAGTTCAGGAGTTGCTACTTGAATCTGTGGCTCTGGTGGTGGCATACGGGTTCATGGTTAGTCGGTACTACTTGGTAAGCTTGTATTCAATTGGGCTGCTTTTGCAATGTTTCGATATATTTTTTCCAAATTTTCTTCTTTATCTATACTCTTGAACATAGTATCAATGCTATTACTCGTTTGGAGTTCTTTGGTAAACTCTTCTTGTCTTCTGGGGTATCTTGGATTTTTTGTTTTCATTCCTTAACTTGATTTGAATTTTGCGTTTCGAATAAAGTCGTAGGCTGTCAGAACCACGATGAGGTTTGCGTCAGCATTTCCTTTGTCTAGAATATGGTACTTGCTATCAAATTGAGTAAGGAAGCGCATTGCAGCATTCGTAAGGCGTTTTTCTTCTGTAGGATCATCGTCCCATAAGAAACTCTTGGTTACTTTTTGGACTTGCCGATAGGCGGTTTGGTTAAATGACGGGTCGTCTTTTACTACATCAATAGAGTTTTGAGACGCAAGCCAGGACATCATGTCTTTGTAAAGCTCGGCAGATTGGTTTTTAGTAAGGCCTTGTTGCGTTTCTGCTGCGTCAAGATCTGCTACAGACATGAATCGCTGTGCGTCTGCTACGGCTCTACTGCGATCTTCTTCTGCTACAGGTGAGGCAGTTTCATCAGCGATAAAAAGAGTGAGGTCCTGTTCCATTGACGAGGTCGGTCTAGCTCCTGCGGCTCCGGGAGAGGGTATGGGACGAGGCGGACGAGCTGGCGAGGGAGAAGGGCTAGGTGGTGCGGGAGCGGGTTGTGGCGGAGGTGGTGTAGGTGTCGGTAATGTGACATGCAGCGCAGAAGCAAGTTGGGCCAGTGGATCTGGTTGGCCTGTAGTGGCAGCGTTTGGAGGATTGGATGTTGGTGGAGTTGGAGGAGTTGCCGCAACTGGTGGCGTATTTGCAACAGGATTAGAAGTTCCAGATGGTGGAGTTGGTTGTAAAGGAACGAGATTTTGGAGCCAATCTAATTGTTCTGGTGGTGTTAGCCCGTTAATACGGCGTTGTTCGTCAGTAGAAATATTGTACTGTTGATAAGCCGCAGAGAGTAGGACGGGAAGAGCCTGTTGGATTCGTTCTGATTCTGAAGGTTGACCACCCAGATTTTGAAGTCTGGCCCTAGAACCCGATCCGCTGTACCCGTATTGGTTTCCGTAGTAACCATAAGGAACGGGACCAGGAGATGGGACCGGTATGATTGGTGGTCTCACTTGTTCTGGCGTTCCCGTCTCTAGGCCACGGCGGCGGAGGATTGGAATGATCGGGATTGGGATTTGGGGTGCTTCGGTAAGTGGTGCGACGATAAGGTTATTTGCCATTTCATCTGTTATGTCAATTGCTGCTGGCCCGACTTCCACAAGTTGCTGTGCTATCTCTGGTCCGTGGAGATCAAGACCAACTGGTCCTGCCGGGTGTTCTAAATATTTATACAGCTCAAGAAATTCATCTTTGGTAGCCTCGCGACCAACACGGGCTATTTCATAGGCAGATTTCAATATATCAAACTCCTGCTGTGGGATTCCAAGAGATACTGCAGTAACTTTGTCAAAGTCGACTCCTTGAAGCTCTACCATATTAATTGCTTTTTGGGCGATGGATCCGACTTTTATAAGTGCATCATCTTTAAACATAACATCCGGTAGATGTTTGAAGGTGTCGCCTTCATACATCATCGTATACGTGCGTGCGTCAATATCGGTATAGGGCATGATAGACCCGTCAGCGCGAACAAATTGTGCATCTTTGAGTCCGGGGACATCACTAAAGTCATTTTCATAGAGTGTTCGCGCCAAATGCTTGGTGTAATTTGTTATTGGAATTTTATTGGTAAGGTCAATATTTTGCGTTGCATCAAAAGGATCAGGCGTGGTACTCGTGGCATTGGTCGGATCTTCCACCCAGCCCCAAAAACCATGGAATCCTTTTTCTTGTCCCATTTCGATAACTGGTTTGTCAAAAAATCCTCCGGCTGATCCTGTCCCTGGTACGTCGACGTGATAATCAGTATTGGTGATAGTTATGTGATTTTCTAGTGCCAGTGCACTACTATTTACAGCGTTTAAATTTGTAACAAGTCCGGTATCATCAATATGAATACCGCTTGCAAGGGTATGGCCTGGGTTATTTGCATCAACGAGATTGTAGACTCCGTTACTTGTCTCAACCAGTGTTGTGCCAGTAGGAAGCGTTGCTGATAGTGTGTGACTTGTGCCATCTGCAAGAGCAACATGAGGGATTCCGTCAATATCTGTTGTCATGTCGGGAACATTTCCTCCCAAAGTTTCCGTTCCGGGCGTAAATTCGACAAGTTGACTATCGTGCATGTCTTTTATGACATCGGCAAGATCATCGGGGCTGCCTTGGGTAAGGACTGAGTTGGCGTGGACAACCTGTTCGAAGTGATTTCCGCTACTATCCTGAAGATTCATAACGAGCCGACTCGTGCCATCGCCATTGTCGACCCATTGTAAATCATTGGATACGGTCACTTTGTCTGGTCCAAAAAAGAGGTCATGGGTACCGGGAGTGTTTGCCGGGTGAAGCACGTCAAGTCCGACGCCAACTTCGAAGTTATTCGCTGATAAGGTGTCGACGGTATGCTGGCTGAAGTTGCCGCTTGCATCAAAACTAATATCCTGGGCAGCAATGACATTATCTTGTAAAATCGTACCATCTGGTTTGACCAGATCCATGTTCCCTTGGGCGTCGAAGTGAATATTTTGTGAATGCTGGACAAAGTGATCACCGACAAGTTCCGGTTGGGGGATAAGCGGTGAGGCTCCATCGCCCCAACCACGTAATTCTTTGATCCATGTAGCAACTCCACCGTGACCCAAGGTGTCAAACCCTTGCCAGCCATTTGCCTGGGCAAACTTCCAGTCCATTATCGCTTCCTGGGTAAGGGCTCCGATGCCCATGCCGATGCCGGCTGTTGCGATACCCCGCCTGGCAGCTTCGACATTTGCTTGCGTACTAAATTCTTTGAGTGCTGCTTCCAGTCCCGATGCCGTACCTACCGCGTGTTTTTGTCCGTAGAGCCAGAGAATTTTTCTTCTTAGTTTTTCAACCTCAGGGGTATATCCTGCGACCTGCGTGAGAGCGAGTCTTTGGGCAGGATCCTGCAAAGCTGTGAATGTGTCTTTTCCTTTTTCAAGGATTTGCGTTTGAGTAGCGGTTATTCCGTTTAAAAATGTATCATACTCTTGTCCACCCATGACACGTGCTTTGACATCCGCATGTCCTGCGACGTAGCGGCCAAGGTCTTTCTCGACCACGTCCATGGTACGAACGAACTCAGTGCGGTTTTTTTCTTGTCCGCCGAGTCCGCCGATTTCGATAAGCGCAACACGTTTTTGTTCGCGGGAACTTAGGGCCCAGCGTGCTTTTGCATCAGCGAGTTGGCCAAGAGTCGATCTGACTTCATCATCAGTAAGATTTGTCTTAAGGGCACCATTTGGTTCATAGAGATTTGCTCGCAGTGCAGAAATAAGTTCATCGGATCTTCTTCGCTTAATGTCAAGCTGGTCAAACCATTCACGCTTTTTTGATCCAGGCGTCGTCTGTACTCCTGCTTCCCTCTGTCCCAGATACGCCCAGTACTCTTTTGTGAGCCTTCCTTTTTCGCGGGCAGCGCCAAAAACCCCGGCAGCAGCGCCTCCGGCAAACATGCCACCAACTGCCCGGGCGCCTGATGTTACAAACATGGATCCAAAACTTTTAACTGAGAGCGCGTAGGATACGGCGGTTCCGACGGTTGCTTCATTAAATAAGCTGGCGCCTATAATATTCTTAGCGACAAGAGAATCATAAACCTCTCGCAGTTTTCCAGTAAACTTTTGCGTATCGGTTTTATTCATCGATGTTGCTTCTCCCATTTGTCCGGTAGCAAGAGCTACGCGCAGTGCATCAATTTCACCATCTATACGAAGTTTACCTTCTGCATTATTTTCCGCGCGATTCCATTGATCTTTATATTGATTCCCAATAGCAGTAAGAGTATCTGCATAGTCTTCTGCATCTTTGAGGAGGTCAGGATTTGCAGTTTTTATTCGTCCCCAGAGAGCATCTTTGTTTGCAGCAAACGTTGCTTCATCTATATCGCCATGTGTGAATTGCTTGATGAGTGTTTTTATTTCTTGTGAAAATGGATTCGTTGCATCAAGTCTTTGAAAGTCCTCTCCCATGTCTTTTCTGACTGCTAAATCTTCCCGGTCAAAGGCAGTGTCAAAGCGTCCGGCGAAATCACCTTTTTCATCCAGATACACTTGTCTACCGCGAGCAAGCGCTGCCTGGATATCTTGATCTTGTGCGTTAGAGAGGTGACGGATGGTTGCGTCCTGCGCCCACGTTGTTTTGAGTGCATATGCCTTGAATCCTTCTATAACGCCTCGTGCCTTTTTCCTCATGAACCCCAAAGGTCCGGTGAGTGAATCTAGATATGCCTGATATTCTGCTTCTCCTTTTTGTTCAGCCAGACGAATAGCTTCTTCTGCAAAAGGAGACTGGGCTATATCAAGAAGGTTTGAATAATATTTACCGAGTTTGTGTTCAAATACTTCTTTAAATGCCTGCTTGCCCCAGCCTTTGGCACGTTCCATGGCTTTATTGACGAGATCATAAACGCGGCGTTCTTTGGTTTTCACGCCGGCCATGACTAAATTTCGTGATTCAAGTTGTTGGCGGGGAGTAAGTGGACCAGATGGAGAAGCTAGTGTCGGTTCAACGGTAGGCGTGGTGGGTCCTGCGGGGTGGGATTCTGCCGGTTGGACCACGGGTTCGGGAGCTGCAGGAGGAGCCCCCTGAAATGATTCAAGGGGAATATATTGGATTCGGTTGTTGCCAACTGGTATTGCTACCGCATAGTTCCTGTTTGCAGGTAAGCGCACCGATTCATTCGGTCCATGGGAGAGAGGAGAATAACGGACCGCTTGGTTTCGTTCTTGTCGAACTTCTACGAGGCGCGCCCCGGCAACCCCCAAAGCATCGGCTGCTGGTTGACGCTGGATGACGAGATCCGTTATTTCGATGGGTTGTCCGTTGACGATGACACGTATGGGGTTATCCGTTCGGGCGCGCAAGGGAGTTCCGGGATTTGTGCTGTCTGCGAGATGGAATTCCCGGCCCAAGCGTTGTTCTAGGATTTGATCTGCTTCTTGTTGTCGTATTCTACCTTGGGCATTTGCTCTGGCGATGGCCCCATCGACTGCTTGTTGTACTCTCGGACGCAGAGGTTCATCTGTAGTTTGCCTTGGAAGTGCTGGATTTTGCGGAAGTCCGTGTGCATCAGCGGCTCTCGTTATAGCAGTCTCAAGTCCTTGTGCAGCTTGATTTAATCTTTGGCCAATCCCGGGAGCAGTTGGTGTTGGTTGTGGTTCACCTGGCGGTGGCATAGGTTATACTCCTTTTGGTTCCAAATATGTATTTCTAAAATCGAGTAACACTTGTGTTAAAAAAGCCTGAGGATTATCGAGTTTGCCTTCAACATACTTTTGCACTTCTTCCTGCGATGGATTTTTTTCCGTCACCCATGTTTGAAATTCTTTGAGCGTTTCCTGGGATTTTTTGGCAAGCTCCGTCATAACACGTAGAGTAATGTATTCATTGAGCTTCGGGAGAAGTTCATTTTTCATTTCTGCCAGTTCATCAGCCGGTGCATCTGACCCATGCATATCTTTGAGAAGGTCATCGAGGAAGAGATTGATAGAGTCAACGGCAGTCATTAGATTTAACTATGAAGAATCTGCAGGGTCATGTCAAGGGAGGATAAACTACTGCTTACTATCTCAAAGCATATAGAAGATGATAGAGTACGTATTATAAATATCTAATATCTAATTTCTAAATTCTAAACAAATTACAAATCACAAATTTCAATGACTTAAACAATGATACAAACAATGAATTTATCTATTTCGTTTTTTCGATGATTGCTCCGAAGATTTTCATAAGCTCGAGAGCTTCCTGAAGGAGGTAAATCTTTTCTTTTTCTTGATCTTGAGTGGGCTCGGTCAATCGTAACCAGAATCTGCTTTCTTTCGTTTCCTTTTTACTGATTTTTATCCTCAGCGAGAAATCCTTTTTGCTTAGTGCCTCATTTGCCTCTATATAGTTTGCACCGAGCGAACCAGCAGATCTTACTAATTGTTTTCCATTCTCGATGTTTGGTATTGTTTTGGGTAATTTATTGACGTATTCATTTACTCGTTTTGCAATTTGGAAAGTTCTCTCCTCAAGGTCGTACGTGTTGCGTTTGGGATTTGTAATTTGAAGCATTAGAAATTGTTTAGATATTAGATATTAGGATTTAGAATTTTTGTTTAGCTTGGCTTCGCTGCCGCCGACCAAACCAACTTGACATCTTGTCCTATTACTTTTTTTGAAAGCGTAACTGCTGCATCGTATTGTCCTGTTTTGATGTAGTTACGAATTGGGGGGATCGCTGCCTGGGTGATGTTTTTTTCATAGTCAGAAAGGATGGGGAGTATGATCGGAGAAAGTTCCGTCACGGTATCGTCAAGCTTGGGGATTGCTTTATAGAGATCTTCGAGGCCCATGCCGGGCTTGAGGATATCCAGGACCCGCTGGGAGATCTGCTGGCTTCGTTCTTCCGTCATCGTACCATCGGCAAGCTTGGCTTTAATAAGCTCAACGACTTTGAGTTCTATCTGCTGGCGGATGTCATCAGGGGACATGAAACTAGTGTAAAGCGGAAAGTGGAAAGTGTAAAGTGGAAAAATTAAATTGTAGCAAGGGGGAAGAAATAAAATGCTTCATAAACCAAGAGAAAAGGGAGGAAAAAAAAGAGAGGGAATTGAAGAACGATCCCATTGACAAACTCCCGCGGCCGCGATATTTTGTCAATACATGGGTATCACTGCACATACGAATAGCAGGGCACGTCTGGGCACGAAAGCGAAGAAAACGAAACCACAGTCTCCCTACACGAGTATCGATTGGGAGAAAGCAGCAATGCTCTTTGCCCGTACGAAACCGAAAGAAATGCGTGAGGGGAAGTTCCCCGATGCTAAAGAATTGTTGGCCATCCTTGCCGCGGCTGGGGCGATAGGCCTTGTCTTTGCTTTTCCGCCAGCTATTACCGGTGTGGCGGCGCTTGTTCAACTGGGAAAGCGCTCCTATCAGCCGTGGGGTGTCCGGCGCGCGCTGGAACGATTTGCCCGCCAAAAGTACGTTACCATCAAAGAGCATGATGACAGTCGTACGACCGTCACGATTACCAAGCACGGCATGACGCGGGCACTCACGTACGAACTCAATGGGCTGCAGCTTAGTAAACCAAAGCGATGGGATGGGAAATGGCGTGTCGTCATCTTTGACGTTCCGGAAAAGTACAAGGGACTACGCGATATGTTTCGAATGCGCCTTTGCCAGCTTGGCCTTCATCAGCTTCAGGAGAGTGTTTATGTGTCCCCGTATCCGTGTTTTGATGAAGTGGAATTTTTGCGCGAGCTCTACGGCATTTCTTTTACGGTACGATACCTTCTGGTGGAGCGAGTAGAAGACGATGCCTCGCTTCGAACACATTTCCATCTTTCTTGAAGATTGACAAACTCTCGCGGCCGCGGGACTTTGTCAATGGGTGTGTTTCGGAAGGTGAGTGATCTTTGGTAAGTTTAAGTAAGTTCCAGAAAGGGCCAGAAAGCGCCAGAAAGCGCCAGAACGCTGTCGTGGTTGGTCCACGGGATAATTTCATATGTCCATAGATCTCCGCATGATCTGTTAGCGGATATCATCGGCAGACATATAAAAATAGTATTAAGTATCAAAGGGGAAGAAAAATTATTTCTTGTAGATGTCGCTACGGTGACCGATGGCAAAGACGATTATTGTTTGATCCTTTACGTCAAAGGTCACGCGGTAATCTTCAATTCTTTTTTGAGTTGTTCCATTGAGATGCCACCCTTTTCCCGTCTCGCCTTAGCAATGCCGGCCAGATATCGCGGAGAGGAGAGCGCTTCCATGTCTTCGACAAAATCTTCCCACATTTCATTGGGGACAAGCACTCCGAGTGGTTTGTCTCCCTTCATCACGCGGAAAAAGCTCATGGTTTTTCTGGCCTCTTCAAACAGTCGGGTCAAGCCGGCTTGCGCGCGTTGGATATTGGTAAATTTTTCATCAGCGATAAGTTGTCTCATGTAATGATTCTATAAGATTTCTGTAATGATTGTCAAGTGAGTGATTATTGTATTGACAAGGAGAAAAATGTATTGTACCATCATGTACAAATGATGATTGAAGAATTTGAGTGGGATGAGGGAAATAAAGAGAAAAATTGGAAGAAGCATCATGTTTCAGTGAAAGAGTGCGAAGAAGTTTTTTTTAACTCTCCTCGTATCGTTTGGAGAGATGTAAAGCATTCTGAAAAAGAAGAACGATTCATAATCTTCGGTAAAACAAATATGGGCAGGGGAATTCACGTAGCCTATGTAGTACGGCGAGGCAAGGTTCGAGTGATATCAGCACGTGATCAAAACAAAAATGAAAGGAGGTTTTATGCAAGTCAAAAAAATTAAAGATATTCCAAAATTCAAAAATGAGGATGAAGAACGGGATTTTTGGGCCAAACATAGCGTCCTCGATTTTCCTGATCGCTTCACTCGCGTCAACGTCGATTTTTCACGGCTTAAACCTTCAACCTCACCCGTGACCGTGAGGCTTCCGCAGGGGCTCCTTGAAGATTTACGTCGACTAGCAAATAGGCGCGATGTCCCGTACCAGTCGCTTCTTAAGATTTATCTGGCGGAACGTGTGGAGCTAGAGATGCGAAGACAGTCGTATAAATGAAGCTCTTTCATCCGGCGGGTGCAGTTAGCTACGAAAAACGCCACCCGGGATGATAAAGACCTATTAGGTCAGTGGTGCGCCGGGTGGCGTTGTTTCTGTTCGTTCTTAGCGGTTAGCCGTGCTGTTCGTTGTTTTCCGCCGGTTGTTCGGGGAGTGGTATCTGCGGGACGATCGGCCGTGGATCTTCGTAGCCTTGGGGCTTGCCTCGGGGCCATACGTAGGCGCCGCCAGCCACGAATGTCCATGACCCGTCCTGCATCCAACAGCTCCAGCCACCGTCGACCTCCCACTGAATTTGCTGATCGACACATTTCACGTCGCCAATAGCCATGACCACCCGCGGGTGGTTCTGGATGCACTCCGCACGATAATAAGCGAAAAATTCGAGCGATGCGACGTAGGCGTTGCCCTCGGTGATGACGAAGGGCTCCCCTTCGTGTCCCTCGTCAAACCAGAGCACACCGTCGTCCATGATGGCGTTACAGCCGGCCATAGGAAACGGAGTTTCTGTGGGAACGGGCACGGGGGTCGGGACGGGGGTTGGGGCAGGGCTGCCGCAGGCGGTGAGCAGCAGACCGGTGAGGGCCAGGACGAACAGTGACGTTCTGGTGCGGTTCATGGGGTTTTCTCCTTAGAATAGGGTAAAGTTATTAAGGCACATGGTGCCTACTGTGGACACAGCCAGCAGCAAGCAATCCCGACGTACATCGGGACTCCTTGCTGCTGCCGTGACCATACACTTAAACCTCATGAACAACTCAATTGACCGCTATGGTAAAGAGCGAACAGTCTCACAAAAAAATCCGGAATAGTTTGCGAACAGAGCTTATTCTGACCGATCAGATTCCGGTTTGTGAAGAGGAGTAGAGTATACCATATCTATGAGTGGGTTTCAAGACTATAGGCTATATTTATTTTAGTATCCAAACGCGATAAATTGTGAGTTAGTAATATGTATATAATATTTGTATATGACGGAAATTAGTGGGGGAGATATTCTTAACGCACCTATATCAAAACGCAATTTTCTCAAGCTCTTGTTGGCAGCCCCTGCGGTTGCAGCGGGAGCTATAGTAGGTGCAAAGCTTGGCGTACAGGAAGCAACAAAGATAAAAGAAGGCTGGTTTGAGGAAGATGGCGTACGATATTTTCCCCTCTATGAAGCTCATCCCATTGGTCCAAAGAAAGAACTTCCAAGCGATGCAGACGCACTTTTTTGCGAAAATAATGTACAGCAAAACGAGGAAGGATGGACGATATACAATATCCCGGCAGACGTCCTTGCCAAGGTCCTCTCTCGATACGCCGGAAAGGAAATTTTTGGAAAAAGACGGTTAATAGAGGCAGCAACGCGTCGGAAAATTCCTATAGCAGTTGGCGACGTTCGCGGTGATCCGGAATTTGAACAAAAAATATCTATTGCTCAAATGGAACGGGCACTGGGGTTTGTAAATAAGGAAGATCGTGCAAAATTCTGGGGAGGGGTGCTTTTATCAGTGGTAAGTCAATTACCAGACAAATTGCGAAAGCCACTTTTTAATCGTGCTTCATCGCATATGTCCCGGCGTGACTTTCTCAAGTTGGCAGCTACTGCGTTTGGAGCGACAGCTTTTAGTATTTCCGGATTTTCACTCGGTACGTGGGCCGCAACAGACACAGAGTATTTTAAAGGACTCTTGGACAATCCGGACTATCCTGCCGGGGTAGCCCAGCTTCTTAATCGACTGGGAAGTTTTGCGAGTAACATACACCCGGAGGACGCGTCAGTGTTTCTTGGAGATCTTTTTATGGCGCATAAAATTGCACAGGTAGGAGAGTGGAAGAAGAAAGATAAAAAACTCCCGATGGTTGCATATAATGTTGGTGCTTTCCATAACGGTATAGAAAATATGCTTCTTATTGGTGCTGATATGCGGCGACTTCTTATGGCCAATGTTCATAAACAACTCGTGGGAACGATGAAAGAAGAGTATGGATTTTATATGGCAACGACGCGCGTCATCCAAGCCGACGATCAAGGTATTTATCAGGATAAAGTTTTTCTTACTGATGAGAAAATGATGGATATGTTGGGGGTTGAGAAGCCTGTGGGGTAACTATTCTTCTCTATCGTCTCCTCTTTCGTCTGCTTCGCCGTAAAGTTCATACCTATAGTCAGGAACTTGTGGTGCAGATCGAGGGGTCAGCCTATCGGCTTCATCTCTATCATATTCAATTTCGCGATCTAAGAGATCGGCTAGAGAATTATCGACAGAACCTAAATTTCCAGCAGCTGCAAGAGTAGTTTGAATCTCTTGTAATTCAGCCTCAGTTACCGGCGCATCTCGTACAAGGACATCGGGATGACCTTGATTTACATATACAGAAATTTCAGAGGATTGTCTTAATTTTCTTGTATGACCATCATCTTCGGCGTACGCATACGATTTCGTCCACGAACCGTTGTCCCGTTGTTCAAAAATAACTAGATTTGGCTCGACATCATGGGAATAGTCACCAAAATCATCTTCGATAGGTATCGTTAGAGTGTCTTCACCAAATTTTGGTGCTTCACTCGTGGGTATCATGACGTGTGTTTCTTCCTGTACTTGTTGAGACGCAGTTCCTGGTTCATTTGCAAATTGCCTGTTATATTTTCTTCCAAATGTTATGGATGTTGCCACCCTTGCTCCAGTTTTTAACATTTTTTCCCGTTTATCAGTTATTTGTGCCACAGTAACTGATCTTGGATATTCCTCTTCATCTGTATCTCCAGTTTGTTCTGTTTCAATTGCAGCTCGAATCGTACGGGACTTAGATGCATCTCCGATTCGTATCGTTACCGCGTCAGGAATAAGTTGTTGTTCGTCATTTGTATTGTGCCCATCTTTCATTCTTAGCTCCGCTACAATACCCGGTCCGGCGTCTATATCATATGATGATCGAATTCTATTGGAAGGACCGACTGTTGCAACGATCTGTGCTAAGCCCTTGGCGATACACATTTCTGTAGTTTGCGCAAATGGCAATCCAAGGTCAGTAATAGGAGGAAGATCAGGAGATACTACCATAGATTTAGTATTTAATATGCGATAGTAATTGTCAATAGATCGCATTCCACTTTGCAGGACGAACTTCCTAAAAACTTGCTATGATGGAAAGGTATGGCAGGGGTAGATACACAACAAGGTGTTCGGGAAGTTTGGGTAGGGCAAGGGTTTGCCGTAGCTGATGCAAAGTTGTTTCCTGCAGATACAGCATTTCTTGCGCGCTATCCCCAATGTGACCAATATCTTCAGGCTATCCGTAATATCGAGCAGGCCCTCTCTGCAGGTTATGAACCTGACTTGAGTCAGTACGCCAGTCGCCTACCCGGCGAAGCGATATCTCAAATTGCAGAATCGATAGGTCATGCCATCGGATTAGAAAAAAAACAGCCACATATTGCTTCGGTTGACGATGCGTCCGAAGTGTATACACCCGAACCTTCCGAGGTAATTTTTGATGCCACTCGACACTTAGTCGAAATTGCCGGATCTGATGCTGTTCCGGTAGTGTTGCGGAATATGGTTGATACGCTCACTGCACGATACGAAAAAGGCGAGTTGAATTTGTTTACACTGAAAGCGCTCATCACCGGATATCTGGAGCCTTGCTTTGGTTATCTTAAAGGACAAGACCCACAAGAAACGATTCAGCGAGCACTTCGTCCGCTTCTTACTGAATACGGATATGGCCCGCGTCAGGAAATAGTCGATACGATACTGACGTATCGGGGTATGTCGGGAAGCATGCGCATCGAACACCGACCGATATCTAACGGAACTATAAAATATTATGGCAAGCCATTTAACATTGACGGCATCGATTCGAATAAGAGCTATAGTATCTCTGAACTTGAGATCGGCGTCCTTGCGGTTTTTGATTTGGATACGGGAGAGATTGCAGGTATCTTGGACGTTCATCCTCACGTATATGCGTATGAAGATATAGAATCGAGCGTCACGATATCGCTAGTTTCACCCGATTCGGCAATGCGAGCACGTACGGGCAGAGATAACGATAGATTCCAGTCGGACTGGAAGGATTTTTTTGGCGACTTTCACACATTTTTTTCTGACGGGTATGGGGAGTATGTGGGACCATCGTTTTGGACCAATCACTTTTTTCTTGCACTAGACCATCCAAACGCAAATTATATTCCTTTTGAAGCAAAGTATTATTTGTGGCGTTTACTCAAAAGACAAGATGCACAAACTTCGCGCGTCATTACTGATCTTTTAAATACCTATCAAGATTCAATGATTTGGGTGGTAGAAGCGATGGAAGGCAATCCTCAAGGACTGGTTGCTTTTGGGGAAAATATTAAGCATGTGTTAAATGATGGCGTCTCAGCACATGACTGGTCGGAGGAAAATGCCCGACAGGTTGTCGATGCATTACTTAGCCACCTATCTGATACAGAGAAATTTTCAATTGATTCTGCCGGTGCCCTTCTTTCGCCACGCGAGCGCTCAAGCAGAGATTTACAGGAGCGCATTGATTTTTTTGTACCCACAAGCAGAACGCTTACCCGTGAAGCACTCACGAGTCTTTCACAAGTAAAAAATCTAGATGATTTAATTGCGGCTGCGAGTTTTCACGGTATGGCTCAATATGAGTTAAAAAAGTCCATCGGCTATCTTCAAGCGCTTTACGGGAGAGGCAAGACGGAAAAGGAACCGTTTGAAAAAAATACGCTTGACGAGATTCAAGCAGGATTTGCACGCTACCCACACGCAGATGCCACATACTCAATACGAGTATTATCATGGCTTATGCACGCGGTTTTTAATCAATCAGATGTCCCTATAGATGAGCGAAGAAAGACTTTACGAGCCTTTATGGAACATGTTGTATCGCTTGATGTATATGGTAAAGAAGGAGCCCGCGGTTATGCTGGACCGGCGGAATTTGAGACTGAAAGGTTAGCACATGCTCTATTATCACTAAGACAAGAGGGGAAAATTCCCGAACATCCAACCGTTCTTATCCTCGGAAGCGGACCAGCAACACGAGTAGAAGGTCCATCTCTTGATCGTTATCGACAACTTCTTCAGGAACAAGACGATAGTATGCGCGTTATTGCTTTTGATATGCACCCGCAGTCAACTGATCGATATGCCGGTGCCGGATTTGCTCAGGGAGCAATAGAAAATCTGCCGATTGCACCAGGGAGTGTCGATGTAGTTATCCTACACGGTTCTGTTTTTAATAATATGTTGGATGTGGGCGAGCTTATGCGGTATCACCAGGCGATTGCTTCCACTATGGGAGAGCGGGCGATACTTATACACGAAACTGGATCGCCCATACCGGTACGCGCAATGAACCAACGGTATGAGCGTATGGTCGCGTTCAATAGTCTGTATCCAGAAGAGCCGTTTGGTGCAATCGGACTTATTGATCGATACCGTGGATTTTCTACTGATCCGGGCTTTGCCAATGCACTCATTTATGAGCATCCCATGATGGTTGTACTCGCTCGACTGGTTGGATTGCACTTATTATCACCACCTGCAGACCCCGTAGCATTTGAAGAACTTTATAAAAAACTGCAAGACCCAGAGTATTTAGCTCGTGTATCAAGATCCGTCCCAGATGCCTATCGTACGCCGTTTACCTTGGCTGATCCAGAATCCGATGCTACAGGAGAGGCTGTCAATGCTCGCATGACATATGTCTATGAAAGGAGCGGTCCTACCGATCCCTTACTGTCGTTTCTTTTGGAGCCTGCTGTTGACGCAAAAGAGCAAAGAGTAGCCGAAACACACTCCGAAGCGTCGTAGCAAAATCTTTGTTTTCTACGACTAATCCTACAAAATCTTTTTGCGCGAAAGAAAGACACGCGATTTTATCTGCGTAGACATCGATTTCAGCAGGGAGCGGATACGTGTCCGGATCTGCGAGGAAGATTTCTCGAAGGTGCTTGACATCATCTTTTTGAAGTTCACGTGCACGGGGTGAGTCGCTATTGAGCGCGCGTGTAAAGATTTTTCGACGAATCCGAATGGGCATGAGTTTTTGGATAATGTGTCCGAAGAGCTCCTCATCCGGGTGTTCGAGCCCGACACAGCCGACGATTTCTTCCTTTCCCGGCGCATAGATATCCTCAAGGACCTTCGCTACTCCTTCTTTCCCCTCAAAATGCCGCACGACTGGTTTACCTATAGAAGTTTTCCATTGACTAGTTAAATTGGGGAGAAGATCACGAGAAAGGTCTTTTGCGATTTTTACTCCACGTTCTTGAGCCTCAATGATCGCGGTGAGTCTGTCGGGAGGTTCAGGGCGAAAATAGGTGATTTTGCCTTTTTCAAACTCGGTTACAAGGCCACGAACCTTCAAATCCCGCAGTAAGGCGTAAACATTTCCCCGTTTTATGCCAGATTTCCTTGAAAGCGCAGAGACCCTTTCTTCCCCAGTAGTAAGGAGCAGGCGATAGAGTTTTGCCTGTTTTTCCGCAAGTCCGGCATGACGAAATAAAAGTTCAAGTCGTTCGTCGGTTATAGGATTTACCGCTATTTTTTTCTTCATATTCGCTCGGAGTATACATCTCAATAAATAATTTGTCAATAGTAAATGACAAAATAGGGCATTAATCAATAGGCTTATAGCCTTAATTTTATAGGTCTATTTTTTTGTCGAAAATAATTGAAAAAACATCATTATTGAGCGTATTAGTAAGGATAACAATGTATAGAATATTTGACAACGAGTGTAACCTATAGTATACTCTGCATTGATAAAGTTAAGAAATGTCATAGTCAATTAACAATTTAATACAAAACTAGTAGGCGCCCATTGAAACTCAATGGTCTAGTGGATAGTCAGGACAAAGCGCCAAATGAAATATATCTATCGGCGCTTTTTTTGATGGCTGCTTAGCGATCCCGATTCAATCGGGAGAGTTTAGCAGCCGATCAATCCGCCAAAGCGAACATTCGGCTGCGTGGACGTAGACCACGAGACGAATTTGAGCGTCGGTGGATGATGTTTGCAGGTACCTGGTCGGGAAATTTTGCTCTCGAGGGCCATGAGGCGTCTACCTTTGGCCACCGAAGCAATCCTGACCAGATACGTGCGAAATATAGTCAAAAGTTAAAAGTGAGAAGTCAAAAGCAAAAACTAGCACATTAACAAATCCGTAGAGTATGGCGTATGGAGGAGGAGAATGGCCCCGAGGTTAGCTTCGGGGAATAGATTACCTTTTCCACCAAACCATATTGTACGGCATAGGGGAAGCTCCGATAATATCGGAGCGCACCCCCGCTTAGACCGCTCTTTGAGCCGTATTCGAATAGAATTGAAAAGGCGAAAAGTAAGGTCAGTGGGGGAAATTTAATGATAAATGACAAATTGCAAAAAGCGGGAACGATATTCATCCGGGACAAGAGGAAGCTAACATTTAGCTGTCTCTTAACCCGGATGAAGGGAAAAACACATAAAAAGTTCGTGTGTAAAATTTTCTCTAAGCGCCTCACTTCTGAGGCTAAGTTCCGGAGAACTCGTGAGATCATGACGCCGTGACTGCGGCTTTCAAAAGGCCAACGTCCTCGCCACTGGCGAGAGGCAGACACCGCTGTCGAGATTTTCGCAAAATCTCATTCAAGAGGCAGCAATACTCACAAAAACTGGAGGTTTGCTAGATTCAACCCAACCAGTTAGCGCGAAAAACACGCTTAGGGGAATCGGCCCCGATAATAAGAATGTCTCCTGATGAGGACTACCCTTGCGAGAGGAATGGTACCCAGGAGGCGCCCGAACATGCGGACCGCCATACGTCCCAGACGAAACTATGGAGGACAGGCAGACCTTCCAACTCCCAGAACGCAAGAACTCTGTATTAAGCTTGCCGGGTGCCTTACCCGAGTACGACCCTAAGGCACTGCCAGCCCCGAGAGTATCGGGACTGAGCTTGGAAACTGAGGGTAATACCATATCCACATTCAAAAAAGTTCTCGCGTTTTTCGGCGCCCTGTTCGTGATTGGCGCCATCATCACCGCCGGCGTCGGCGTCACTTCAGCCGCCCGCGGAGAGGCTCCCGCCGCCGCGTTCGCCGCCGCGCCGATCCCTCCGGGGACCACCGCCACGCTCGACCTGCCCGACAGACTGGGTCAGGTGGTGATGGAAGCCGGCGGGGTGACCTGCCTGGATGCGGTTGTGTCCGACACGGCTGCGATCACCGGTACGATCACCCTGAGCGACAACACGTCGCTCATCTCCGCGAGCAACATCCGCGGGGAAACGCTGACCGTCTCGGGAACGTCGCCGGATTGGACCGTGACCAGCAAGAACGGTCTCAACCTCGGCGGAAAAGTGCGTCTGTGCATGGAAGCGACGGTGGACGGTTACATCGGCGAACCGTACGCTGAAGCCGGCTCGACGGGCACTCTGAAGACCAGTTTCGATGTTTTGGTCTACAGCCCGATTAGCCCGAGCGGTCAACTCGGCCGGCACGGATTCACCTGTTGGGATTTCGCCAACGATGATCCGGCGGCACCGACCGCGACTCTGACCGTTTTTGACGGCACTGTCGCCACAGGCGCTTCGAACTTCTGGGGTGCCGGAGCCGGTGTCGCGCAGACGAATGATCAGGTCACCGTGACCTCGGCCACCGGCCTCGGTCTCGGAGCCAGCGTTCGTGTCTGCTTGACCAGCAACAATTCCGCGCTGCCCTACGGCGCGCCGAAGTAGCGTCGAGTCAGGGCAGACTCAGGGTATGCCGATAGGCATCTGCAGTTCGCTTTACGCGAAGATGCCAAGTCGGCAGCCCTGGGCAACAAAGACAACGAAGTAATAGACAACGAAATAGCTTGGCGTAAGAGTCAAGGTTTGGAAGTAAAGAATCGAGAAGTAATAACGCTTGCGTTATTTACCCCCTCTTTTCTATAAAACTTTCCAAAAATCCCCTATGCCGTTGTCCTGAGCGATTCATCACAAAAATGGATCTCTGAGGACACATTTTAGCCTTAAAAGGTTAAACCTTTTAGAGCAAACCTTTTAGAGCAAGCACACATGCAAGGTGCAGCTTTGCATGATATAGAAGTTTATATTTAGTTCTATATAGAAGGAGGTGAGATATATGGGCTTTGAACAAGATGATTTAAGTACAATGCTTGATATGACCAATGTCCTACCGCTTCCTGACGATTGGTTTAGTAGGCCAGGAGACTATGGATTATATAGAGCATACGAAATAGCTGGTCCTACTCCAGTGGTAGCTGAAGTGCAGATTGGGGATCCTGGAGATGCTGATCAGACAACATTATATGTTCCCTGTGCTCTAGGAAAAAATGGCCCAACCATGTATGGAGCGATTGCGTTTTCAAGTCCAGGAGCTGAAGGTCTTACTTTAACGCCCTGGCAAAAAGATGAAGTCGAGCGACTTGGAACATTGAGAGATCAATTATACCAAGAACTTATGGCTGCTGGTATTGATCCTTCAGAAGATGAAGTAACTTTTCCAGAATGGTATGTACAGGCAAATGCACAAGCTCATCAGTCGATAAAAGAAATACATCAACAAGCTGCCAAGCAAGAACCTGAAATTATGCGAGGTTTAGAAATGCAAGGTATAGGCGTGGAAAGAGTATCAAGCTTAGACTTTATAAGTCGAGCGAAGCATCCACAAATGCACATTGCACTAGAGTAACGACAAACGATGAATAAATTAGGTTAGATGAGGCTGCAAGGCCGGGCCTTGCAGCCTCACTTTAAAATACTATGTCTTCGATTGGGTGTGGGATTTCGGAGTCAACACACGCGTTGATTATCGAAACAACTGTATCCAATTCATAGAGGAGACTAGAGATGAACACCTGTCGAAATTTGTTCGTTTACAGCGTTTTACTCATCGTCGTTGCATTTATCAGCGCTTGTGGAGCACAAGTGACCGCTGCACCAACTCCTGTTCCTACACCGGTTTCGACACAAGTCTGTGCTCCATCGTCGCAAGACGGATTTGGGCGATCGCTTACGGATTGGCAAATATGGGATGGCGCCGAGCGGACGTACGAAACAAGCGGAGGATCTCAGTTCCACTTGCGCTTCGAAAACGAGCTAATCATCGAGCTCACGCCGGCTAATCCTGATATGGTAAGAACAGAGATGCTCCGGCAGGAAATTGCCGAAAGGTATCTCGCAGTCATTCCGATGGCCACAAACATAGAGGACCGCTATTACGTCGTAAGCGGCCCAATATACATCTACAGGTGTGGCACAACGATCTGGATCGATGATGAGTTCAAGGGCGAAGAAATTCAGATCCCGATCGATCAGCCATCAGGGCCACAAGGATAAACGAACACATCCCGACCCGGGGCGGGTCTCATGCATATGAGAAATCCCCGGGACATTTTTTTAAAAAATATTTATCAGAGAACAGATCGTATCTCCGCCCCGCGTGCAAGGTGCAACATTGCAAGTGGACTTGTTAAGCGAATAAGATATCACCTATTGGAACAGGTGCGAAGCTATTTCACCCGGAAGGTGAAAATAAGGTGAAAATATCTGACACCCGGAAGGTGAAAATATCTGAACTCCCGGGACAACGTCGTGTGACTGCGTCCCAAGCGCCTACCAATGTCCCGCAATGATACTCCCTGGTTTTTCCAGAGAAAATATTTCTCCCGTTCTTCCAGCGTTAACTGATGAAATGTTCGCATAACGATTCA
>ORJL011933991.1_pt1 | contig 33358 bp, 28 predicted proteins | sample 1779941 | NCBI WGS metagenome assembly ORJL01 (sample SAMEA104232317, study PRJEB22302) | groundwater metagenome | biome: forest; feature: aquifer; material: groundwater | place: USA | collected 2011-08-07 | depth 5.8 m | reverse complement strand
GTCCCTGATGTCCACCGGACTCACATCGGCCGCTCATCCGTGAAATCCGTGAAATCCGTAGTTTGGTCCTCCTTCGGCGGACCGCGCTCTCTGCAGTTGGCCGCCCGCAACTGCGGTCATGCACCCTCCCGCGGGCTCAGACTTGCAATCTCTTGCCCCATCCCGTACCATGCCTGCATCGTCGCCGATCCTCCTGTGGAGGTTTCCTCGGACATGGAGCCGAACCCGAGCCTGAAACGCCGGGACAGCGAGCGCATCTCGGTCACCGACGTGCAGGTGGAGATCGCGCGGATCGACGACTTCGGGGACATTCACCTCGAGGAAGGGCGGAGCCTGTGCGTCGACCTCTCGGAAGGGGGGATGCAGATCGTCTCGGAGCGGATGTTGGCGCCGGGCCGGCGCTACGGGTTCCGTGTGGTCTCCTCCCTGATCGACAAGCCGAACTGGTTCATCGGCAAGGTCCGCTGGGGCTGCGAGATCGAGGATGGGAAAATCCGCGCGGGGATCGCGTTCGACTGCCTCGACGAATCCGATCGGGCGGTCCTGACGACCCTGTTGCATCAGCATTCCCGGGCCGTGGTCATGTAGACCGTTCCGGCCCATGGGACGACCGCGCGCTCGCGCGGCTCGGGTATTCGAGGCCGCCCAACGGAGAGCAATCATGCACAGTCGACGGCGAGTGATGGTGAACAAGATCAAAGCCAAGAAGCGTCTGAAGCGCCGCAAGGCGGCGAAGCGCCAAGCCACGTCCTGAACCGTCCCTCCGCGTCCGCAGGCGCCGCCCGATCGGGGGCGCCCGGCGCGTGCGCGGACCACGCGCGAGCGCCATGGAAGCCAAACTCAAGCTGCGAACCGGGCCGCCGATGGCCCCCATGGTCGTGCCCCTGCGGGCGGGCGCTTGCGTCCTGCTCGGACGGGGCAGCTCGTGCGACGTGCTGCTCGACGACCCCCAGCTCGCCGAGATGCACTGCCAGGTGGTCGAGCACGACGGGCGCTGGTTTCTCTTCGACCTCCTCACGATCGCCGGCACCTACGTCAACGGCGCCCGCATCCTGCGTCAGGAACTCCAGGCCAACGACGTGGTCGAGCTTGGCGCCACCGAGATGCAGTTCAAACTGGTCGAAGACGGGAAGACGGTCCGCCGGGAGCGCCGACGTGCGCCCCGCGACGCCAACGTCGGCCGCACGCTCGGCGACTACATCGTCCAGGAGCCGATCGGACGCGGGGCGATCTCGATCGTCTACAAGGCGCGGCAGATCTCCAAGGACCGGATCGTCGCCTTCAAGGTGCTTTCGCCCCGGCTCGCGCGCGATCCCGCATCGCGGGAGCGCTTCCTCGAGGGCGCGCGCAACGCCGCGGTGCTGCACCACCCCAACATCGTCCAGATCTACGCCGCGGGCCAGGTCGGGGACGTCTACTACCTGACCATGGAGTACGTCCCGGGCGAGAGCGCCAAAGAGGTGATGGCCCGCGGCGGCGCGGGCGGCGGGCTGCTCCCCTCCAAGGTCTACGCGGTCGCGCTCCAGATGGCCGAGGCCCTGATCTACGCCTTCGATCTGGGGATCGTTCACCGCGACATCAAGCCCTCCAACATCCTCATCGAGTCGAGCGGCCAGGCGAAGCTTTGCGACCTCGAGCTCGCCAAGCGGATCGACGACATCGAGGAAAAAGGAGACAACCGGCCGGCCGGCTACCTCGGCACCCTGCCCTATATGCCGCTCGAGCAGGTGCTCGACCCCGAGACCGTCGACCAGCGGAGCGACATCTATTCGCTCGGCACTTCGATGTACGGGATGCTCACCGGCAAGCCGCCCTTCTCGGGCGAGACCCGCACCGAGATCGTCGACCGGATCTCGGCGGCGGACTTCAAGCACCCGCGCGAGTTCGACCTCCCGGTGCCTCCCGCGTTTTGGGAGGTGATCTTGCGGGCGATGAGCGTCTACCCTGAGGACCGGTTTCCGACGCCGAAGGAACTGAAGGAGGCGCTGCTGGCGGTCGGCCGCGCGCACGGCTGGGAGAAGGGGGGCTGAGGGGGAGCAGAGGAGGGGCTGAGGTCAGGATCGCGAAATTTTTGCTTGCAAAGCTCGGCCCCATTCCTATACTACACCCCCTATCGCCTGGGGCGTCGGTACCCGCGCCGAGCCGAGTCCAAGAGCACAAGGTTGTCGCTAGCCTAGCTCAACGGCAGAGCACCGGTTTTGTAAACCGGCGGTTGTGGGTTCAAATCCCACGGCTAGCTTTCCGCTTGCCTTCCCCCGAGGACGCGTTGTGCGTCTCCTCACGTGGGGCAGCGCCGTCGCTGTCGCGAGGGGACGCTGGAGAGCTGGCCGAAGGACGAGGAAAAGAAGGCAGTTGAGGGAGTTGCACGATGGCTAAGGATGTGTACAAGCGGACCAAGCCCCACGTGAACGTCGGAACGATCGGCCACATCGACCACGGCAAGACGACGCTGACCGCCGTGCTGACGCACATCCTGTCCAAACGGGGTCTCGCGAAAGAGAAGAACTACGCCGAAGTCGCGAAGGGCGGCGAGCAGCGCGGCGATTCGAAGATTCTGACCATCCAGGTGGCGCACGTCGAGTACGAGTCCGAGACCCGCCATTACGCCCACATCGACTGCCCGGGCCACGCCGACTACATCAAGAACATGATCACCGGCGCGGCGCAAATGGACGGCGCGATCCTGGTGGTGAGCGCGCACGACGGTCCGATGCCCCAGACCAAGGAGCACGTGCTGCTGGCCCGCCAGGTGCAGGTGCCGGCGATCGTCGTGTTCCTCAACAAGGTGGACCTGGTCGATGACTCCGAGCTGCTCGAACTGGTCGAGCTCGAGGTACGCGAACTGCTCACCAAGTACGACTTCAAGGGCGACACCACCCCGATCATCCGCGGCGCCGCCCTCAGGGCCGCGGAGTGCGGCTGTGCCAAGGACGAGTGCAAGTGGTGCGGCGCGATCTTCCAACTGGTGAAGGTGCTCGACTCCCATATCCCGCTGCCCCCGCGCGAAGTCGACAAGCCCTTCCTGCTCCAGATCGAGGACGTGTTCAGCATCAAGGGACGCGGCACGGTCGGCACCGGGCGCATCGAGCGCGGCCTGATGAAGGTCGGCGACGCCTGCGAGATCGTGGGCTTCTCCAAGGAATCCAAGGCCAGCGTGATCACCGGCGTCGAGATGTTCAACAAGACCCTCGACCATGGCATGGCCGGGGACAACGTCGGCGTGCTCCTGCGCGGAGTGGAAATGGCCGACCTGCACCGCGGCATGGTCGTCGCCGCGCCCAAGTCGATCACCCCGCACACCAAGTTCGAGGCGCAGATCTACGTCCTGTCCAAGGACGAGGGCGGCCGCCACACCCCGTTCTTCCCGGGCTATCGCCCGCAATTCTACTTCCGCACCACCGACGTGACCGGCGCCGTGACCCTGCCAAAGGGCACCGACATGGTGATGCCCGGCGACAACGTGGCCGTCACCGTCGAGCTGATCACCCCGATCGCCATGGAGGATAAGCTCCGGTTCGCCATCCGCGAAGGCAGCAAGACGGTCGGCGCCGGCGTGGTGACCAAGATCCTCGAATAGGCGGTGTCTCCGGCGGCGCGCGCCGCCCGGTCGAGATTCGGCGTCCGGGCCGCCCCGAAACGGGCGGCCCGGCGCACAACGGGCAGGTACCCAAGCGGTCAACGGGGGCAGACTGTAAATCTGCTGGCCATGCCTTCGGGGGTTCGAATCCCTCCCTGCCCACTCCTCACCGCGGCTCGTTCTCGTCGTCATCCTGCTCGCGGCCCGAGCCCGATGACGATTGCGACCCACGACCCTGACCCCGCCGCAGGACGCATCCCGCGCGCCTCCGCCGCTCTGCGCGCCTATTGACACCGCGCCCCGATCCCCTACAATGTCCTCGTCGTCCCCGCGGGCGTAGCTCAATGGTAGAGCTCCAGCCTTCCAAGCTGGTCACGTGGGTTCGATTCCCATCGCCCGCTTTTCCCCCCCGGGGCGGCCATGGCTCCCTCGCTCACGCCGTTCGTCGCCAACGCCCTCTGCCTCCATCTCTCCGTCGTCACCGCCGCAATCGCCGTCAGCCTCACCCTCGTCATGGTCCGCGCCGCCGAGGTCCGCCCCTGGCGCGTCCTCCTCCTTGGGCTCGCCGCCGTCCTCCTCGTCAGCCACCTCGCCACCCTCGCCTTCCTCCTCGCCCATCCTGCCATTGCCGCCCTCGCCGAAAAGGACCGTGCCCTCCTCGAGAACCACGGCTTCCTCCAGACTTTCTACTGCGTCGCCTGCGCCGTCGTAGCCGCCGCCGGCTATTTCTTCTGGGGCGCCGATCAGCCGCGCGTCCTCCCCGTCTCCCACGCCCTCGCCCGCGAGCGCTCCCTGCGGAACTTCGCCCGCGCCGTCCCATGGCTTTGGATCCTCTGCGCCACGGCGGTGGTCTACGGAACCGGATTGGCGCTCTTCCGCGCCGTCCCAGCCCAGCCCGTGGTCGAGCTCCGCCCGCTCCTCGACGCCCTCGACCGCGCCCCGGCGGCGACGTTTCTCCTTGCGATTCCCGCGCTCGTATTCGAGGAATTGGTCTTTCGCCTCTTTCTGCAAGGGTGGCTGCGGCGTACGCTGCGCCCTCACGATCCTGGAGGTTGGTCGGCCATCGTGGTCCCCTCCGTGGTTTGGGCACTCGGACACGCCGGACAGGTGGCGCCCGACTTTCCCCAGCTCACCCAGTACTTCCTGGCCGGGCTGGTGCAGGGGGTGACCATGGAGCGGCGCGGGCTGGAGGCAGCCTTGGCGATCCGGTTCCTGATCCAGGTGCTCGCGATTCTGTCGCTCTACCCGGCGTGATGCTCAGGGGTTGCAGCGAAGTGGGTCGGAATCCGGGCGTACGGAGAGTTTTTTGCTTGACGCGGGCGGGACCGATCCCTATACTCTGCCTTCCCTCCGCCGGCGACCGCTCGCGTTCCGTTCTCGGGCTGTCGTCTCGTGTGGAGCGGAGGAGGTTCGAGGCTCACGTCCCGCTGGCGTAGCTCAGCCGGTAGAGCACATCCTTGGTAAGGATGAGGTCACGGGTTCAAATCCCGTCGCCAGCTTCCTCCCCCCGGTCGAACGGGGCGACGCGCCGCCGTGGATGGTCGACGCGCCGCCGTGCGTGGGTTGTCGGTGCGGACGAAGACGAACGAAGGGTGACCATCATGCGCGAGTACCTCTTCCTCGAGTGCGGCACCTGCAAGAACCGTTACTACCGAACCAGCAAAAACACCCGCGCGACCACCAAGATCGAGGTCAAGAAGTTCTGTAACGTCTGCCGCGAGCACACGCCCCACAAGGAGAAGAAGAAGTAGGTACGGGCGCACGCCGCGGAGGATTTGAAGGCCAGTAGCTTAATTGGCAGAGCACCGGACTCCAAATCCGGCGGTTGGGGGTTCAATTCCCTCCTGGCCTGTTCGAGCGACGCGATAACGTCAAGGCAACAGAGGCATCATGATCGATCAGTTGCAGCACTACAAGAAGGGCCAGGGGATGATCGCCCGCTGGACCGCCGGGAGTTTCGTGCTCCTGATGGCTTGGTTCGGCTGCTATTCCCTCTATGAGCACCCCTCCCACGAAGGCTGGTGGGGCCACGCCCTGGTCGGGATCGAATCCCTCGACCTCGCGCTCAACTGGGGGCTGATCATCAGCAGCCTGCTTGGGCTCGGCTTTGCCGCACTGACCTGGAGATTCGTGGTCAATCAACCGCGCGCCGCGGACTTTCTGATCGAGACCGAGGCCGAGCTGCGCAAAGTCTCCTGGCCCGCCAAGCACGAGTACCTCAACGCCTCCTTCGTGGTGATCGTGTCCGTCGTCCTCCTGAGCACCTGGCTGGTGGTGTGCGACGTGGCCCTGACCTGGTTGCTGCGGATCTTCGGATACTAGTGGATTTCCCGCCTCCCTCCGGTTCGCGTTTCACACGGGACGAAATGGAGACTTCGTCGGTGGCCAAGGAATGGTTCGTCGTCCGCGTGCAGAGCGGGCGCGAAGACAAAGTGAAGGAAACGCTGGAGAAGCGCATCGCCTCCCAGGGTCTGGTCGAGGCCTTCGGCCGCATCGTGGTCCCGAGCGAAAAGGTCTCGGAGATCCGCGGCGGCAAGAAGCGGGTCGGCGAAAAGAAAATCTACCCCGGATACCTGATGGTGGAAATGGACCTCAACGACCAGAGCTGGTTCCTCGTTCGCGAGACTCCCGGCATCGGCGACTTCCTCGGGTCCAAAAAGCCGACCCCGATGAACCGCCACGAGGTCGACAAGATGCTCTCCGACATCACCACCACCCCCGAAAAGCCGACCATCAAGATCGACTTCAAGAAGGGGGACCAGGTCCGGATCAAGGAAGGCCCGTTCGAGAATTTCGACGGGATCGTCGAGGAGGTCATCCCCGCCAAGGGGCTCGTCTCCGTGGTGGTCACCATCTTCGGCCGCGCCACGCCGGTCGAGCTGGAGTACTGGCAGATCGAGGCCGTATAGCCCGGCGCGCGTGCCGCGGACCGAACAGGGAGAAACAGCGTCATGGCCCCGAAGAAAAAAGAACTGACTGCGAAGATCAAGCTGCAGTGCCCGGGCGGCCAGGCCACCCCGGCACCCCCGGTGGGCCCCGCCCTCGGGCAGCACGGGGTCAACATCGGCGAGTTCGTCCGCCGCTTCAACGACGCGACCAAGGACAACCCGGGGCTCATCTTTCCCGTGGTGATCAACGTTTACAAGGACAAGACGTTCGACTTCGTGGTGAAGTCGCCACCCGCGTCCGTGCTCCTCAAGCGGGCCGTCGGCATCGCCAAGGGCTCCGCCATCCCCAACAAGGATAAGGTGGGCAAGGTCACCAAGGCCCAGCTCGAGGAGATCGCCAAGATCAAGATCAAGGATCTCAACACTACGTCGATTCCGGCCGCCGTGAAGATCATCGCGGGGACCGCCCGGAGTATGGGCATCGACGTGGAAGGGTAGGAGTCACGATCTCCCCGGGACCGCGCTCCGGCGGTTTTCGGGACGGTAAGGGATCGTGCGCCCGCGAACGGAGGAGAACATGAGGCCCCACAGCAAGCGGTACCTGAAGGCCGCGGAGCTCGTCGACCACAACAAGAAGTACACGGTCGCCGAGGCGGTCGAGCTCATTCCCAAGCTCGGCAAGACCAAATTCGACCAGACCGTGAACATCGCGATCCACTTGGGCGTCGACCCCAAGAAGGCCGACCAGGCGATCCGCGGGTCCTATTCCCTTCCCAAGGGGATCGGGCAGACCCGCAAGGTGATCGTCTTCGCCGAAGGCGAGCCCGCCCGGTTGGCCACGGAATCCGGGGCCGACGAGGTCGGCGGCGAGGAATTGGTCAAGAAGGTGATGGGCGGCTGGACCGAGTTCGACATCGCGATCGCCGTCCCGGCGATGATGCGCCACGTCGGTAAGCTCGGCAAGGTGCTCGGCCCGCAGGGCAAGATGCCGTCGCCGAAGTCCGGCACCGTGACCGACAACATCGCCCAGGCGGTGAAGGAATTCAAGGCGGGTAAGATCGAGTACCGGGTCGACGCGTTCGGCAACATTCACGCGCCGGTCGGCAAGTTGTCGTTCCCCGCGGACGCTCTCCAGGCCAACATCGAGGCGTTCATGGAGCACATCCGGACCGTGCGTCCGCCGTCCGCCAAGGGCACCTACATGCTCAAGGCGTCCGTGGCCCCGTGCATGGGCCCCGGCGTCACCTTGGCGTTGTCTTAGAAGCGAACGCGAGCGAAGGGGGCCTGCCATGGTCAAAGCGATCCGTACCTTGATCGTCGACGAGCTGGCCAACAAGCTCGGCGACCTCGACCTCTGCCTCGTGGTCAACTTCAAGGGGATCTCCTCCCTCGAGGCCATCGAGCTGCGCTCCGATCTGCGGGTGAACCAATTGCGCATGCGAGTGGTCAAGAACAACCTCGCCGCCATCGCCCTCAAGAGCAAGGGCAAGCAGGAGATCGCCAAGCTGTTCGACGGCCCCTCGGCGATCTGGCACGGCGACACCGACCCGGTGACGCTCGCCAAGAAGGCGGTCGAGTGGCGCGCCAAGAACCCCAAGGTCGTCTTGCGCGGCGGCTACCTCAACGGGCGTCTCCTGACGGCGGCCGAGGTAATCGCGCTGTCAAGGCTCCCCGACCGCAAGACCCTGCTCGGGATGGTGGTGGGGACGCTGGCCGCACCGATGTCGGGATTCGTGGGCGCGCTCAACCAGATCGCGTCCAAGTTCGTCCGCGTCGTGCAGCAGGTGAAGGAGCAAAAGGAAAAGGCCGGCGGGGATGCCCCCGCGCAGGCGTAGCTTTTTTTCGCAGTCGATGCTCCCCGCCGGGCCGGGGAGAGGTTCTTCGGATGAAGGAGCAGATCCATGGCTGAAAAGAGCGCAGTGCTGGATAACCTCATGACCCTGAACGACGACGACCGGTCCGAGGTCATCCTCGAAGCGATCGGCCGCTCCACGGTGCTCGCCCTCGCGGGCCTCGTGAAGTCGGCGGAGACCAAGTTCGGCGTCTCGGCGGCGGCCCCCGCCATGGCGATGGCGGCCCCGGCCGGCGCCGCAGCGGCCGCCCCCGCCGAGGTCCAGACCCAGTTCACCGTCGTCCTCAAGGAGGTCGGCCCGAACAAGGTCCCGGTCATCAAGGTCGTCCGCGAGATCACCGCCCTCGGCCTCAAAGAGGCCAAGGAATTGGTGGACAGCTCCCCCAAGGCCGTCAAGGAGAACGTCACCAAGGAGGAAGCCGACGCCATCGTCAAGAAGATCGAGGCCGCCGGCGCGAAGTGCGAGGTCAAGTAACCTCGCCGCTTCTCCCGTTCCGCTCCGGAGAACCTTCGCTTCGGGAAGCAGCCCTCGACCCGTGTCGGGGGCTGCTTCCCCGTCGAGCTTCCTCGCCGGATCCGCTCCTGGCGCCCCGTTCCCGGTCCTGCACTTGACATCGACAACCCCCTCGCGGGAGGCAGCATGAAGTTCGTCCGATTCGGTCAGGTCGAGGAGATCGTCGAAGTCCCCAACCTGGTGGAAATGCAAACCCGCGCCTACGACCGCTTCCTGCAAAAGGACGTCCAGGGCGACAAGCGCGAGACCATCGGACTCGAAGCGGTGATCCGGGAGATCTTCCCGATCAAGAGCTACGACGGGAGCCTCGCGCTCGAATACGGCGGCTACCACCTCGGCCAGCCCCGTTACACCCCGGACGAGTGCCGTCGCCTCCGCCTCACCTACGGCGCCCCCCTCAAGGTCACCCTCACCCTCAAGAACCAGAAGGGCGAGGCCATCACCGAGGAGGTCTACCTCGGCGAGATCCCGCTCATGATCGGCGGCGGCGAGTTCATCATCAACTCCGCCGAGCGCGTCATCGTCTCCCAGCTCCACCGCTCCCCCGGCGTCGACTTCGTCGAGGAGAAGGTGGGCGACCGGAAGATGCACTCCTGCTGGATCGTCCCCGAGCGCGGCAGCTGGATCGAACTCGCGGCCACCAAGAAGGACTCCCTCTCCGTCCGCATCGACCAGAGCGGAAAGATCCCCGCCACCTCCTTCGTCCGCGCCATGGCCCCCGAATACTCCACCAACGCCGACATCATCCGCCTGTTCCACGAGACCAAGGTCGTCAAGGTCACCGAGAAGACCGGCCCCGAGCTCGCCGGCAAGTGGCTTTGCTCCGACGTCGTCGACCCCCAGAGCCAGAAGGTCCTCCATGTCGCCGTCACCGGCGCGCTCCCCGAAAATCTCGCGAAAAGGCTCCACGAATTCGTCAAGGAAGTCGAGATCCTCGTCAAGTCCGACGACCTCCTGATCATGAACTCGCTCAAGGAGGACACCACCAAGACCCACGAGGACGCCCTCATCCGGATCTACGCCAAGCTGCGCCCGGGCACCCCGCACCAGCTCGAGCGCGCCAGGCAGCTCTTCCACGAGCGCTTCTACGACCCGGCCCGCTACCGCCTCGGCCGCGTCGGCCGGTTCCGCCTGAACCGGAAATTCAACTCGACCGTCGACGAGCGCGACCCGATCCTCCACAAAGAGGACGTGGTCAACTCCGTCCGCTACATCCTCAAGATGCGCCATGGCGAAGGCGTGCCCGACGACATCGATCACTTGGGCAACCGCCGGGTGCGCACGATCGAGGAACTCGCCGCCGAGGAGATCCGCAAGGGGTTCCTCCGCCTGCGCCGCACGGTCATGGAGCGCCTCAACCTGCAGAACCAGGACCAGTTGACCCCCAAGGGACTGGTGAGCTCGAAGACCGTATCCTCCGCGATCGAGTACTTCTTCGGCCGGGGCGAGCTGTCGCAGGTCGTCGACCAGACCAACCCGCTGGCGCAGCTCACCCATGAGCGGCGCCTGTCCGCCCTGGGTCCGGGCGGCCTCAATCGCAAGCGCGCCGGCTTCGAGGTGCGCGACGTCCATATCAGCCACTACGGGCGCATCTGCCCGATCGAAACCCCGGAAGGCACCAACATCGGCCTCATCTCTTCGCTCAGCCTGTTCGCCACCATCGACGAGTACGGCTTCCTCACCACTCCGTACCGCAAGGTCGAGAACGGCAAGGTGACCAGCGTGGTCGTTCGTCTCCGCGCCAATGAGGAGATGGACAAGGTGATGGCGCCGGCCGACGTGCACTTCGAGAAGAGCGGCAAGATCGCCGAGGAGCGCGTGCTCGCCCGTTTCAACGGCGAATTCCTGTACGTCGAGCGCGAGAAGGTCGACTACATCGACGTCTCCCCCAAGCAGATGGTCGGCGTTTCCGCCGCCCTCATCCCCTTCCTCGAGCACAACGACGCCAACCGCGCCCTCATGGGCTCCAACATGCAGCGTCAGGCGGTGCCCCTGCTCATCACGGAGCCGCCCATCGTCACCACCGGCATCGAGAAGGCGGTGGCCGAGAATTCGGCAATGGTCGTCGTGGCGAAGAAAGAAGGCACGGTCAAGAAGGCCACCGCCAACGAGATCATCATCGAGGACGAGATCTACAAGTTGCGCAAGTTCGTCGGGCTCAACGAGCGCACCTGCCTCAATCAGCGGCCCATCGTGAAGGCCGGAGACAAGGTCCACCGCGGGCAGGTGATCGCGGACGGCGCGGCCACCTTCCAGGGCGAGCTGGCCCTCGGCAAGAACATCATCGTCGCGTTCATGCCCTGGGACGGGTACAACTTCGAGGACGCGATCATCGTCAGCGAGCGCTTGATCAAGTACGACGTCTACACCTCGATCCACATCGAGGAATTCGAGATCGAGATCCGCGAGACCAAGCTCGGCCGCGAGGAATTCACCCGCGACATCCCCAACGTGTCCGAGAAGGCCCTCAAGAACCTCGGCGCCGACGGCATCGTCCTGATCGGCACCCGCATCCGCCCCGGCGACATCCTCGTGGGCAAGATCGCCCCGAAGTCCAAGAGCGAGCTCACCCCGGAAGAAAAGCTGCTCCACGCGATCTTCGGCCGCGCCGGCGAAGACGTGAAGAACGACTCCCTCGAGGTTCCCTCCGGGGTCGAGGGCATCGTGATCGACACCGAGAAATTCTCGCGCAAGGTCCACATCACCGAGAAGGAGCGCGAGGAGGCGAGCAAGCAGAGGAAGAAGGTCGAAAAGGAGTTCGTCTCCCAGATCTCCAACCTCTTCGACGAGCTGTGGCGCCGCCTGACTGCGATCGTGGAAAAGGCCGACCTCCCGGAGCCGCCCGAGTTCAGCCCTCGGCGCACCGATGTCGACATCCGCGAGCTCCAGGAAAAGCTGGCGATCGGCCGATTCAACATCAAGAACCGCAAGACCTACGAGGAAGCAGGCCGTCTCCTGCGGAACTTCTTCACGCGCTGCGAAATCTACGAAAACGAGAAGGACCGGCTGATCAACCGGATCACCCGCGGCGACGAGCTCCCCACGGGCGTGCTCGAGATGACCAAGGTCTACATCGCCACCCGGCGGAATCTGTCCGTCGGCGACAAGATGGCCGGCCGGCACGGGAACAAGGGCGTGATCTCGAAAATCCTGCCCGAAGAGGACATGCCCTTCCTCGACAACGGCACTCCGGTCGACATGCTCCTGAATCCGCTCGGCGTGCCCAGCCGCATGAACGTCGGGCAGATCCTCGAGACCCACCTGGGTTGGGCCGCGGGCCACCTCGGCTTTCGCTGCATCACCCCGGTGTTCGACGGCGGCGAAGAGGCCGAGATCGAGAAGTATCTCGAGGAGGCCGGGCTCGCCAGGGACGGAAAGAGCACGCTCTTCGACGGCCGCACCGGCGACCCGCTCGACGAGCGGGTCACCGTCGGCTACATCTACATGATGAAGCTCCACCATCTGGTCGACGACAAGGTCCACGCTCGCGCCACCGGCCCCTACTCCCTCATCACCCAACAGCCGCTCGGCGGCAAGGCGCGGTACGGCGGTCAGCGGTTCGGCGAAATGGAAGTGTGGGCCCTGGAGGCCTACGGCGCGGCCAACATCCTCCAGGAGCTCCTCACGGTCAAGAGCGACGACGTCGACGGCCGGACCAAGATCTACGAGTCGATGGTCAAGGGCGAGAATACCCTCGAACCGGGCACCCCGATGTCCTTCGAGGTGCTCACCAACGAGATCAAGGGCCTCGCCCTCAGCCTCAAGTTGGAGAAGAAACGGGCTCCGTAGCGTCTCCGGGCGCCGGTCTGCGCAGCCGATGGCGGCGCAGGCGGGCGAAGCGGCCCCCGAGGCCCGGCCTCGCGGGCGGACATTCGGGCTTGGCGGTCCTCGAGCCTTAGGAGTTTCGAACGTGGATCTCTTCTACGACCGGATCAACGACTACACCTCGGTGACGATCAAGCTGGCCTCCCCGGAGGAGATCCGCTCCTGGTCGTACGGCGAGGTGAAGAAGCCCGAGACCATCAACTACCGGACGTATCGGCCGGAAAAGGACGGCCTGTTCTGCGAGCGCATCTTCGGTCCCGAGAAGGACTGGGAGTGCTTCTGCGGCAAGTACAAGGGGATCAAGTACAAGGGGATCGTGTGCGACCGCTGCGGCGTCGAGATCACGCTCTCCCGCGTGCGCCGAAAGCGCATGGGCCACATCAACCTCGCCGCCCCCGTCGCCCACATCTGGTTCTTCAAGACCATCCCTTCGCGCATCGGCACCCTCCTGGGCATGAAGGCCACCGCGCTCGAGCGCGTGATCTACTACCAGGACTACGTCGTCACCCAGATCAAGAACAAGAAGTGCCCGCTCAAGAACAAGCAGCTCCTCACCGAGGATCAATACAAGGAATACAAGGACCGGTTCGGCGACGACTTCGACGCCGACATGGGCGCGGGCGCGATCAAGCACCTGCTCGTCGGGCTCGACCTCTCCAAGTTGTCCGAAGACCTGCGCAACGAGGTCAAGAAGAACGCGATCTCCCAGAAGGGCAAGGACGCGATCAAGTGCCTGCGCATCGTCGAGATGCTCCTCCAGTCCGGCAACAAGCCGGAGTGGATGATCCTCGACGTGATCCCCGTCATCCCCCCCGACCTGCGCCCGCTGGTCCTCCTCGACAGCGGCAACTTCGCCACCAGCGACCTCAACGACCTCTACCGGCGCCTGATCAACCGCAACAACCGCCTCAAGAAGCTCCTCGACCTCAATGCGCCCGAGGTCATCACCCGCAACGAAAAACGCATGCCCCAGCAGTCGGTGGACGCGCTGTTCGACAACAGCCGCTGCCGCCGGCCGGTGCTCGGCTCCAACAATCGCCCGCTCAAGTCGCTCACCGACATGATCAAGGGCAAACAGGGGCGCTTCCGCGAGAACCTGCTCGGCAAGCGCGTCGACTACTCCGCCCGCTCGGTGATCGTGGTCGGCCCGGAGCTGAAACTCAATCAGACCGGCCTGCCCAAGAAGATCGCTCTCGAGCTCTACCAGCCGTTCATCATTCGTCGGCTCAAGGAGCTCGGCCGCGCCGACACCATCAAGAGCGCCAAGAAGATGCTCGAACGGCGCGACGAGGGCGTGTGGGACATCCTCGAGGATGTGATCAAAGACCACCCGGTCATGCTCAACCGCGCCCCGACCCTGCATCGCATGGGCATCCAGGCCTTCGATCCGGTCCTGGTCGAGGGCAACGCGATCAAGATCCACCCGCTGGTCTGCGCCGGCTTCAACGCCGACTTCGACGGCGACCAGATGGCCGTCCACCTGCCCCTCTCGTGGGAGGCGCAGATCGAGGCCAAGACGCTGATGATGTCGACCAATAACATCTTCAGCCCGGCCCACGGGAACCCGATCATCTCACCGACCCAGGACATGGTGCTCGGGATCAGCTACCTCGCGGTCACTCGTCCCGGCATGCTCGGCGAGGGGAAGGCCTTCAGCGACTCCATCGAAGTGCTGATGGCGTACGACGCTCGCAAGATCCACGTTCACGCGCTCATCTCGGTCAAGCTGGACCTCACGCGCGACGTGCAAATCAAGGGCGGCAAGAAGGACGCGCAGGTGTTCGGCCGCTACAAGACCACCGCCGGCCGGATCGTCTTCAACGACATCCTCCCCAAGGGAATGCCGTTCTATAACCACGACCTCGACAAGAAGAGCGTGGCGCAGATCATCCACACCTGCCACAAGCTCCTCGGCAAGACCGCGACGCTCAAGCTGCTCGACGACCTCAAGGATCTCGGCTTCAAGTCCGCGGCCAAGGCCGGCCTGTCGTTCTGCAAGGACGACATGAAGATCCCGGCCAAGAAGGCCATCCTCCTCAAGGAGGCCGACGCGATCGTGGAGAAGATCGAGAAGAGCTATCGCCGCGGCGTGCTCACCTCGGGGGAGCGCTACAACCAGATCATCGACTGCTGGACCTGGGCGCGCGAAAAGGTCGGCGAGGCGCTCATGGCCGAGCTCAAGGACGACATCCGCGACGGCAAGCACTACCTCAACCCGATCCATCTCATGGTCGGGTCCGGGGCGCGCGGCTCGGTCGACCAGGTCCGCCAGCTGGCGGGCATGCGCGGCCTGATGGCCAAGCCCAGCGGCAAGATCATCGAGACGCCGATCAAGGCCAACTTCCGCGAGGGCCTGAGCGTGCTCGAGTACTTCTCTTCGACGCACGGCGCCCGCAAGGGCCTGGCCGACACCGCGCTCAAGACCGCGGACGCCGGCTACCTCACCCGCAAGCTGGTTGACGTCGCCCAGAACGTGGTGGTCTCCCTCGACGATTGCGGCACCCAGCTCGGCGTCACCAAGAGCGTGATCTATAAGGGGGAAAAGGTCGAGGTCTCTCTCGCCCAGCTCCTCGTCGGCCGAGTCGCCCGCGACAACATCGTCGACATCGTCACCGATGAGTTCATCATCAAGGAAAACGAGATCATCACCGAGCTGCAGGCCAGGCGGATCGCCCACCCGCCGCCGGAAGGCCTCGGCTTCAACAAGATCCGCGTGCGCTCGCCGCTCACCTGCGAATCCAACGTCGGCATCTGCGCCAAGTGCTACGGCCTCGACCTCTCCACCGGCAAGGTGGCCGAGCTCGGCCTCGCGGTCGGCATCATCGCCGCACAGTCGATCGGCGAGCCGGGCACGCAGCTGACCATGCGCACCTTCCACGTCGGCGGCGTCGCCGCGAAGGCCATCGAGGAATCGCAGGTGGTCGCGCGCAACGCCGGCTTCATCAAGTTCATCAACCTCAAGACCGCCAAGACCTCCAAGGGCGATACCGTCGTTCTCGCCCGCAACGGCGAGATCCTCGTGGTCGACGACAAGGAGCGCGAGCTCGAGCGCTACACCCTGCCCGCGGGCGCCCTGCTCAAGGTCGATGAGAGCCAGAAGATCAAGGCCCCGGCCATCCTCGCCCAGTGGGACCCGCACAACTCGCCGATCCTGGCCGAGAAGTCCGGCGTGGTCCACTTCGAGGACATCGTCAAGAATCAGACCATGCGCGAGGAGATGGACCCGAAGTCGGGCATCAGGCGTAAGGTGATCATGGAACACAAGGGCGACCTCCACCCCCAGGTGGTGGTCAGCGACGAAAAGGGGGCGATCATCGGCGTCTACGCGGTGCCGGAGAAGGCCCACCTCGAGGTCGACGAAGGCGAAAAGGTCGAGGCCGGCGACATGCTCGCCAAGATGCCCCGCGAGATCATGGGCACCCAGGACATCACCGGCGGCCTGCCGCGCGTCACCGAGCTCTTCGAGGCGCGCAAGCCCAAGGACCCGTCCGTGATCTCCGAGATCAGCGGTATCGTCGACATCGGCGAGAAGAAGCGCGGCAAGCGCACCATCGTGGTCAAGAACGAGGACTCGGGCCTCGAGCGCGATCATCTGGTCCCGCACGGCAAGCACCTTCGCGTCCACCGCGGCGACCGCATCCGCGAGGGGGAGCCGCTGGTCGACGGCCCGCTGGTCCCGCACGACATCCTGCGCATCAGCGGCGAAGAGACCCTCCAGCAGTACCTCCTGCGCGAGATCCAGAACGTCTACCGCTCCCAGAACGTCACCATCGATGACAAGCACATCGAGATCATCGTCTCCCAGATGCTGCGCAAGGTGAAGATCCAGAACCCGGGCGACACCGACCTGCTCCCCGGCACCGTGGTCGACAAGGTGCGCTTCAAGGTCGAGAACCTCAGGATGATCGAGAAGGGCCTCAAGCCCTCCTCGGGCAAGCCGCTGCTCCTCGGCATCACCAAGGTGGCACTGCAGAGCGACAGCTTCATCTCGGCCGCCTCGTTCCAGGAAACCACCAAGGTGCTCACCGAGGCGGCGCTCGCATCCAAGCGCGACGACCTGCTCGGCCTCAAGGAGAACGTGATCCTCGGGCATATGGTGCCCGCTGGGACCGGCTTCAGAAAGTACCTCACGATGCGCGTGCGCAAGAAACTCGAGGATGTGGCGCTCACCGGGCGCGAGGGGGAGAAGGCGGTCTAGTCCTGGTCCGGTCCTGCGTCGCCGCCGGAATGCCACAGAGGACACGGAGGACACGGAGGACACAGCTTCCATCACCCTGGCCCGGTGATGGGCGGTCTCCAACATCGAACGAGTCGGGGACTTCCGTGCGAGTCCGTTCTCCCCTCTGTTCTCTGGGTCCTCCGTGTCCTCTGTGGCTCGCCGGGTCGGGACCGGAGTATGATTGCGCTTGCAAATCTGGGTGTGATCGGCTAACTATGAATCTCCCCGCGGGGGGAGTTCGACTACCGAAGACGGAGTATCCGATGCCTACCGTGAATCAGTTGGTCCGGCAGGGCCGCCGGAAGGTGGTGTACAAGAGCAAGAGCCCGGTCCTGGAGGGCTGCCCCTTCAAGAAGGGGGTGTGCATCCAGGTGAAGACCATGACCCCAAAAAAGCCGAACTCCGCGCTGCGCAAGATCGCGCGCGTGCGTCTGTCGAACGGCCGCGAGATCACGGCCTACATCCCGGGCGAGGGGCACAATCTCCAGGAGCACAGCATGGTGCTGGTTCGCGGCGGCCGCGTGCGCGACTTGCCCGGCGTCCGCTACCACATCGTCCGCGGCGTGCTCGACTGCGCCGGCATCGACGCGCGCAAGAAGAGCCGCTCCAAGTACGGGACCGACCGCAAGAAGTAGTGCGATTCCACCCGAGAGAGGTCACGCGCGATGGGCAAGAAGTTCAAGTCGTTCGAATGGATGCTCCGGCCGGATCCCAAGTTCAAGAGCAAGTTGGCCGGCAAGGTGATCAACAGCATCATGGAGGGCGGCCGGAAGACCCTCGCCCAGAGGATTTTCTACGACGCCATCGGGGTGCTGCAGAAGAAGATCCCCAACATCGAGCCGATCGAGGTCTTCACCAAGGCGGTGGAGAACGTCAAGCCCCTTATCGAGGTGCGCTCGCGGCGCGTCGGTGGCGCGACCTACCAGGTCCCCAAGGAGGTCCCGCCCAAGCGCCAGCAGAGCCTGGCGATCCGCTGGCTGCTCGCCGCGGTCCGCAAGAAGAAGGGCCGCCCGATGTTCCAAAGGCTCGCGGACGAGCTCCTGGCCGCGTACAAGAACGAGGGTGAAGCGGTCAAGAAGCGCGAGGACGTGCATAAGATGGCCGAGGCCAACAAGGCCTTCGCGCACTTCGCCTGGTAGACTTCTGACGACCCACGGAAGAGAAACTGGACGCAGGGAGGGCCGACTTCTCTGCGTCCTCCGCGTTTTCGGAGGGCGCCACCCCCACCGGCGCATGGCACGTCTCTCTCCCACATCGTCGTGCGTGCTACGATGGCGCCAGTGGGTACGATGGAGCCGGATTCGGGTTCGCACATGTCCCCTGATTCCTGGATCGTAGAGCCGGCGCGCCTCGACGATCTCCCGCGCCTGGCAGGCATGCACGTGATCCCGAGCCTCGCCGGCTGCCTGGAGGCACCCCGCCGCGAGCCCGCCCGCTGGCGCTACTATCGGGACAAGCTCGCGCTCCTCTGGCGGCTCGAACCCGCGGGGATCTTCCTGGTCCGGGTCGGCGGGGTCCCGAGCGGCTTCATGCTGATGACCGGGGACGTGGTCGCCAATCGTCGGGCAGTGTTCGCGTCGGACCATGCGTGGCGGATGTGGTTCCGTCTGGTGAGCGGCCGTTACGGGTTTCGCCGCGAGATGGTGGAGCGCTTCGCGGTCCTGGCCGGGCAGGGGCTCGGGCTGCTTCGCGTCCGGCGAATGGCGTCCGCTCCCTGCCGGCAGCGCGCCCACATCTTCGGCGGCATCGTTGCCGAGGAGGAGCGCGGGCGCGGGATCCTCAAGGCGCTGCACAAGCACTCCGGACGGTATGCGCGGGCGTGCGGCGCCGATCGGTTGAGCGCGAACATCCTTCCGGAGAACCTCCCCGCGCTCGCCGCGGCGCGGTGGATCGGTTTCGCGGAGGCGGGCCGGTCGCACGAGGTCCCGGGGGACACGATCTACCTCGAGCGCACGCCCTGACGGCGTGCCCGTCGCCCTTCCTCCGATCCGGTCCCGGTTCGTTCCATCGCTCCCGCACCGGCTCGCGGCGTGATCCGACGGATCGACAGGGAACTCGAACTCTGGAGGGGCGGAGCACGGAGGCGGGATGCGCGCCTCACCCTTGCGCGATCCCGGCCCCCCCTGTACTCTACTCGTCTCGGATTTCTGCCGGCTCTTGTGGGACGCGCCGTCATGCTGAAATTCACCGGTCTGGACGACCTGCGCGATTCCGATTTCTATCCGAAGACCCTCGCGGACCACGGGTCCGCGAAGGCGGATCTGGTGGTCCGTTTCGACGAAAAGCTGCGCGCGCTGTCGCGGCCGCCCCAGGCGGTGATCGAGTCGGCGGTCGCGCTGCGCGCCTTCCTCCAGGATCGGAATCGACGCAAAGACCGCGACCTCGAAGCGCTCGCGATCGCGGCGCTCCGGTACCTCTTCGGCGCCGACGACGCAATCCCGGACACCGTGGATTTCGTGGGGTACGTCGACGACTCGATCATCCTGGACGCTGTGGTGACCGCGGTGGCGAAGTCACCCAGGCGGCGCGGGGTCACCAAGCCGCGGCCGAAGCCTGCCGCCACCCGCAGCAAGAGCGGCGCCGTCGCCCGCAAGAAGAAGCCCGCGGTCCGAAAGGCCGGGCCCGCCGCCCGCCCGTCGGCCCGCAAGAAGAGGAAGTAAAGGACGCAACCGACGCCATGCTCGAGAAGGTACGCAACATCGGCATCATCGCCCACATCGACGCCGGCAAGACTACCACGTCCGAGCGCATCCTGTACTACACCAACCGCGAGCACAAGATGGGCGAGGTAGACGACGGCAATACGACGATGGACTGGATGGAGGAGGAGCGCAGGCGCGGAATCACCATTACGAGCGCGGCGACCACCTGCCGGTGGAAGGGGCACAAGATCAACCTGATCGACACTCCCGGCCACGTCGACTTCACCGCCGAGGTCGAGCGCTCCCTGCGAGTGCTCGACGGGGCGGTCGGGGTCTTCTGCGGTGTCGGCGGGGTCGAGGCCCAGTCGGAGACCGTCTGGCGCCAGGCCGATCGCTACAAGGTCCCGCGCCTGGCCTTCATCAACAAGCTCGATCGCGTGGGCGCGAGCTTCACCCGCTGCCTCGAGGCCCTGGTCACGAAGCTGAACGCGCGCGTGTTGCCCGTGACCTGGCCGATCGGCGAAGAGTCGGGGTTCGAGGCGATCATCGATCTGGTCTCCATGAAGGCGGTCTGGTTCTCCGAGGAGGACAATGGCAGAACCCTCGATTGGCGTGAGATCCCCGAGGCCTATCGCGAGATCGCCGCGGAGAAGCGCGAGGAGCTCGTCGAACAGGTCGCCGGCGAGGACGACCGTCTGATGGCCAGGTGGGTCGAGGACCTGCCGATCACCGAGCAGGACCTGATCGACGGCATCCGCGCCGCCACCCTCCAGTACAAGCTGACGCCCGTCTATTGCGGATCCTCCCTCCGCAACAAGGGGGTGCAACTGGTGCTCGACGGGGTGGTGCGCTACCTTCCTTCGCCCGCGGATCTGCCGCCCGTGATCGGGATGGAGCCTCACCTGCAAAAGCCCGTCTCTCGCCGGCCCGATCCGAAGGATCACTTCTCCGGCCTCGCCTTCAAGACCGCCACGGACATCCACGGCGAGCTGACCTACCTGCGCATCTATTCCGGGACGCTGCACACCGGGGACGTGGTGCTGAATCCGCGCGTGAACAAGAAGGAGCGGATCAACCGGCTGGTGGCGCTGCACGCGAACGAGCGGGAGGCGATCGATCGGGCGGTCGCGGGCGACATCGTCGGGATCGTCGGGCTCAAGCAGACGGTCACCGGGGACACGCTTTGCATTCCCTCGCACGCCATTGTGCTCGGCCGGATGAAGTTTCCCGAGACCGTGATCTCGATGGCGATCGAGCCCAAGACCTCCGCCGATCGCGACCGGCTCTCCGAAGTGCTGACTACGATGGCGAAGGACGATCCCACCTTCAACGTCCGGATGGACGAGGAGACGGGGCAGATGATCGTCTCCGGGATGGGGGAACTGCACCTCGAGGTGATTCGGAACCGGATGCTCTCGGAATTTCGAGTTCCGGCCAACGTGGGCGAGCCGCGGGTGGCCTACAAGGAGACGGTGGAGCATGCTGCGGTTGGTGAGGGCCTCTTCCACAAGAAGGTGGGGGAGAAGATGCTGTTCGCCAAGGTGCTGGTCGAGGTCGCGCCGGCCCCGGACTCGGTCCAGGTGAAGATAACGAACGCGTCGAATCCGGACCAGGTCCCCAAGCAGTTCATCCCGCTGGTGGAGGAGGGGATCCGCAGCGCCGCGACGGGAGGCGGCGTGGCGGGCTATCCGATGATCAACATCGCGGTCAAGATCGTGGGCGGGGAATACGTCCAGGCGGAGGCGTCGGAAGTCGCCTACTCCGGGGCCGCAGCCTACGCTCTGCGGGACGCGCTGCAGAAGGCCGGGTCGGTGGTGCTCGAGCCGATCATGAAGCTGGACGTGACGGTGCCCGACGAGTACCTGGGGGACGTGCTGAACGACCTGAACCGGCGGCGCTGCACGATCCATGGCATGGATGCCCTGGAGGGCGCGCGAGTGGTCAAGGGGACCGTACCGATCGCCGAGATGTTCGGGTACTCGACCACGTTGCGCTCGATCACTCAGGGGCGCGGCGGCTACAGCCTGGAGCCCAGCGAGTACCGGCCCATTCCCGAAGCGGTCAGAAGGGACCTGTTCGGCGACATCATGTTCTGAACCGGGCTCGGAAGCTTCCCCGTGCATGCGAGTCGAATGCCGCATCCCGGGATCGCGCCGCGCGGGATTTGGCGCTCGGTGTTCGATCCGCTCGGGGTCGGCGGAGCCTTGCTCGGGGGGGGACGCGCGCGAGGACGCCGGGGGCCGATGGAGACGAACGCACGCCTCGGCGAGGGGTGGCCCGGGGTCGAAGCGTGTTCGGCCGGCGGGGCGGGTGCGAATCGCGTGAGGAATCTGCCGGAGTGCGAATGCGGGCTCCCGGATTCCGCGCGGCTGGGTGTGCGAGGTTCTCGATGGACCGGTTGATCCTCTCTTCGATCCGCTTTCATGGTCGTCACGGGGTGCTCCCGGAGGAGCGCGCGGTCGGGTGGGCTTTCGAGGCGGATGTCGAGCTCGAGTGCGACCTGAGCGCCGCCGCGCAATCGGACCGGCTGGCGGAGGGAATCGACTACTCCGCCGTCCGGTCTGCCGTTCTCGAGGTGGCCTTCGGGCCGTCCTGCCGGTTGATCGAGGCGCTGGCGGAACGGATGGCCGCGCATCTGCTCGGGAGATTCCCGGTCGTCGGAGTCACGGTCCGGGTGCGAAAGATCACGCCGTCGGGAATGCCCGAAACGGCCTGGGCCGGAGTGGAGATCACCCGCCGCCGGCCGTGAGCGGCCGCGGCTTGGTGTCCTCGATCAGCGTCGGGCACGGACCGCGGGGCTTCTTGGATCTTGGGCACAGCGCGGCCTGGACGGCCGCAACCAAACCCGTTCCCGTTCCCGTTCCCGATGGCCGGGTCACGGGACGACTTCGACCTTGCCCCGCGCGCCGGTGATCGAGATCGGCTGGTATTCCACCACGACGGCGGCGCCCAGGAAGCCCTTGAGCGCCTCGGCGACCACGCGACCGATCTCATTGGTCTTGCCCAGATCGAAGCTCGTGGGCCGATTGGATATGTCCCAGAACAGGCCCAACCAGTGCTCGAACCGCCGGCGCACGTCGGGGGGCAGCCCTAGCTGGACGTGCGTGAGCATGGTGCGCGACTCCGGGTCCGGTCCGCTGGCGTCGAAGATCCCGGAACTGCCTATTTCCGCCATGACGAGGACGCGCTTGGGAAGGTCGGTCATGTCGATTCCCCTTCATGGCGGGCCGACGGCGAATCGCCCCTCGCGCCCCATGCGTTGCCCGCGATCCGGGCGCCGGCCGCCGTTCGGCCGTCGATCCCTCGGCGCCGGTAGACGGTCGGGGCGGGAATCCGGGCGACCCTTGACAGTATCCCCCGGCCGATCGGATTCGCAAGCGGTGCGGCGCGCGGATGCGTCGCAGAGGCGCGCGCAGTGCGGCGCTCGCGCGGTCGGCGCACGCGGCGCCGCACGGAGTGCAGTGCGGCCCTTCGCTCCCGGTGCATTCGCGGCATTCGAAAACAAAACTCGAGAGACAATACATTTACTATGTACACAGCGGAGTCTTTGCGGTATAAGAATCGTCATTGCCGGTAAAGAGCCGCCGCGCGGGTCCTGTCATGCCACCCGAATACGATGGCATCCACGATGCGGGACGCGGCACGGCTCGCGAGCCCGGCCCCCCCCAGTTCGCCTGTCATTCGCGATTGCGCTGGTCATGTCCCGGTTGGCCGATTCTCCCGTCGTGGAGACGGCCTGGACGCAAAGACTCGGAAGGCCGCGGCGCATCCCTCACGTCGCGGCCGCGTGGGGAGAGGAACGACCATGGCCTCGATGCACACGCTGATTCCCTCGATCCTGTCCGAGCTGAACCGCGTGGTTCGCTCGCTGCGCATGTACACGGCTCGGCACCCGCAGGTACAGGGCCCGTTGCAGGCCGCATACGCGCACCTGCTGAAGCTGTTGGAGGAGCGTCCGACCGTCACCATGGGGGTGCTCGGAGGGACCCTCTTGGTGCAGGGCGTTCCGGTGAAGGACGTTTCGACGACCATCCGCAGCTTCCAGGAGCTGTTGAGCGCCAAGCAGCTCTCCAGCTTCCAAATCCAACGGGGCGTCGCCTTCGAGGAATTCTGCGACCTCGTGGCGATCCTCTGCATGAAGCCCGAGGAAGCGCTCGTTGACGGGCGCATTTCCCCCCGCCTCACGGAGCGGTTCCGGCACGTCCGGCTCAACCAACTGCGCTACGTCTCCGTGTGCGACGAGGAAGGCACGGGCGAGCGGAAAGAGGTCGAGACGACGATCACCGCGGGGGCCCTCGAGGTCGCGGGGGTCCTCACCGAGGCGGGCGTCCGGACCCGGGGTGACGCGCAGCGGATCATCGAGGCGATGTTCCTCAATCTGCACCAATCGCCCGATCCGTCGGAGCCGCCGGGCCGGCAGCTCGTGAAGTTCATGAACTCCATCCAGGGCGAGCTCGGCAAGCTCGAGCCCGACGCTGCAAAGCAGACCGCACGCCACTACTTCGAGCTCCTCGCCCTCCAGGGGATCGCCGGGCGCGGCGTGCGCGAGCTTCGCGACCAGTTGCTGCAGACCGTGGCGTCGCTCTCGCCCGAGGTGCGCAGGGCGGTGGTGGGCGAGCTCGGGCGCGACTCCGCACGCGTCGACGTCTTCGGCCTGCTGCGTGACCTCGACCCGAAGCTGCGCTCCACCGCGATGGTCACCGACATCCTCCAGGGAAAGCTCGATGCCGGCCAGGTGAATCAGCTGATGGACGTGCTCGGCCCGTCGCCGGCCGAGTACGTGAAACTCTACGAGCTGGTCTCCAGCCAGCTCATGCAATCGAAGGCCGACTCCAAGCAGGTGTCCCAGGCCCTCAGCACGCTCTTCCGAGCTCTCCGTGGACAGGGGCAGGAGAAGGCCATCCGGGCACAGGGCACGGTGATGGTGATCGATCCGGAGGAGATCAACCAGGGCGGGTACGCGGAGCAGTTGGCTTGGATGGGCTACAAGGTATTCCGCTGCCCGGAAGGGCAGCTCGGCTGGGAGTACCTGCGCAGCCACGACGACATCCAGTGCCTGATCCTCGAGGTGAAGATGCCCGGCATGACCGGGCTGGAGATCCTCAGCCGGCTGATGGACGCGCGCCGCACCGTTCCCGCGGTGGTGGTCACGCGCCACCCCCAGTTCGAGTCCTCCTTCGAGGTCGCGAGCTACCCGCGGCTCCAGTTCCTCACCAAGCCGGTGAACATCGACGACCTGCGCGCGGCCATCGAGACCGTCCGCGTCGCCGCGGCCGAAGACGAAGTGGAAGAGCGGATTCTCCCGAACGAGATGCGGCGCGCGCGGGAGATCCAGGAGAAGCTGATCCCTACCGAGGCACCGCAGATCTCCGAGTTCGACCTGGCGTTCCACTACAAGCCGGCCCACGAGGTCGGCGGCGACTACCTGGACTTCATCCCGCTCGACGCCAACCGCACCGGCATCGTGGTCGCCGACGTGTCGGGCAAGAACATCACCGGGGCGATGGTGATGGTCATGGTCCGAAGCGTCTTCCGCATGCTCGCCCCGCTCTGCAAGGGCGCCAAGGCGACGCTGGCGGCGGTGAACCAGCACGTCACCCGTGACATCCGGCGCGGGATGTTCGTGACCGCGGCGTACGCGATCCTCGACCACTCCACACATACGCTGCAAATCGCCAATGCCGGCCACATGCCCCCCTTGCTTTGGACCCGACATTCCGGCCAGAGCCGCCTGGTGAAGATTCCGGGAACGGCGTTGGGACTGCTCACCGGCCCCGCCTTCGAGGGCGCCGTCCACGAGGAACGGCTCACCCTGTACCCCTGGGACCGGCTCCTGTTGTACACCGACGGCGTGGTCGAGGCGATGAACCTGGCCGAGCACGAGTTCGGCGACGCCCAACTGATCAAGCTGGTCAACAGCTCTGCCGGCCGCCGGTCTCAGGACGTTGTGCGTGGGCTGATCGCCGCCCTGCACATGCACCGCGGACCCGCCGAGCAGAATGACGACATCACGGTCGTCTGCCTGACCCGCAAGCTGCCGCAGTAGCCGAGCGGGGGCGCTCGCGTCGCGGCCGGTCTCGGCCGCCGGATCCACTTCGGCCGGCGGTTGCGACCGGAGGCGGTAGGCCGATTCTGGACGCGGCCGCCGGCTGCTTCTGGGGGCGCATCGGTCTTCGGCTCGCGGGCGGCGGCCCGGCCCGGAATCACCATGGGGTCGGGGTTGCGAGGACCGAATCTCCCTCCGGCCCGCAGCGGCGGCCCGATCTCCGGGCCGCGTGATCAACGACAGTCACCAAAGAGCCCGGCCGACGAGAATCAGAACTCCCGGGCCCGGCGGGGACGAGGGGTCAGAGCTCGCAGCGGAACAGGATCCCGACGCCCCCCGTGAACGAGACGCCCGGGCCGCTGAAGTCCCGCGTTACCTCGCGGAATCCGAAACGGGCATGGAGGTCGATCGACGCCCGGTTGAGGGCGCTGGCGAAGTACCACGCTTTCGGCGCTCGGGCGCGGATCCAATCGAGGCGGGCCCGCGTGAGTTCGGCCCCGATTCCCTGGCGCCGGTGCTCCGGAGTAACGATCACGCCGCCGAGATAATACCCGGGGGGAGCCGGGTTCGCGGATGGGTCAGCCTCGGGCTGGATCCAACGAACGCGCCCGAAACCCACGACCGCTTCCGCGACGGTCGCGACCACCAGGAGCCTCTCGCGGACCGACGAACCCTCCCCGATCTCGCCGCGAATCCGCGCGCGGTGGTCCGCGAGTTCGCCGGAACTGCGCTCCTGGGCGATCTTCGCGAGCGCCTCCACGTCCGCCTCGGACGCGACGCGGATCGCAAGACCGGGAGTCGGACCCGCCTGGGCGACACCGGCTTCCCGCGGCCGATAGGGTTCGAACAAGCTCACGGCTGCCCCAGCAGCGCAGCGAAGAACCAGCCCAGATTGGCCAAGCCGATTCCCAGGAGGGCCAGCGGGAATCCGAGCCGCAGACCGCGGCTCTGCCAATCCGGTCACGTCCCGCACAGGCGCTGGGAAAGCGGCTTGTCGGCGCCGCCGACGATCCCGCGATTCAGTCCCCACAGCTTCAGCGATCCCAGCGTGCTGAAGCAGACTCCGATCGACAAGGGCGGCAGCCAATCCGCGATCGCCATGCGTGCACCTCCATGCATGACCTCAGTCTATAGCCGAAGCACGGCCGAGGCAACACCGGGCACCGCCCGCGCAATGCCCCGGAACGCCCGCGCTGCGCGGTGAACGCGTCTGCGACCCCGCGGAAGCGCTTCCGCGCTCCACAGGGGACAGACAAGTCGAGCGGCGCATCCTCCCGTTTGATAGTCTGTGACTGCGCCGCCAGTGGACCAGGCGGGAGAGGGGCATTCCGGGCGGCGGTCCGGCAGGGCTCGCCGATCCCACGGGGAAGCGCTTCCCGCCCGGACGGCCCGCGCCTCCCACGGGCGGATTCCGGCGCGGGACAACAGGAGCCTCTGACCATGCGCTTCGGCACTTTCCTCGTCGCCTGCGCCGGATGCCTGGCACTGGGGAATCTCTGTTTCGCGCAGGACGGACCGGTGCCCGAATCCCCCCCCCGGAGCGATCCGGCCAGGACGGAAGGAGATCCCGTGTCCCACCCGAAGCACGAGAATCGCCTCATTCACGAGACCAGCCCCTATCTTCGCCAGCATGCCCACAACCCGGTGGACTGGTACGCCTGGGGGCCGGAGGCGATCGAGACGGCCCGCCGCCAGGACAAGCCCATCTTTCTCTCCATCGGCTACAGCGCCTGCCACTGGTGCCACGTAATGGAGCACGAGTCCTTCGAGAACGAAGAGATTGCCAAGGTCATGAACGAGAATTTCATCTGCATCAAGGTCGATCGCGAAGAGCGCCCCGACCTCGATGAGATCTACATGGCCGCGGTGCAGATGATCTCGGGAAGCGGCGGTTGGCCGATGTCCGTCTGGCTCACGCCCGACCTCGAGCCGTTCTACGGGGGCACGTACTTCCCGCCCGAGAATCGATGGGGGAAGCCGGGATTCAAGACGGTGCTCCAGCGGCTTTCGGAGTCCTGGAAGGAACAGCGCGGCGAGATCGACAAGAGCGCCAAGTACCTCACGGAAGCGCTTGCCGGCGCGGGGGCCGTTCCTGGCGACGCCGGCGAGGTCGGCGTCGACCTGCTTGATCGGGCCTGCACTGCGCTGGAGAACTCCTTCGATTCCGAGCTGGGAGGCCACGGCGGCGCCCCCAAGTTCCCGCCCAGCATGGAGCTCAATCTGATGATGCGGCGGGCGAGCAAGACCAAGCAAGGCAAGCTGCTCGAACTGGTCGAGACCACCCTCGATCACATGGCGCGCGGGGGCATGTACGACCAGATCGGCGGAGGGTTCTGCCGCTACTCCACGGACGAGCACTGGCTCGTGCCCCATTTCGAGAAAATGCTGTACGACAACGCCCTGCTTTCTCGCACCTACCTGGCCGCATTCCAGCTCACGGGCAAGGCCTTCTACGCCCGCATCGCGCGCGAGACGCTGGACTACGTCCTGCGGGACATGTCGCGGCCCGGGGGAGGCTACTATTCCTCCGAAGACGCCGACAGCGAAGGCGTGGAAGGAAAGTTCTACGTCTGGAGCAAACCGGAGATCCTCGCATTGCTCGGTCCCGAAGAGGGAGAACTCTTCTGCAACTTCTACGACATCACCGAGCACGGGAATTGGGAGGAAACCAACATCCCCAATGTCCCCGTGCCGCTTGAAACATTCGCGGCGTCCCGCCAGGAGGCGCCGGAGAAGCTCCAGGCTCGGCTCGAATCGGCGCGGGCCAAGGTCCGCGCGGGCCCCCCCCGCCGGGTCCGTCCGGGCCTGGACGACAAGCTCCTCACCGCCTGGAACGCGCTGATGATCCAAAGCATGGTCATGGGCCATCAGGTGCTCGGCGAGGCCCGCTACCGGAATTCAGCCATCGAGACCGCCCGATTCCTCCTCGATCAGATGCGCCGGGACGGCCGCCTCCTGGTCACCTGGAAGGACGGCAGCGCCAAGCTCAACGCCTACCTCGACGATCACGCCTTCCTCGCCGCCGCACTCCTCGACGTATACGAGGACACGTTCGATCCGACTTGGCTGGACCAGGCGAAATCCCTCACCGAGGACACGCTCCGTCGGTTCTGGGACGACGCCGAGGGCGGCCTGTTCTTCACCTCACACGACCACGAAAAGCTGATCGCCCGGACCAAGGCGCCGTACGACGGCGTGATCCCCTCCGGAAACTCCGAGTGTGCCCGCAATCTTGTGCGACTCTCGCTCCTCACGGGGGACGAAAAGCTGCGGGAGCGGGCCCTGAAGATCCTGCGCCTGTTCCGCGGTGGGATGCACGCCTCCCCGCGCGGATTCGCCAATATGCTCTGCGTCCTCGACCTGCATCTTTCCGCGCCGCGCGAGATCGCCCTGGTTGGCCGCCGCGACGACCCGGCGCTGCTCGATCTGCTGTGGACCATCCACCGCAGCTATGTCCCCGACAGAGTTCTGGCCCTGCTCGATCCCTCGCAGACCGACGCGGCGGCGGTGGGCGAACTGATCCCCCTTCTGCGCGACAAGACCCTGGTCGACGGCAAGCCCGCGGCCTTCGTCTGCCGGAATTTCACCTGCAAGAAACCAGCGACCACCACGGACGAGCTGCGCGCCATGCTTCGGGACTAGCCCGGATTACTCAAGAAGCCGCGTCCATGGATTCATGAATCGTCAGCCCGCGGCCTCCTGGCTGCCTATGCAGCCAGGCTGCGCGCCGGGCGGGGCGTATCCAGCTGCGACTGGCCTGCAAGGTCGGTTGCGGCCGGTCTATTCACGAATGGCGCAGCCGTTCGGGACGGATCCGGGCTAGTACGACAACGCTGGATCGAGCCACAGAGGACACCGAAGAAAGTCGTCGGAAGCATCCTGCGATTCCTGTTCATTGCGACCCATCCCTGAAAGAGGCGCGCGTAACTCGTTGTCCCTCCTGTTCCTCTGTGGTCTCTGTGGCTATCTGGTAGCGTTGTCGTACTAGGCTCTGTCTGAAAACCTCCCCCGTCGCCGGGCGGGCGGCGCGAGCGCATCTAGCCCGCGGCCCGATCGCCGTCCTCGTCGAATCGCCGCAGCGCCCCCAACAGCCCTGCGCAGATCCGGTCCAGGTCGAGACACTTCCCATCCAGTAGCGGCAGGCACTCGCGGAACCAGCCCAGGTACGACCGCACCTGGAAGGTCAACGCCCCGAGATTGCGCGCCTCCGAGTAGTTCAGCCGGTCGGAGCCGCACAGCGCGGGGGAGAAGCGCGCGAAGCAGGAGCAGTAGTGCCGCAGCGACTCCGCCCAGCGGTTCGCCTGGCCCAGCAGCGTGACGTCGTCGATCAGTTCCAGCAGACAGAACGAGATGCCCGTGCTGATCGCGTGCACCGCAGTGCGCGCCGGCTGGCCTTCCAGACTGCTCAGGTCCACGTACGTCCGGCGCCAGACCAGCGGTTCCTCCTCGAGCGTTTCGCACTCGGCGACGGCGTCCCCATCCCCGGGCGGCTCCACCCCCGCGAATTCGGCCTCACCGGAAGCGCCCGGGTCGTCCAGCCAGTCGAGGTCAGGCTCGAAGACGATGTCCCCGCCCCGCTGCTTTTGCGACTGGCAGATCGGGCAACCCTCGTCGAAGAAGCTCCCATCGCGCACCATCTCATCGCGCCGGGCGATTGCCTGTTCGTCGGGACGGTCCAGGTGCACCAGCCGGAAGTGGCCCACGTACGTGAATTGCGCATCGGCGCCGAAAGCCCGGCTGCCGGTCTCGATCTGGGGTTGCATGCATCGCTCCTTGATCGGCGTCCGGCGTGGTCGCCGGACCCCGGGTTCTTTCAAAGGGTGTCCGGAGCCCCGACCCGTCGGCCGGGGCTCCGGAATCACCGCGTCACGGGAGTGAGACACGAATCCGAGTTCCCAAACGTCCCTTTTCTTGCAACCGCGCCGGGAGATCCTGCTCGGGTGGCGGTTCATCTCTGGCCTCCCATCCGTGGATCCTGATCGGCCGCGCGCGACGCGCGGACAGGGAGGGGCTTGAGCAATCGTCAGGCCACGGTGAGAATTGGGCGCAACCCACGGAGGCGCTGGGCGTTCCGAAACAATCGCGGTGCGAGGGGGGGCGGGAAATCGCGTTACGAAACTACCCACGATTTCGAGACGTAACATCCGCAGCGCGTGAGCGAGGGGGAGGGAACCCGCAGGGCCATGCGGCGTTGTGGGTGCGCGTGAAGCGTCCATTCGGCTCGGGGCAGGGCCGTCGTCGGTCCGCCAGTCGAGGGCGCGTGGCGGGGCGCGCCGAGGAGGCGAGGGTATGGAACGCATTGGAGATGAGGCGCGACAACCCCGTGTGCCAAGGGCGCCCGGTCGACTGCTGAATCAGGCGGGACCGAACACTACCTCGGTGCGACCTTCTCCAGGGCGTCCGCGAACGCGCCCGCGTCGGGATAGCGGTCGCCCACCGTGCGCGAGAGCGCCTTTTCCAGGACCGCCCATACCTTCTCAGGCACGTTCGGGTTCACCTCGCGAATCGGCCGGATCTCTCCGTCCAGCACCATCGGGATCGGCCCCAGGCGGCGCGTCTCCGGCGTGTAGATGATGTCGTTGGCGAGCAGCCAATACAGGGTGGCCGCCGAGGAGTAGACGTCCCCTGCCGACTCGACGCCCGCCATGCTCTGGATCTGCTCCGGCGGCATGAAGGCGGCCGAGCCCAGCGGAAGGCCGGGCAGGGTCAACTCGCCCACGCCGATCGAATCGAGGTTCTTGGCCAGTCCCAGGTCCGCGATCTTCGCGATTGCGTTCGGCCCCTCCTCGGTCAGGAGGATGTTGCCGGGCTTGACGTCGCGGTGGATGACCTTCTGCGCATGGGCGAAGGCGAGCCCGCGCATCGCCTGGATGATCCAGCGGCAGGCGTCCGGGATCGGCAGCGCCTTGCCCAGCGTCCGCACCTTCTGCTGCATGTCGCCGCCCCCCATGTGCTCCATCACCATCACGAGCGAAGGCCCGTCCGCTCCCACATCGAGGGTCTCGACGATGTTCGGGTGCTTGAGCGAGAGGCCGATCGCCCCTTCGCGCTTGAAGCGCGCCACCACCTGCTCCTGGCTCAGCATCCCGTGATGGAACTGCGGGGCGAGCACCTTGATCACCACGCGCCGGTCGTTGTTCTTGCGGTCGAGCGCGAGGTAGACGCGGGCGTTTCCGCCGCGGCCGAGCAGGCGCCCCATGCGGTAGCGGTCGAACATGAGCGCGCCGACCCGCGTCACCGACTTGCAGTCCTCGCACAGGTAGCCGGTCAGCGGATTCACGGACATGGCCCCGCCCTTGAGCCGCACTTCCTTGTTGCAGCGGCCGCAGGTGAGGACCTGCTCGGCTTCTTCGGGCTCCGGCTCCAGCCCCACCATTTCCACCTTCATCCGCGTCCGGCCGAGCTCGATGGTGTCGCCGTTCTGCATCCAGCCCTCGTTGATCGCCGCGTCGTTGACCTTGGTGCCGTTGCGCCCCAGGTTCTTGACGAAGCAGCGGGGTGGCTTGAACTCCATGATGAGGTGGTGGCGCGAGATCGCCGGGTCGGAGACCAGCTGGAGTCCGCATCCCTCGCCGCGTCCTACGAGCAGGCTGTCGTGAGTGTCGTAGTCGAAGATCATCCCCTTGCGGGTGCCCTCGAGGACGACCATTTGGATCTTCATGCGGCCTCCGGATGCGCCAGGACCTCATTCTACCGATCGGTCCGGCGCCGTGGGAAGCGTAGCGCCGCCCGCGCCCATCGCCTCGGCCACCGACCGCCAACCGAGCCGGGCGACGAGGAGCAGGCCGGCGCCGACCAGCAGCGCGTCGGTCAGGCGCACCACCGCCATGAAGGCGAGCGCCTCGGGCGGCCGCACGCCGAGCAGGGAGTACACGCCGACGAACCCACCCTCGTTCACCCCCAGCCCGCCCGGCGTCGGCTGGAATGCCATCAGCACCTGCGTAGTGACGAAAAAGACCGACATCTCCGCGAATCCGAACGGAGGCGAACCCGCCAACGCGAGCAGGATCGCCGGCTTGAGGAAGACCAGCCCGAGGGTGGACGCGGTGAGCGCGTGGGCCACCAGCGTGCTGGGGAGCCGCGCGGTGAGCGCGGCATGCACGTGGTCTTCGACGTCCCGGCAGACGATGTGCACGCGTGCCCAGCGCTCGTTCCCCCGGCGCCGGGCCAGGCCCGCGAAGAGGCCGGAGAGCAGCGCCCGGCGCCGCGCGAACGACCAGAGGAAGACGCAAAAGAACGCGGTCGCAGCGAGCGCGAAGGCGACCAGGGAGACGGTGATCCAGGGGGCGAACGACTCCCGATAGGCCGCGACCACCACCCACGTTCCGATCAGGACGAACACGAGGAAGCCCGACAACTCCTGGAACTTGTGCAGCAGCACCGAAGCGAATGCGCGCCGCACCGGAATGCCCAGCTCGCGGGCGACGAACCAGGCGCGGATCGGCTCGCCGCCGAGGTAGGCCGATGGTGTGATGTAGCCGAGCGCGTGCCCCATCAGCATCGCTTCGGCCACCAGGAGGGGACCGGCTCGGGCGCCCTCGGCGCGCAGGAGGATCCACCAGCCGAGGCCCTGCACGAACAGCACGAGGGCGCACACCGCGGCGTACTGCGCGCAGCCGAAGAGGCCGATCCGGTCGAGGGCGGCGAGCGATTCGGAGACTCCGGCCCACGCGACGATCGCCGTGGCGAGCGACACGCCAACCAGGGTCGAGCCGATCGCGAGGGCGGTGCGGCGGGGCATTCCCGGCGGGCCGCGGCGGGTGCGTGGGGCACGCGCCGGCCGTCGCGGGCGGGG